>ERZ827520.3984-NODE-3984-length-11429-cov-2.608757_pt1 | contig 11429 bp, 6 predicted proteins | sample MGYA00519581_ERZ827520 | MGnify/ENA primary metagenome ERZ827520 (study PRJEB31778, sample SAMEA3449339) | human gut metagenome | biome: human gut; feature: human-associated habitat; material: faeces | place: United Kingdom | collected 2010/2012 ...
AAAGTTGTAACAAATGTTCAACCCACAAAAGAACAACTTACAGATATGGAATTTGGTATGAAAGTTGTTAAATATGTAAAATCAAATGCGATCTGTATTGTTAAAAATGGTGTAACACTTGCTATTGGTGGAGGACAAACATCAAGAGTATGGGCTTTAGAAAATGCTATTCATAATAATCCAGATAAAGATTTCAATGGTTCAGTACTTGCTTCAGATGCTTTCTTCCCATTCAATGACTGTGTTCAAGTGGCTGCAGATGCAGGTGTTCAAGCAATTATTCAACCAGGTGGTTCAATTAGAGATCAAGATTCAATTGATTTATGTAATGAAAAAAATATCCCTATGGTATTTAGCGGATATAGACACTTTAGACACTAGGAGGCTTATATGAAAGTTCTTGTAATCGGTAGTGGTGGTCGTGAACATGCGATTGCTTATAAATTAAAACAAAGTCCAAAAGTAACTGAACTTTATGCAATACCAGGAAATCCTGGTATTGCAAGTTTAGGTACATGTGTACCTGGTTCAGTAGAAGATAATGAATTTATTGTTGATTTTATTAAAAAAAATCAAATTGATTTAACTGTCATCGGTCCAGAAGTTCCTTTATGTAAAGGGCTTGCTGATGATATTGAAAAAGCGGGTTATAAAGCTTTTGGTCCTCAAAAAAAGGCGGCAACTTTAGAAGGAAGCAAAGCTTACTCTAAAGATTTTATGGTCAGACATCATATTCCTACAGCAAAATATGTCGAAGTCACAGACTTTGAAAAAGCTTGTAAAGAAGTTGATCATTTTGATTTTCCATTAGTTATCAAAGCAGATGGTTTAGCTGCTGGAAAAGGTGTTGTCATTGTTGAAAATAAAGAAGATGCCATATCTACTTTAAAAGACATGATGGTTGATGGTGCTTTAGATGGTGCCGGAAGTAAAGTTGTATTAGAAGAATTCTTAACAGGATTTGAATGTTCTTTACTTTGTTTTACTGATGGTAAAACAATTGTACCAATGGTTTCAGCAAAAGATCATAAACAAATCTTTGATGGAAATAAAGGACCTAATACAGGTGGTATGGGAACTGTTTCTCCAAATCCATTTTTACCAGAAGGTATGGATGAAGTCTTAAAAAAAGATATTCTTGATCCATTTATGCAAGGACTTAAAGAAGATCAAATGGACTATCGTGGAGTTGTTTTCATTGGTTTAATGATTGAAAATAATCAAGCGAAAGTACTTGAATTTAATGTCCGTTTTGGTGATCCTGAAACACAATCAATCCTTCTTCGTTTAGAAAGTGATCTTTATGAAATTATGGATGCTTGTGCGACTTATACTTTAGATCAAGTAGATGTCAAATGGTCAGATGACCACGTGGCTTGTCTTGTTCTAGCAAGTGGTGGATATCCAGGTAAATATGAAAAAGGAATTGAAATTAAAAATATTGACAAAGTAAGTGATGATATTGTTGTTTTCCATGCGGGAACAGCTTTAAAAGATGGTAAACTTGTCACAAATGGTGGACGTGTTTTAAATGTGTGTGCAAGAGGAGCAAATTTACAAGAAGCACTTGCGAAAGTCTATGAAACTGCTACAATTATTACATTCGATGGTATGTACTATCGTCATGATATTGGACTTAGATAGGAGAGAACTCTATGACAAATGTAAGAAGAATTTATGTAGAAAAAAGAAAAGAATACGCAACAGAAGCGCATGAAATTCAAACCAACCTCGTTGAACAATTAGGTTTAACGATTCATTCACTTCGTATTGTTCATCGTTATGATGTACAAGGAATTAGTGAAGAAATCTTACAACAAGGAATTAATACAATTCTTGCTGAACCAATGGTGGATCATGTTTATGATGAAACATTTCCAATGAGTGAAAAAGAATCTGTTTTCGCAATTGAATTTTTACCAGGTCAATATGATCAACGTGCTGATTCATGCGAACAATGTTTCCAAATTCTAACAGGAACATCTTCAACAAAAGTAAGATGTGCCAAACTTATTGTAGTAGACATTGATAAAAATGAAGATGTTTTAAATCAAATCAAACATTATTTAATTAACCCTGTTGATCAAAGAATTGCTTCTTTAGAAAAACCAGAACATTTAAATGATGAAACACCTGATATTAAATCTGTACCAACTTTAACTGGATTTAATGATTTAGATGAAACAGGATTAAATCAATTCTTAAAAGATAATGGAATGGCTATGAATCTTGATGATTTAAAAGTAACACAAGATTACTTTAAAAATGAAGAACATAGAGATCCTACTGAAACAGAAATTAAAGTATTAGATACATATTGGTCAGATCACTGTCGTCATACAACATTTGCGACAGTTATTACAGATATTGATATTCAAAATGGTGCTTTTAAAGAAATCTTAGAAAAAGATATTGAAAGCTATAAAACAAGTAGACATGCAGTTTATGGGGTAAATACAACAAGACCTCTTACTTTAATGGATCTTGCAACTATTTCAATGAAAGAACTTCGTAAAAAAGGATATCTTGATGATATGGAAGTTTCTGAAGAAATTAATGCATGTTCTATTGAAATCACTGTTCATACAAATCAAGGAGATGAACAATGGTTATTAATGTTTAAAAATGAAACACATAACCATCCTACAGAAATCGAACCATTTGGGGGAGCTGCTACATGTTTAGGTGGAGCTATTCGTGACCCACTTTCAGGACGTGCTTATGTTTACCAATCAATGCGTATTACTGGAGCAGGTGATCCAAGAAAAACATTGGCAGAAACAACGCCAGGTAAATTACCACAAAGAAAAATTTGTCAAGAAGCCGCTCATGGTTTTTCAAGTTATGGTAACCAAATCGGTTTAACAACAGGTTATGTTCATGAAATATATGATGAAGGTTATATCGCTAAACGTATGGAAGTAGGAGCTGTTGTGGCTGCTGCACCAAAAGAACAAGTAAAACGTTTAGAACCACAAAATGGACAAATCGTCTTATTAATTGGGGGACGCACAGGACGTGATGGTATCGGTGGTGCTACCGGTTCTTCAAAATCACATGACGTAAAATCTATTGAAACAGCAGGTGCTGAAGTTCAAAAAGGAAATCCTGTTGAAGAAAGAAAAATTCAAAGATTATTTAGAAATAAAGCGGTCTCAGAAAAAGTTGTTAGATGTAATGACTTTGGAGCTGGTGGAGTTTGTGTTGCCGTTGGTGAACTTGCTCCAGGGCTTGATATTGATTTAGATGCTGTTTTGAAAAAATATGATGGTTTAACAGGTACAGAACTTGCTATTAGTGAATCACAAGAACGTATGGCCATTGTTGTCAATGACTATGATGTTGATTTCATTAAAGAAGAATGTACAAAAGAAAACTTAGAAGTTGTTCAAGTGGCAACTGTTACAGATACAAATCGTTTAGTAATGAAGCACATGGGTAAAGATATTGTTAATATTTCTCGTGATTTCTTAGATGCTGCAGGGGCAAAACGTTATCAAAATATTGAAGTTGAATTACCAAACTTTGAAAGTACACCTTTTGATGAAGAAGAAAGAAATGATTTTGTTGGTACAACAAAAGAAGTATTATCAAGATTATCTGTTGCTTCACAAAAAGGTCTTGTTGAAAGATTTGACTCATCTATTGGAAATGGTACAGTTTTATCTCCTTATGGTGGACGTACATATCACACAGAAACAGAAGGTATGGCTGCTTTAATTCCTGTTTTAGGAAAAGAAACAACAACTGCTTCATTAATGGCTTATGGGTATAATCCTAAGATTTCTAAATGGTCACCATATCATGGAGCTATGTATGCTGTTGTTGAAAGTGTTGCTAAGATCGTTGCCATGGGTGGAAACTATCATACAATTCGTTTTTCATTCCAAGAATATTTTGAAAAATTATTAGATGATCCAAAACGTTGGGCTTTACTTGGAGCTAATCGTGTTCAACAAGAATTAAAACTTCCATCAATTGGTGGTAAAGATTCAATGTCAGGAACATTTGAAAATATTTCAGTTCCACCAACACTTGTTTCTTTTGCTATTACAGCAAGTGATGTTCATGATGTTATGACACCAGAAGCAAAAGAAGCAGGACATATTTTAGCGGAAGTTCAAATTAAAAAAGATCAATTTAGAGTCTTTGATTTTGATCATTTACAAAAACAATATGATGCTATTCAAGATTTAATGAAACAAAAGAAAATTTATTCTGCATATACAGTTAAAGATGGTGGTGTACTCGAAGCTGTTTGTAAAATGGCTTTTGGTAATGGTTTGGGAGCTGCTTTCAATACAGATCATACTCTTGCTTCTTATGTTGAAAAGAATTATGGAAATATTATTGTTGAAGTGAAATCTGAAAAAGATCTAGTAGGTTTAGATTATAGAGTAGTGGCTACTTTAAATGATAGTGAAAAATTCTCTTATGGAATGGATACAATTTCTATTCAAGAAGCTTACGCAATCAATAAAGCACCATTAGAAAGTGTTTATCCAACAAGAGAAAAAGCACCTACACAAGAAATTAAAGTTGCTGAATGTAAAACAAGATCAACTTTAAAAGCAAAACAATATATTGAAACACCTTTAGTTGTTATTCCAGTATTCCCAGGAACAAACTGTGAATATGATTCAAAACGTGCTTTTGAAAAAGCAGGGGCAAAGGTTGAACTTGTCTTAATTAGAAATAAAACAGAAGAAATGTTAAAAACATCGATTGATGAATTGGAAAATGCTATCAAACGTGCTAATATTGTGATGCTACCAGGAGGATTCTCTGCTGGTGATGAACCTGAAGGTTCAGGTAAATTTATTGCAACAGTTTTAAGAAATCCAAGATTAAAAGCAGCAATTAGTGATTTATTAGATAATAGAGATGGTTTAATGATTGGTATTTGTAATGGATTCCAAGCACTTATTAAATTAGGATTACTTCCATATGGTGAAATTAGAGATATGTCGGAAAATGACGCTACTCTTACATTCAATACGATTGGTCGTCACTTATCTCAATTTGTAGATACACGTATTGGTTCTGTTAAATCACCATGGCTTGCTAATGTTAATGTGGGGGATGTTCATGTTATTCCTATTTCTCATGGAGAAGGACGTTTTGTTGCTCCTAAAGAAGTTATTGATGAATTATTCGCTAATGGACAAGTATTCTCTCAATATGTTGATCCTAATCGTAAAGTCACAATGCAAACACCATACAATCCTAATGGTTCAATGTATGCTATTGAAGGTATTGTTTCTCGTGATGGTCGTGTTCTTGGTAAGATGGGACATAGTGAACGTCAAGGAGAAAACCGTTTTAAAAATGTTTATGGTGAAATGGATCAAAAATTATTTGAAGCTGGTGTAAATTATTTTAGAGGTGGTAAATAGAATGGATAAACAACAATTTGAATGTTTTACATTAAGTCCTTTAGATGGACGTTATGCAGGTATTAAAGATGCTTTAGGTGAATATTTTTCTGAATATGCTTTAGTGAAATATCGTGTTTTTGTTGAAATTCAATGGTTAAAATTTTTAATTGAAAATGTAGAAAGTGATGTTCTTTCTAAATTTGACAAAGATAACTTAGGACAAATCGAAGCTATTTCAAAAGATTTCAATTATGATTCTTTTAAAGCAATCAAAGATATTGAAGCTGTTACAAGACATGATGTTAAAGCAGTAGAATATTTCATTGGAAATCAATTAAAAGATATGGGTTATGATTATTTAATCAGTTTTGTTCATATTGGATGTACTTCAGAAGATATTAATAATACATCTTATGCTTGTATGATCAAACATGGTTTAAATGATGTTTGGTTAAAGAAAGCAAAAGAATTTACTGCTGTTATTAATAAATGGGCTGTTGAACATAAAAATGATGCGATGTTAGCTCATACTCATGGTCAACCTGCCACACCAACAACAATTGGTAAGGAATTTAAAGTTTATGCTTATCGTTTTACTTCAAGCATTGAAAATATTGAAAATATTAAAATTAAAGCTAAATTTAATGGGGCAACAGGAAACTATAGTGCTATTTTAACAGCATTTCCTCAATTAGATTGGCAAACTCTTAATAAAAAATTTGTAGAAGAATATTTAGGGTTAACTTACAATCCTTTAACAACACAAATTGAAAGCCATGATTATACATGTCATATTTTAGATGGTATTCGTCATTTCAATAATGTGTTAGTGGATTTTGATGTTGATATGTGGTTATACATTTCAATGGAATATTTCAAACAAATTCCTGTAAAAGGAGAAGTAGGAAGTAGTACAATGCCTCATAAAGTCAATCCAATTCGTTTTGAAAACTCAGAAGCAAATGTTGATATGTCTAATAATATTTGTGTTGGTTTATCAAACAAATTACCTAGATCACGTATGCAAAGAGATTTATCAGATAGTTCAAGTCAAAGAAATATTGGTTTAGCTTTTGGTTATTCTTTACAAGCAATTAGTGAAACAACAAATGGTTTAGCTAAATGTGTTGTTAATAAAGATAAACTTGCAGCTGACTTAAATGAAAAATGGGAAGTTCTTGCTGAACCAATTCAAACAATGCTTAGAAAATATGGTATTTCTGATGCCTATGATCAATTAAAAGAACTTACAAGAGGTAAAAATATTTCACAAGAAGCAATTATGGAATTTGCGAAAGGATTAGATGTTTTATCAGATGAAGATCGTCAAACTTTATTAGATATGACACCTGCAAGTTATATTGGATATGCTTCTAACTTATGTGATATTGATTTATAATGATTGATCGTCGTGCAATAAATATTTTATATAATGATCAAGTTGGCAAAAAGCTGGTAGAAGATTTCTATCAGCTTCTTGTTGTTTATAGTCAAAATGAAAAAATAAAACCTGTTGAAAGTTATCTTTTAAAATTGAATGATATTGCTAGAAAGAAGAAAATACGTCTTGTTTATTATGATAACCATAGTTTAAAAGAAGATCTGTCACAATTTATTGTAGAAGAGTATCGTCTTTCAAAAATGGAACAAAAATGAGACAAATTTGAGACATAAATGATTAAAAAACGTGGTATACTATAGATGCTAGAAATAGGAATTGATTTTTTAGTCATTATTTTATATAATCTTTGTAATCCATTGAGCAAGATTAAATAGTGGAAATAGTTAGAGAGAAGATGGTTGGTGAAAATCTTTGTATGGAAGCTATGGGACACTTGTGAGGAATTACTTGAAAAGAGTAATCGTTAATCGCGTTAAGATGAAAGTGCGTATGAAAATACGAATTAAGGTGGTACCGCGTTGAAACGTCCTTATGAGGGCGTTTTTATATTTTAAGGAGGAAAAATAATGGGATATAGTGCACCAAGAGGTACGGTAGATATTTTACCAGGACAAAGTGAAAAATGGATTAAATTAGAACAATTGTTAAGAACGATTGCCGCTAATTATAATGTCAAAGAAATGAGAACACCAATTTTCGAACATGCTGAATTATTTAACAGAGCTGTTGGGGATACAAGTGATGTTGTTTCTAAAGAAATGTATACTTTTCAAGATAAAAAAGGAAGATATATTTCACTTAGGCCAGAAGGAACTGCTGGTATTGCAAGAGCTTATGTAGAAAATAAAATGTATGGTTTACCAGAAAAACTACAAAAAGTTTATTATATGGGACCAATGTTTAGATATGAAAGGCCTCAAAATGGTCGACAAAGACAATTCCACCAATTTGGGGTAGAAATGTTAGGTGTTGAATCACCTTATGTAGATGTTGAATGTATGCTTATGGCAGTGACTGTTGTTGAAGCATTAGGACTTCAAAATGTCACACTTCATATCAACTCTTTAGGTGATAATGAATCAAGAGATGCTTATCGTGAAGCTTTAAAAGATCATTTTAGAGGCCATTTAGATGACTTATGCGAAGATTGTAAAGCACGTTTTGAAAAGAATCCTTTACGTATTTTAGATTGCAAAGTGGATGCGAAACATCCAGCTATGAAAACAGCACCGAAAACAATTGATTATTTAAGCGAAAGTGCTAAAAATCATTTTGATAAAGTATGTTCTTTATTAGATGATTTAGAAATTGATTATGTTATTGATACAAATTTAGTAAGAGGATTAGATTATTATTCTCATACTGTTTTTGAAATCATTTCTGATGATCCAAAATTAGGTGCTGGAGCTACTGTTGGTGGTGGTGGACGCTACAATGGTTTAATTGAAGAAATTGGTGGACCGGCTACACCTGGTGTTGGCTTTGCTTTTGGTATGGAAAGACTCCTTCTTGCTTTAGATGATGAAGAAGATGAAGACGAAGATGGTTTAGATTGTTATATTATGCCTTTAGGCGAAGAAGCAAAAGATCTTGCTATGCAAATTATTGCGATGTTAAGAGCAAATGGCTTTACATGTGAAATGGATCATGTATCTCGTGGCTTAAAAGGACAATTTAAATCAGCAGATCGTTTTAATGCACATTTCTCTATTATTTTAGGGGAAGAAGAAGTAAAAAATGAAGTGGTTAATATTAAATGTAATCATGATAAAGAACAAGTTGTAGTACCATTAGAAAATATTTTGGCACATATTGAAAATCATTTAAGTGGAGGACATGAACATGAATAGAACACATAATAACGGTGAACTTCGTTTAGAAAATGTTGGACAAACAGTTGAACTAAAAGGATGGGTTGCTAAAAAGAGAAATTTAGGAGCTCTTGTATTTATTGATTTAAGAGACCGTTATGGAATTACACAAATTATTATCAATGAAGAAATGGAAAACATTTCAAAAGATATTAAAAATGAATATATTTTATACGTTAAAGGAACTGTTGTAGAACGTTCTAGCAAAAATCCAAATATGCCTACAGGGGATATTGAAGTCGATGCATCAGAAATCAAAATCATCAATACAGCCAATACGACACCAATTATTGTTGCAGATGATACAGATGCTTTAGAAGAAACAAGAATGCAATATCGTTATCTTGATTTAAGAAGACCTGTTATGCAAAATAAAATTCTAACAAGACATAAAATTACAAGAAGTATTAGAGAATACTTAGATAATCATGATTTTGTGGATATTGAAACACCTTATTTAAACAGATCAACTCCTGAAGGAGCAAGAGATTTCTTAGTACCTTCACGTGTACATCATGGTGATTTCTATGCTTTACCACAATCACCTCAATTATTTAAACAATTATTAATGGTTGCTGGTTTTGAAAAATATTACCAAATTGCTCGTTGTTTCAGAGATGAAGATTTAAGAGCGGATCGTCAACCAGAATTTACTCAAGTTGATGTTGAAATGTCATTTATGACTACAGATGAAATCATCGAAGTTGGTGAAAATATGGTAGCTAAAGTCATCAAAGATGTAAAAGGTGTTGATGTTAAGTTACCACTTCCACGTATGACATGGCATGAAGCGATGGAAACATATGGTATTGATAAACCAGATATCCGTTTTGATATGAAACTTGTTAACTTAAATGAAGTTGTTAAAGATGTTGATTTTATGGTATTTAAATCAGCTTTAGAAAATAATGGATATGTTAAAGGAATTAATGTTAAAAATCATGCAAGTGATTATTCAAGAAAGAAAATTGATCAATTAACAGAACTTGCAAAAACATATAAAGCAAAAGGTCTTGCTTGGTTAAAAGTAAATAATGGTGTTGGTGAAGGGCCAATTGCTAAATTCTTTAGTGAAGAACAAATGCAAAGATTAATTGAAGCAATGAATGGTGAAGATAACGACTTATTATTATTTGTATCGGATACAAAATATATGGTTGTTTGTGATGCTTTAGCTGCTTTACGTAATCATTTAGGAAAAGAATTAAATTTATATGATCCAAAAGAATTAGGATTATTATGGGTTGTTGATTTCCCAATGTTTGAATATGATGATGAAACTCAAAGATATTATGCAATGCATCATCCATTTACAAGACCTAAAGAATCAGATTTAGATAAAATAGATACAGATCCAGCAAATTGTCTTGCTGATGCCTATGATATTGTTTTAAATGGTTTTGAACTTGGTGGAGGTTCTCAACGTATTTACGAACAAGACTTACAACAAAGAGCTTTCAAAGCTTTAAGTTTAACAGATGAACAAGTAAGAAATAAATTTGGTTGGTTTGTTGATGCATTAAAATATGGGACACCACCACATGGAGGATTTGCTTTAGGATTAGATCGTCTTGCCATGTTACTTACTGAAAGTGATTCTATTAGAGATGTTATTGCTTTCCCTAAAAATGCCAGTGCAACATGTCCAATGTCTAAAGCACCAAACAGTGTAGAAGAAGATCAATTAAAAGAATTAGGTATTGGAGTTTTAAAAGATGAATAACGATCGTATACAAGAAATACTTGATTTAATGGAAGAAGCAAGATTGGATTACTTTTTAATAAGTGATCCTCAATCAATTGCTTATTGTACAGGATACTATAATGATCCGCATGAAAGAATGTTTGTTTTCATGATTTCAAAACATGGAAATCATACCTTATTCATGAATGATTTATTTTATTTGGATCATGATTTAGATGTTAACATTGTTTGGCATAAAGATGGACAAGATGCTATTCAAACAATTGTTGATGAAATGCATTTTCCAGGAAGAATTGGAATTGATAAAAATTGGGCCTCACATTTCTTGTTAGATCTTATGAAAAAACTCCCAGATGCAAAGTATATCAATGCTTCACCATGTGTTGATCTCGTACGCATGAAAAAAGATTTACAAGAACAAGTTTTAATGATTGAATCAAGTAAAATCAATGATGCTGTTATGGAAGAAATCATTCCATTCATTCAAGAAGGCGTGACAGAAAAACAACTTGCTAAAAAATTAGATGAATTATTTTTCAAGCATCATTCTACTTGTTATGGGGCGATTGTTGCATTTGGTAAAAACGCTGCTGATCCACATCATGAAAATGATGATACACTACTTAGAAAAGGTGATTGTGTACTGATTGACATGGGATGTGTTTATAAAGGGTATTGTTCTGATATGACACGTACATTCTTTTATGAAGGTATTTTGGAAGAAGAAATTAAAGTTTATGAAATTGTAAAAAAAGCAAATGAAGCTGCAGAAGCAATGATCAAACCAGGAGTTAAATTATCAGATATTGATAAGTGTGCAAGAAAAGTCATCAGTGATGAAGGCTATGGAAAATATTTTACACATCGTTTAGGACATTTTATTGGTCGAGATGTTCATGAATATGGAGATGTCTCTTCGGTAAATGAAATGGAAGTTGAAGAAGGAATGATTTTTTCAATTGAACCAGGTATTTATTTAGAAGGAAATTTCGGAGTACGTGTAGAAGATCTAGTTATGGTGACAAAAGATGGATGTCAGGTTTTAAATTCATTTACAAAAGCTATTTATATTA
>ERZ827520.3987-NODE-3987-length-11413-cov-3.105917_pt1 | contig 11413 bp, 8 predicted proteins | sample MGYA00519581_ERZ827520 | MGnify/ENA primary metagenome ERZ827520 (study PRJEB31778, sample SAMEA3449339) | human gut metagenome | biome: human gut; feature: human-associated habitat; material: faeces | place: United Kingdom | collected 2010/2012 ...
ACGCGCTCGGGCGAGAAGGCAAGATAAAAGTCCTCGCCGCATTTGAGACCGGACTTTTCGAGGATGGGCTTGCAGAGCTCCTCGGTCGTGCCGGGATATGTCGTGGATTCGAGCACGACAAGCATGTCCTTATGGACGTACGGCATGATGCTCTCCGTGGAGGAGCGGACGTAGCTGATGTCCGGCTGCTGGTGAGCGTCGAGCGGCGTCGGCACGCAGATGCACACGCAGTCGCACTTCGCCGCGTCGGCAAAGTTGGAGGTGGCGACAAGCTGTCCGGCTTTCACCAGCGCCTCCAGATCCTCGTTCACCACATCGCCAATGTAGTTTTTACCGGCGTTGACCATATCCACTTTTTCTTTCTGCACGTCAAAGCCATAGACCTTGAAGCCGGCCTTCGCCTTTTCCACCGCAAGCGGCAGGCCGACGTAGCCAAGGCCGATAACGCCGAGAGTAGCTTCTCTGGCAAGCAGTTTTTCCTTGAGTCCCATATGTATTTCCTCGATTCTGTTACGAAGTTGATAAGCTATCCTTAGGATAATATCACGGCTGATCCGTTTTTTCAAGAATCAACGTGTATTGCGCCGAAAAAACGTTTTACGGGTATTGCGGTGTACAACCTCCGGCGGAACAATTCTGCGCTCCGGCCATTCCGCCGCGCCGTTCGGTTCATCCGTGGGAAAGAAGCTTCTTCCTGTATTCTTTCATTCGCTCCATATGGAGCAGCTCGCCCATTTCCTTTTGAGCCGCCGCACTGTGCTCGCCGCCGGGAGCAAATGTCAGCTCACCGAACACGGGTTTGCCGCCGATATCGTAGAGATCCACCCGGACAAACGGAAACGGTGCGCTCAGTTTTCGGGCAATGTCCAGCATTTCATCGTAACAAGACGGCTTCGGCGCTTCGGCATATCGAAATTCATTGCAAATATCCTGCCGGTCATTCCAGTCAACATCCTTGTATACCTCTATCGGCGTTTCTCCGGAAAATCGATCCGAAATCCAGAGAACATACCGCGGCTCCCCGTGAAAACAGTAAAACTTATAATCGCTGGGGAATCCGCCCCCGTCCGCCGTCATGAGATGCTCACAAATATAATGCTGATTTTCTTTCGCCGCAAAAAGGATGCCCTCCTGGCGGAAAGTAATCCGTTGTTTTTCCCAGCGGCGGAGTCTTTCCTTTGCCTGTTCCGGATCAACCGGCTCTCCGTGTGTGCGGAATACGTGGTTACTCCAGCCGCTGGTCGCTTTGATCGCGCACTGCGCCGGAAGCGAGTCCCATGGGATGTCATTCATGTCGTCCCACACACCGTATATCGGGTTGAGCGTGTATTCACAGCCCTGCTGCCTAACAAAATCGCGCACACGGTATTTATCGTAGCATTGCTGTACCAACGGGCTTTTATTGTAAATATAGTACTGGAGCCAGAGCAGCTTTTCATTGAACAGCTTTGGATGGCTCAGATCGATCGGGTTTTCCGGTATATAATGACCGTATTTCACGCGCAGGCGAATGTGCAGCTTGGGAAACAGCGGCGCCGTCAGGAGCAGAATAGCGTTTTCTCTCACTGCGCGGTTCGTAAGCGTTTTGCGGAAAAACGCAAATCCCTTCGACACTTTAGATAAAAAGCCACGGATGCGGTTCATTGTTCGTTATCCTTTCTTCCGTCAGAAACCTTCCGCTTGACCGAGCCAAGCAGTTTGTACATCTTGTCCCACAAAAAAAGAAACGACGGGCTTTTGCGGAACAGAATAAACCACACGCCGTTCGGAACGATAAGGCAGATCGCCAGGCGGATCAAGCAGTGGAGCACATTGTATTCTGAAAACGGCGCGCAAAGCAGCGACACAAGCGCGCAGGTAGCGGCAATCAGCGCCAAATATCCAATATATGAAAGATAGTACGGTATCGAGCTTTTTTTGAATACTTTTTTATATATCAGATATGGGTCAAACGAGATCATGATCAGGATGCTTGCCGTTGTTCCAAGCAGCACACCCGTAACGCCCAGACCGCAGGGACCCATGAGAGCATACGAAATAAACACATTGAAGATTGCGGAGAAGAGGTGGCGGTATTTGACCTCCCAGTGGAGGCCGCAGGCAACGCGGTATTTGTATACCGCACCGTTCAGCCCATCCAGCAGATAATTGATAACAATCAGAGCGACTGCCGCGTCCGGCAGAAGCCATTTGGTATCGTGCAGCCATACGCCGGCAATGAACACATTGTAAAGGTGCCAGAAGCAGATCGCCGTAAAGCCGTACAGCCAGAAATACGTAAACTGCAGTACGTGGAAAAGATGCTCCTTTTTTTCCATATCGTCTCCGGCGCACACGTCGCCGATACCGGCGGCGATGGAGCCGAAAAGCGTATCCATCAATCGGGAAATGTATTTTTTTAATGTAAGATAGTTCCCGTAGACGCCCACGGTGCCGACGCTGATAAATGCGGATATGAGAATGTTATCCGCCGAGGTCAGCGCAATGCCGCACAGGTTGGACACAGTCAACCCGGTGACGTTTTTGAATATATGCTTTTTGGTTTCCCGGTTAAGAGGCGCCGCCCCCGTTTCGCACAGCTCTGGGTACATTTTGTCCGCCTGATACTTGAGCGCATAATTTGACGCTATGCCAAGCAGGAGCCCCGATACCGTGTATGCATAAAACGCCGTCACCGGGTCTTTGCGAAGCGCAAGGAGCAGCACGATTTGAAGTACCGTTGCGGCTATGGACGTGCCGGCCGTAACAAGCGCGTTGACATAGTTTTTCTGCATACAGTACAGCAGGTTCTGCTTATACGAAAAAAGCCAGTAGGAAGCGGCGTTGTTCACAAGGAACAGAACATAGATCACTCGAACATTCACGAGACCCGTGGTTTCCTTCATGAGATACGGAAGGAACGGAAGCAGCACAAGACCGGCAAGCAAGATGAACGACCCGATGAAAAAATAGGCTTTTTTATAGAAAAGCATCAGCGAACGGATCTTTTCGCTGTCCTTATCCGCAATAGGCTTATACAGCTCATACGTAATGGCCGCGCCGATGCCAAGTTCCGAAAAGGACAGCACCGAGAGGATGCTGCTGAAAAGGCCGTTTACGCCGAGATACTCCTCTCCCAGCACGTAGATGAATACCGTGCGGGACGCGAAGGAGAGCAGCATACTGACGAGCTGTCCGGCAAAGCCTGTTATGAAATTGCGGAATGCATTGATCGTTCGCATGGTCCATATTGCTGCGGGGGCAGCTTCCTTATAAAAGATATTTCCGATAAGCGTCCAAAAGGACGGTCTTTTCCCGTTCCCAGCAGAGCTCCCGCTTGGCACGGAGAAGGTTCTGTTTGCAGGAGTTGTAAAACTCGCGGTCTGTACGCATCCGTTCCAGACACTGCGCAAGGTCATCCACGTTTTCTGGTTCGCAGATAAGCCCTATGCCGTACTCGTCTACAAGCCGGTGCATCTCCGGGAGATCGGAACAAATTACCGGCGTGAGACTTTGCACATTCTCAAAGAATTTGTTGGGAAGAGTATAGTAATAGCTTAAACACAAATTTTCGATCGGCATTATACCAACATCCATCGCGCCGGCATATTTCCAGATCTCATTGACCGGTACCGGTGGGAGAAAGCGGAGCCGCTCCGCGGCACCGCACTTCGCGGCGATCTCTTCGAGCGTCCGCCGGTATTCATCGTCGGAATTTCCCATCAAAATGAGCGCCGCGGACGGGATCTTTGCCACAGCGCGTATACCCGTCTCGATGCCGTTGCCGGAGGAAAGGCCGCCGTGGAACATAGCAAGAAAGGTCACGCCCTGCGGGGCAAATTCCCGCAGCACGGCCTGCCGGTGCCGTTCTATTTCCGCTTCATCCAGCTCCCAGCAATAGGGTGTCGAACGGATAACGACTGGGCGCTGTTTCAAAGCGTGGATTTTCTGAACCTCATCGGCGATGCTGTCATTTACCATGATGGAAAAAGCGCAGCGCCGCATAAGAAAGCGCTCCTTCCGGCATCGTTTCGCACGATCCTTTTCCTTCCGAACGCCGCGGGCGTAAAGATCAAACTCATGGGAGTCGTAGATCAGCTTCGGACGGCGGAGGAAAAACCGCGTGACTATATACGCCACCTCAAGATTCGGAAGATTATGGCAGCTTATGACGTCCGGGTGGTTGGCATGAAGCACTCGGCCAAGCCGGATCCATTCGCCGAAGATATGCTTCCATTTGGAGAGAATAGAATGTTTTCCCTTCAGCGGTCTCATTTTAAACGGCACCAGTTCAACACCGGCAAGCTCGGCTTCCGGTACGTAGTCCGGTTCATAATAAATCGCCACGACCCGGTAGCCCGCTTCCCGCGCCGCTGCCATCTCCCTCTTATTCCGGCTGGCGGATGAAAGCGGAAGTCCCGGCATCAGTTTAATATAGGTTTTCAACACTGCACCTCCTCAGCGGCAGATGAGCCGCTTATATTCCGCCGTCAGCTGTTCGCAGACAGCATTCTCCGAGAAATTGTTCCGGCAAAACCGCCGGATCGTCTCCGGGTCGTAATCGTCATACCGCTCGATCATAGTTTCCATCGCGTATGCAAGCCCCGCGGGATCTTCCGTCTCCACGGCAAGGCCGGTCTCGGGCCGTACAAGAGTTTTCCACGCGCCGGTTTTTGTCATGATAATAGGAAGTCCGCAGCCCATGGCCTCCACAAACACAATGCCGAACGTCTCATACCGGCTCGGCAGGACAAACGCCTGACTGTCCTTCAGACGGCGGGCGCATTCCTCACGCGAGCAGCTTCCGGCAAACTCCACCGCGCCATCAAGAGCAAGCGCCTTTGCCTGCGCACGGAGATTCTCCATCTCCTCCCCGTCGCCGCAGATCGTAAGCATTGCCTCCGAATGCTTTTTTCGCACCTCGGCAAAAGCGGCCAGCAGCACATCCATTCCCTTTTTATGGTCAAGCAGACAAACGGAAATAAAGCGGAACCGTCCGTTCTGCGGCGGAGCATGGCGTCCGTTTTCGAAAAACCGCCGGTCCGCCAGATTGGGAATGACCTGCACCGCTTTCCGGTACAGCGGCTGTATGGCGTTTTTCAGCCCTTCCCCTACCGCGATCACGGCATCCGCAGCATTATAATCGCGGGAGACCGCGGCAAGCTCCTTTTCGCTGAGCATATTCCGTTCAAACCACGTGACATGCTCCGTAACAACAATCGGCACATGCAGCCGCCGCTTGAGCGCACGGGCATACCGGATGGCGCGGAACGAGTGAACATGAATGATATCCGGCCTCCCGCTCTCACGGAGAATGCGGTGCATTTCGCGCAGAATGCGAAAATATGTAAGATGGAACCGCAGCGGCTTTACATGGATCAAGTATTCCGTAAGGTTTCCGTCGGTGCACTTCTCCGTTTGCACACCGCTCATGCCGTCGTTATAGACCGCCATAACCGTGACCGTGTGGCCGAAACGCGCAAGTGCCGCCGCCTGTTCGGCGAAAAAGCTCCCCTTAACGGGATCCTCCTTTGTCGGATACCACGACGGCAATACCAGAATGTGCATTTTCAGTTCCTCTCCGGCGGCAGAAGCGCCGTTACCTCGCGGATCTCCGCGGCGATGCGCTCGTCCCACGTCCAAAAATTCTCGTCAGCAAAGCGCTTTGCCCCCTCACCGAGACGTTTCCGTTCATCTTCGTCCGACAGCAGACGACATATCTCTTCGGGCAGACAGGAAAGCTCTTTTTCCGGAAGAAGTATACCGTTTGCTTCGTTTTTGATTACTGAACCGGTCGTCCCAGTGTCAACGGTGATGATCGCTTTTCCGCAGCGCATAGCTTCAAAAAGCGGATTACCGAGATTTGATGCAGAATACAATGAAAGGAACACATCCGCGCGCTGCAAATAGTCATAGACCAACTCATGGGATATTCTTCCCGTGAAAATCACATGCTTTTCCAGCCCTAGCGCGCATACCTGTTCTTCCAGATTTTTTCTCTCTTCCCCATAACCAACGATGACAAGCTTTGCCTCCGGATGAGACTTTACAACCTCTGCGAGTGCATCAATTGCCAGATTCACCCGTTTTCCCGCCTGCAGGCGGGAGAGAGTCATTAATACTGTATCCGATTTATTCAATGGAAGCTCCGCTCCCAGAGAGGCAGCCGGCGCTCCCGGAATATCTACGCCGTTGCGCCAGAAAAAAATCTTTCTACTCTTATTTCCGGAGCGCTTCAAAACTTCGTCTCCGCGCGTACCGTCGTTTGTCATCAGCACCATGTCCGCCTCAATGCCGTATGCCTGGAGCTTTGGGTAATAGCGGAGACGGTTAACAAAATTATCTTTTTTCGTCATCATGTCCCATATGCCATAAAACCGCGTGACCAACGGCATACTGTAGGTCCTGCTGATTTGTTTCGCGGCGTGCACTGCGTGAGTGTCCTGTCCGTAAACCACAGTATTATCGGCGGCAAGATGCTGTTCATTTATAAGTCGCCCTGCTTCCCGGATCAGGATATGGCGAATGGCAAACACATTGGCAAAGCCAAAAAACCATCCAATTTTCCGGATTCTGGTCTCCCTCAAAAAAGGAGGATTAAACCGCACGATATAAAGTCCATCCCCGTAGTCCCGTTCGCCGAGCGGCGTATCCTCTTTTGTGCCGACATCCACAATCCAAACCTTCCATCCGGCAGCAATAAACCCCTCTACCGTTTTCCAGAACGTAGGGGCGCCAACATTATGCCGCTCTCCGAGACCGGCAAACGTAAGAATAAGAAGATTCTTCATTATTTTTCCTCCAAATCCGAAACGATCTGACGAGCGCGGTGAACCCAGAGATTTCCGTTTCTCAGTACTTCGATACATTGTTTTTCATATTCTTTTCTTTTCCCTGGATTGTCCATTATGCTTTGCAGCGCGTTCGCCAGAGCTTCCGCCTCATACGGCACGACCAAACCGATGCCGTTTTCACGGACAATGGCCGAAATCGTCCGAGCGTTTGTAACAACAACAGGCAGACCATAACTCAGGTAGTCAAAAAGTTTTACATTGACCGCTAAATGCGTATACGGTGTCGGGCAGACTGGTATAACAGAAACGGCGGCGCGCGCATACAGTGGCTCCAGCCCCTCGCCCGAAGTATGATGTACTTCCAGCCACGGCGCGTCCCTGTATGGACTTTGAAACGCCGCCCACTCCGCTTCCCGGCAAACAAGGATCAGACGGTATGTCCTGTCTCCGGCGTTTAGCTGCTCAAGCGCCTCAAGCAGCATCCCGACGCCGTACCCGCCGTCCAGCCCACCGACATATATGCAGGTCTTTTCCTCCGGGCACCGCTCAGAAAGATGATCTTCGCCTGCTGGGGGCAGCGAACGCATATCTGTATAGGAAAAATACTTCTTACATTCTTCCGATGGAAAGTACACGATGTCTGCACATTTGAGCACGTTATTTGTGCGCTGCTGCAAATAATCCAGCCAGTGATCCTTCAGCCAGCCGGTAAGATCTGTCCGGCGGGGATACAGTTCCGGAAACATCCAATAGAAATCCCGGTAGAAATACCCGATGGGAATTCCCATTCGGGAGATTTTCCGGATAAGAGCGATATCGCAGCGGAACGTGATCGGCATAGAGGGAGATTCGATATAGCAGATATCCGGCCGGTTTTCCCTAAGCCACCGCCGTATCTCCTGTACCGCTTCGGTGCGCGCCTTTCTTCCCCAGCGCTGCTGTGCTCCGGAGAGGAGCTTCACCTCATGCCCTGCGTCGAGAAACGCCCGGTACATCTTCTGCGGGCGTACCGACGATCCGGAGGTGCCGGAGTTAATATCCACATAGGTGATATACAAAATCAGCATGAAAGAACTCCCTCATAAAGCTCGGTAAGCCGAGCGGCGATGGTCTCGGGGGCAAATTTCCGGCGGGTGTCCGCGGCGATTGCCGCACTGTCGTAATCCGCCCGGCGGAGCATCATGCGCTCCATGGCGCCGGCGAGAGCGCTCTCGTCGTCCACGGGGATCAGGATGCCGTTCTCCTCCGTGACAAAATCCTCCGGACCGCCGCAGCGCGTGGCGATCACGGGAAGCCCCGCCGCCATTGCCTCAATATAGGCGACGCCAAACGTTTCGCTCCTCGACGCCAGCACAAAGCAGTCCGCCGCGGCGTACGCTTCGGCAAGTTCCTCTCGCGGACAGTGGCCGCGGAAGGAGACGCGGCTGTACAGCCCCAGTTCGGCGCATAAAGCGCGCAGCGCGCCGCTCTCCGGTCCATCGCCGAAAATAATAAGCCTCGGCTCGCCGTGCAGCGCAGCGAACGCATGGAGAAGCCCCGCCATGTTTTTCACCGGGATGAGATTACCAGCCGATACGAACGTGAAGCGCTCGTGCGCGATCCTCTTCGGCGCAAACCGCGCCGTATCCACGATATTGGGTACGACAATAGCTTCGACCCCGGTGTTGGCGCGCATGTTTTTCGCAAGCGCCCGGCTGACCGCCAGCACGGCGGCACAGCACTCATATTTTCTTTTCAGATGTTCCGCCTTCTCCGGTGAAAGCGCACGGTTGTGCAGGGAGGAGTGCTCAGTGAAAACGAACGGAATGCCCTCCCGCTCCGCCATCGCGGCAAGTTCAAGGCCGAAATGCTGGTGGATAATGTCCGGCTTCCAACCATCCTTTGCTATGGCGCGACGGATACCGGAGGCCGCCAGCCGTCCGGCCAGCTCCGGAAGCCCCATCGGCAGCGCGCCGCAGGGAACCGAAGCGTAATAAACGGGTATGCCGTCCAGCGTGTATCGATAACACCCCCACGGGCGGGAGTGGCGGATCGACCGCGTGTCCACGGCGGCAAAGCGGACATCGTGTCCGGCATCGCGCAGCGCTTTAGCCTGATCTAGAGCAAAAATATTTACTTCGTGTTTTCTCGGACTGTCAAAGCCAGAGGCTGCAATGAGGATTTTCATCCGTTATTCTCCTGCAAGAATGTCCGCAATGCGGCGGCAGGCGCGGCCGTCGCCGTAGGGGTTCGCGGTGCGGCTCATTTTTTTGTACGCCGCCGCGTTATCCAAAAGCTCCGTGAAGCTCTCGTAGATCGTTTCCTCCCGTGTGCCGACCAGCCGGAGCGTTCCGGCCGCGACGCCCTCGGGCCGCTCGGTCGTATCGCGCATGACGAGCACCGGCTTGCCGAGGCTCGGCGCTTCCTCCTGAATGCCGCCGCTGTCGGTGAGCACGAGATAGCTGCGCGCGAGAAAGTTATGGAAATCCAGTACATCCAGCGGCTCGATGATATGGATTCGCTCGTCGCCGCCGAACACCTCCGCCGCCGTTTCGCGCACGGCGGGGTTGCGGTGGATGGGGTAGATCGCGCGGACATCGTCGTGCTCATCGAGCACGCGGCGGATGGCGCGGAACATGTGGCGCATCGGCTCGCCGAGATTTTCCCGGCGGTGCGCCGTGATGAGAATGAGCCTCTTCCCTGCCGCCCATGCGAGCTCCGGATGGGTATAGTCGGCGCGGACGGTCGTTTTCAGCGCGTCGATGGCGGTATTGCCGGTCACATAGATCTTGCTGCCGTCTCTGCCCTCGCGCAGCAGATTTGCCTTGGCATTCTCGGTCGGAGCGAAATTATACTCCGAGACGATAGATACCGCCTGACGGTTGAACTCCTCCGGAAAAGGACTGTATATATTATACGTACGAAGTCCCGCCTCGACATGACCGACCGGTATCTGCAGATAAAAGCAGGCGAGCGCGGTGACAAAGGTCGTGGAGGTATCACCGTGTACGAGCACCGTATCCGGCTTTACCTCCTCGAGCACCGACTTTATACTCGAGAGAATATTCGTTGTGATATCAAAGAGGGTCTGTCCCTGCTTCATTACCGAGAGATCGTAGTCGGGGACAACATCGAACGCCTCGAGCACCTGATCGAGCATCTGTCTGTGCTGCCCTGTCACGCAGACGACGGTCCTGATACCGTCTCTCGAGCGCAGCTCACGAACAAGGGGACACATCTTTATAGCTTCCGGTCTTGTACCGAAAACGAGCATTACTGTTTTCATTGTTGTTTCCTCTCAGCGGCATTCTTCTGCCGTGCCGGAAGTCTCCGGCAATTGATGAATAAGATTAATAATATGATAATAATCGGTCTGCCGCCGTCCGAAAACAAAAACCGACGGCGTGCACCGCCCTCACTCCGTCGATTATAACACAGTCGGTGTGTTTTGTCAAACACAGAACTGCCTACATGAACATTCCCGCAATATAATAGATGATACCGTAAAGCACCGATGCCGCCGTTCCGTAGAGAATGACCGGTCCCGCTATCGTGAATATCTTGTTGCCAATTCCGGTTATAAAGCCTTCGCTGCGCGCAGATATGGCCTCTGCGGATATGGCATTCGAAAAGCCGGTTATCGGTACGAGCGTACCCGCGCCCGCATGCTCGGCTATCGTGTCGAACACATCGAGCGACGTGAGCAGAGCCGCAAGCACGATAAGGGTAAAGGTCGAGCAGAGCCGCGCATTTTCCTCACTTGCACCGAGCATCGAATACAGCGCGCACAGTGCCTGAGCAAGCACACATATTCCTCCGCCGAACAGAAAGGCGCGGGCACAGTTTCCCGCCATATGCGACGCGGGCGCGTGAGATGCTGCATAGTCCTTGTACGATTTCTTTCCGAGCATAAGCTGCTTCCTTTCGGCATTCGCCTGATAAAAAAATTTAAAATAAATCCTGCCAAATTGATGGAATAATTACGCTGCTATTTTTTCGGCATCCGCCTCGCCGTCAGCTGTCCTGCATATTCTCCCCTTATTTTGAAAATATTATTCGCCGATACTTGAAAATTACGCTCGCATGTGTTAAAATCCGTGCGTCGCACCCACTGCACGGCGAGCATAATAGGCAAACACACAGCAGTATCGGGTCAATGCCGCCACGGAAAAACAGACAAGCATTTAAAGCAAAACAGAGCCGAAGAATAAACACCGCGCTATCCGAGCGGGATAAACGGACAAGATCGGTCCGAATAATGCTAATAACTACCGAAAGGATGCTCAGACCGGAGCAATACCGAACTATGCCGAAAAAGACAAGCCAAAGCTACATACCAACCGTCACCGCCTGCTGCATAGGCTATATCAGCGAGGCGGTAGTCAACAATTTTCTGCCGCTGCTGTTTCTGATATTTCAGAGCAATCTCGGCATCTCGCTTGAGCGCCTTGCCCTGCTCGTGACCGTCAATTTTATGACGCAGCTCGCAGTCGACCTCGTATCGGCAAAGCTCATCGACCGCGTGGGCTGCCGCCGCTGTGTGACATTCGCACATCTGCTGACCGCCGTTGGTCTGCTCTCGCTCTCCGTGCTGCCGTCGCTGCTGCCAGACCCGTATGCGGGGCTTATATGCTCTGTTGTGCTGTACGCCGCAGGCTCGG
>ERZ827520.3988-NODE-3988-length-11412-cov-4.682399_pt1 | contig 11412 bp, 8 predicted proteins | sample MGYA00519581_ERZ827520 | MGnify/ENA primary metagenome ERZ827520 (study PRJEB31778, sample SAMEA3449339) | human gut metagenome | biome: human gut; feature: human-associated habitat; material: faeces | place: United Kingdom | collected 2010/2012 ...
CGGCGACGCGGCCGAACTCCGACTGATCTGCAACGACCTGCGGGCAGGTTGCGCCCTCCGGGCTGATGTTGTAGGTCACGACGGGAATGCCGGCGTCCTGCAGGGTCTTCACATGGATGCCCAGAGTTGATGTTTCCAAGCCGCAGGTAATGACGCCGTCCGGCTTCATGGCGGCGATGGCGTCCGCCGTGGTGGAGGCGGGGACGGTCGTGACCGCGCAGCCCCGCTTCTCCAGCTCCCGCCGGATATTGGCCTTCGCGCCGAAATCCCAGAGCACGACGTTCCGCCTGTCTCCCGCTGTCGGTGGAACCGGCTCGCGGCAGCTGACCGCGTTTACCGCGCCGGCAACCGTATAGCGCTTCAGGGCTTCGGCGTCCGCCTTCTCCCGGGAGGAGACGATCTGCGCGTTCATGACCCCCGCTTCCCGGATGATCCGGGTCAGCGCGCGGGTATCGATATCGTACAGGCCCACGATATCGGCGGATTTTAAAAAAGCATCAAGAACACCCTCACTCCGGAAATTGGAGGGGTCCTGACACCATTCTCTCACAATATAGGCCTTCAAACAGGGGGCGGCGCTCTCGAAATCCGAAGGAATCACGCCGTAATTGCCGATGAGCGGGAACGTCTGCACCACGATCTGGCCGTAATAGCTGGGATCGGTGAGCGTTTCGAGATAACCGGTCATGGCGGTGGTAAATACGATCTCCCCGGTTACGTCGCCCTCGGCGCCGAACCGTTTGCCTTCCAAAACGTCGCCGTTTTCCAGGACAAGGTAGGCTTTTTGTTCCATGAATACATCCCTCCGATGTTGCAGAACGTATGCCGTGAACCGGCGGGCGGCCGGTCCGGCGCGGTCGTGGTAAGCGTGATCCCAAACGAAAATTATACAATATCGATGCAGGATTGTAAACAGTAAATTGCAGAAAACGCAAGAAAAGTTTCAGAACAGCGGAAATTTCCCCGGCCGGATTTTGCGCCGGAGAAGATGCAGAATGCCAAATGCCGGCGGCCTCCGCCGCCTTCGCCTCTTGTTCCGCAGTCCTTCCCCGGCCCGTCAGTTTTCATAGGCGCTCAAGATGCTTTCCGCGATCGCCCGGCGGGGAAGGCGGCGGTCCATCGCCTGCTTTTCAATGTAGCGGTGGGCCTGCGGTTCGGTCATGTTCAGATACTGAATCAGGGCACATTTGGCCCGGTCCACCAGCCGGATTTCCTCGATTTTTTCCTGCAAGCGAAGCGCTTCCCGCTTCAGCCCGAGCATTCGCTTGCGGGAGGCCGCCATCATTTTGACCGACTGGAAAAAGAGGGCGCGGCTGATTGGTTTGGGGAGGACGAATACGCCGAAATCCTCCACTCGGGCGGACACCTCGTCCGCCACCTCGCTTTTGGCGATCAGCATGACCCCCGCCGCCGTGCTTTCTGCCGCGGACAGCGCCAACTCGTGCCCGAATTCGTCGGGCAGGGGCGCGTTGATCAGTACGAGGTCGAATTCCTCCTCGATCAGCATCCGCCGCGCCTCACTGCCGCTGGCGGCGGAAAGGACACGTTCAAATTCCCCGGAACGGCAAAGCTCCGCCAGCATGTCGCGGCCTTTATCGGCGCCGGATACGATCAGTACGCTGTCCATACGACTCTCCATTCTTTCCCGGAATCGGTTTCCGGAGCGCGCCGTGCCCCTTTCTGGTATGGAAGAAAGGAAACGCGCCGTCCTTCCAGGCGGAGGCGCTCCATCCTTAAAAATACCGGTCGTGTTCCCACTCCGCCGGATCGACGGCGGCTTGGCGCTGCTCGTATTCCTCCAGCTTGGCGTCCAGATAATGCTCCAGCAGGATGCCCGGCAGGGAAGCGCGGACGAATTCGCTGGAACGGGCGAGAGCGGCCGCCTCGTCCAGACGGGTGGGGAGGGTCTCCTGCCCGGCAAGCCGCTGCTCATGCCCGCGGCCGTTGCAGGGCGGGCAGAGAGGCAGCTTATCCCGGATGCCCTCCATCCCGGCGTCCAGCAGCAGGGAGAAGGCGAGATAGGGATTGCAGACCGGGTCAGGGGAACGCAGCTCCATCCGGAGATGCTCGTCCCGCGCCGAGGGAATCCGGATCAGCTGGGAGCGGTTCTGGTGGGACCAACTCACATATTTCGGCGCTTCAAAGCTGCCGAACCGTTCATAGGAATTGGTAATGGGGTTCAGGAAGGCTGTGATTTCCCGCACCCGGCGAAGAATCCCCGCGATAAAACTTTCGGATTCGGGGGAATGCTCGTTTCCGATGCGGAAGAGGTTCTGTCCGTTGCGGTAGAGGGAGAGGTTGATATGCAGGCCATTGCCGCTTTCCCCCGGCAGGGGCTTGGGCATAAAGGTAGCGTGCAGCCCGCTTCGTGCGGCGATGGTTTTCACTACCGACTGGAAGGTGACGAGATTGTCCGCCGCTTCGAGCATGGGGCCGTACCGAAAGTCGATTTCGTTCTGGCCGGGGCCCTGCTCATGGTGCGAGCTGACCGGACGGATGCCCATCTGTTCGAGCGTCAGGCAGATTTCCCGCCGGACATTTTCCCCTTTGTCCTTCGGGGCGATATCGCAGTAGCCGGCCTGGTCGTGCGGGATAGTGGTCGGGTTCCCTTCGTCGTCCAGCTCGAACAGGTAAAATTCGCATTCGGAACCCGCCTGGCAGGAAAAGCCCGCGTCCGCCGCCCGCTTCACTGCGGCGCGCAGCGCGGCGCGGCCGTCCCCGCCGAAGGGCTGTCCGTCCGGGGTGAAGATATCGCAGTACAGCCGCACCACCCGGCCGTGCGAAGGGCGCCAGGGCAGGACGGAAAGAGTGCTGGGATCGGGACGGAGGAACAGGTCGCTTTCCTCCACGTTCAGAAATCCGCGTACAGCGGACGCGTCGAACGAAATTCCGTCCGAAAAGGCGCGGGGCAGTTCGTCCGGCATGATGGAAATGTTTTTCTGAACGCCGAATATATCGCAGAACGCCAGACGGATAAACTTCACGTCGTTTTCCGCCACAAACTGCAGGACTTCCTTCATGGTGTAATCCATAGTCTCATCAACCATCCATTCTCTTGCCGGAGGCAGTCCGGCAAATTGGAATCGGGAAAGCCGGCCGAAGCGGGGCGGCTTTGCGGAGGGCGCGCTGCAAAACGGAACAGTCCACAGCGCGCCCTCTCTATTTTATCACATTTTGCCGCCCGGTCAACGGCGTTTTGCCGGGCTGCTTTCTTTTCCTCAGTTATACGTATACAGCTGCTTGTAGGGATTGCTGGTGTTCGGTGTGAGGACGTAGAACCGGTGATCCAGAATTTCCTCCATATCCCGGCCGAATTCCCGGCAGAAGTCCGCCAGCAGCTCCCGCAGCTCGGCCCGATCCTCCGGACCCGCCTCAGCCGCCATGACCTGCGCGGGGAGGTCGGACGGCAGGTCGTTGCAGCGAAGGAAGATTTTTCCCCCATGCATCCCGGTGCCACAGAAGCGGCCGACGATCGGCCCGCCTTCCATACCCAGCCCGAGCACGACGATCCGCCCGCCCGCCTGGTATTCTCCAAGAAAGCTGCCGGCCGCGCCGCCGACGACCAGCACGGGGATTTTTTCCTTGTATTCCTTCATGTGGATGCCGGCGCGGTAGCCGGTATTGCCCTCCACCAGAATTTTTCCGCCCCGCATCGCGTAGCCGGTCGCGTCGCCCGCCGAGCCGTGTATACAGATTTCCCCCTCGTTCATGGTATCGCCGGTCGCATCCTGCGCGTTGCCGAAAACGGTGATTTTGCAGCCGTCCAGATACGCGCCGAGGGCGTTGCCGGGGGTGCCGCTGATTGTGATTTCCCGTCCGCCAAGGCCGTTGGCGATATACCGTTGGCCGTTGCAGCCCTGGATATCGATCGCCGCCCTGTCCGCCTCGCGGACCGCTTCGTTCAGCTTCTGAAAATGCAGGCCGTCCGCCTGGATGACCATTTTATCCATTCTGTCCATTCCCATTCAACCTTTCTATCCGTTCTGTCGGCGGGCTTATTTCGCGGCGGAAAGAATCCGTTTCCGCTCCCTGCGGGAGAAGGCCATCAGTTGCGGCTTTTCCCGGATCAGCTCGAAATCGATCGTGTCCAGCGGCGTCTTTTCCCGGATCAGGGAGGTGTAAATTCCTGCGCGGGCTACGTCGCCGACCAGAATATAGCCCTTCAACAGCCCATCCCGGGTGACCAGCTTTTTATACGTTCCTTCGCTTTCTTTTTCCGTGACGTATTCCTCGCCCTGATAGTCCCCGGCGGTGATGATCGACAGCCCGAAGAAGCCGACGGCGTTCATCGGGATCGCCCGGTCGTACAGCACGCCGGCCGACGTACCGGTGGATTCCGCCGCCATATGGACGCCGGCGCATTCACCCTGCATATAGGCGTTGGGAAGGAGGGCGAGCACCCGCCGGACGCCGGTGGTGATGTCCAGGCTTTCGGTGCAGTCGCCCGCCGCGTAGATATCCGGGACGCTGGTGCGGCAGCAATCGTCGGTCACGATCCCCCGGTTACCCTCACAGCCCGCCTGTACGGCGAGCGCCGTGTTCGGTCGGACGCCAACCGCCGTAACCAGGATGTCAAAGGGGAGGGTTTCGCCGCTCTTCAGCACGGCGGTGGCGGGAGTAAAGGACTGCACACTGTCCGAAAGCCGGAAGGAAATGCCGTGCGCCTCCAGATGCTGCTGCACAAGGCGGGCCGCTTCGGTATCCAGAACGTTCGGCAGGATGCGGTCGGCCAGGTCTACCACGGTGAGAGAGCCGACCCGTTTAGCCAGCCCTTCGGCGCATTTCAGGCCAATTAGGCCCGCGCCGAGGATCAGCACCCGGCTTTCCGGGGTGATCGCCTTTTCCAGCGCGTGCGCGTCGTCCAGGCTCATGAAGGAAAAGCGGTTCTCCACACTGTCCAGCCCGTCGATCGGAGGGACGAAGGGATGGGAGCCGGTCGCAATCAGCAGCTTGTCATAGGGGAGGACTGTGCCGTCGTCCAGCGCGACGGTTTTCGCCTGCGGATCCACGGCTTCGGCTGTCCGCCCCGGAAGGAACGAGACGTTGTTCTTTTCATAGAAGTCGTCCGGGCGGTATTTCATCCGCTGCTCGTCGGTTTTGCCGCAGAGCAGGTAGGAGATCAGCGGCCGGGAATAGGTGTGGTAGGGTTCTTTGCTGACGACGGTGATCGCGCCCTCCGGGTCAACCTGCCGGATGCCTTCGATGCAGCCGACCGCGGCGGCCGAGTTGCCGATCAGTACATAGTTTGTCATGGCGTTTTTCTCCTTTCCTCTCCCGTTACCGTTCCTCGAACACGATGGCCTTGTTCGGGCAGCCCTGTACACAGGCGGGCTTGCCGTCCCGGTTCTTCATGCAGAGCTCGCATTTCTGGATCGCGCCGTCCTGCGAGGGCATGATGGCCCCATAGGGGCAGGAAAGGATGCAGGTGTAGCAGCCGACGCATTTGCTGCGGTCGACCTCGATCACGCCGTTTTGGATGCTCAGCGCACCGGTGATGCAGCCTTTTACGCAAAGCGGCTCCTCGCAGTGGCGGCAGGAGACGGCGAAGCTGACGCCGCCCTGTTCCTCGATCCGGATGCGAGGGGAGATGGTCACGCCCTTGAGCGCGTGCACCATGTCCTTCTCGCCGGAATTCGCAAAGGCACAGTAATATTCGCACAGATGGCAGCCAAGGCACCATTCCTCATTGACATAAATCCGTTTCATCGATACCGCCCTTTCATAAAGTCGGAATCAAATGGGTTTTCCATTTTCGGGGAAACAAATCCGCGGGATTCGTTTCTGGATTTCGTTGTAGAGAGACAAATCCGAAGAATTCGTCCCATCCCGTGGAGGAAGAATGGCTTCGCCATTCTTCTAAGACAAATCCGCAGGATTTGTCCTATTCTCCAGCGTGCTTGATTCCCAGGATGGACAGCTCCCGGTCGGTCATGCCGACGCCGCGGAGCATCAGGCGGTTGCCCTTGAGCGATTCGATGGAGTTAATGCCCATGCCGCCCATCATTTCCATGATTTCATGCCGCCAGGCGGTGACAAGGTTGACCAGCCGTTGGGCGCCGATGTCCGGATTCAGCCGCTTGACCAGTTCCGGCCGTTGGGTGGCGATGCCCCAGTTGCATTTGCCCTGGTGGCAGGAGCGGCAGAGGTGGCAGCCCAGCGCCAGCAGGGCGCTGGTGGCAATATATACCGCGTCCGCGCCGAGGGCGATCGCCTTGACGATATCCGAGCTGGAGCGGATGCTGCCGCCGACCACGATGGAAACGTTCCCGCGGATGCCTTCCTGCCGCAGTCGCTCGTCTACACTGGCGAGGGCCAGTTCGATCGGGATACCCACGTTGTCCCGAATCCGGGTGGGGGCCGCGCCGGTGCCTCCGCGGAAACCGTCGATGGCGATGATATCCGCGCCGCTGCGGGCGATGCCGCTTGCGATGGCGGCCACGTTGTGTACCGCCGCGATTTTGACGATCACCGGCTTCTTATAGGCTGTGGCTTCCTTGAGGGAGTAGACCAGCTGGCGCAGGTCCTCGATGGAATAAATGTCGTGATGAGGAGCGGGGGAGATGGCGTCCGAGCCCTCCGGAATCATCCGGGTACGGGAAACGTCCCCGACGATCTTCGCGCCCGGCAGGTGGCCGCCGATGCCCGGCTTCGCGCCCTGGCCGATCTTGATCTCGATCGCCGCGCCAGCGTCCAGATACCCTTTATGTACCCCAAACCGGCCGGAAGCCACCTGGACGATGGTATTTGCGCCGTACTGGTAGAAATCCTCATGCAGGCCGCCCTCGCCGGTATTGTAGTAGATGCCGAGCTCCTGAGCGGCCCGGGCTAGGCTGGAATGGGCGTTGTAGCTGATCGAGCCGTAGGACATGGCGGAGAACATCACCGGCACCGACAGTTCGAGCTGAGGGGGTAGGTTGTCGATCAGCTTCCCGTCGGCGTCCCGTTCGATCCGTCCGGGCTTTTTGCCGAGGAATACCTTGGTTTCCATCGGCTCCCGCAGCGGGTCAATGGAAGGGTTAGTGACCTGGGAAGCGTTGATCAGCATCCGGTCAAAATAGGAGGGCAGGGGCTTCGGGTTCCCCATGGAGGAGAGCAGCACCCCGCCGCTGCCCGCCTGGCGGTATACCTCCGCAATAGTGTCGCCGGTCCAGTTGGCGTTGGCTTTGAAGCAGTGGTCGGTCTTGACGATCTTCAGCGCCCGGGTAGGGCAGAGGGAAACGCAGCGGTGGCAGTTGACGCACTTGGATTCGTCGCTCATCATCCGGCCGGTCTCCGGGTCAAAGGCATGCACTTCGTTGGCGCATTGTCGTTCGCATACGCGGCAGGCGATGCAGCGGGAGTCGTTGCGCACCACCTCGTAGTCGGGATATAAGAAATCAATGGGCATGGAATACCCCTGCCTTTCTGTAATAATAAAGTAAAGAGGAGAGGGCCGCTCAGCGGTCCAGCGTAACGATGACCGGCTCGCCGCCCTTCGGCGACCACAGCCGGTCGGGATGCGGCTCCATTTCGCGGATGGCGCATTCCTCGCTGGCGACATATACCATATCGCCCTTTTCCGCCGCCACCATGCTGCGGAGCTTCAGCCGGTCGTTCAGCGCCATCATGCCGCCGTGGAAGCCGAGCAGGATGGAAAAGGGGCCGGTAATCAGCAGGCTGGAGAAGGCGTTGCGCAGGTAGGTGAGCCGTTCCCGTTCCTCCGGCGGCTTGCTTTCGATGGTGGACCAGAAGGGGGCCGCGATCACCTGGCAGACCTCCTCCAGCGACAGTCCCTGCCGCCGGTTGAGGTAGTCGATGATATAGGTGATGACCTCGGTATCGGTCTGTAGTGTACATTTGTACCCGAACATTTCAATATAACGGCGGTTGGCGTCGTAGGAGGAAATCTCTCCATTGTGGACGATGGAATAATCCAGCATTGCGAACGGGTGAGCGCCGCCCCACCAGCCGGGGGTGTTGGTCGGATACCGGCCATGGGCGGTCCAGCAGTAGCCCTCGTATTCCTCCAGCCGGTAAAAGCGCCCCACATCCTCCGGGAAGCCGACCGCCTTGAATACGCCCATGTTCTTCCCGCTGGAGAAGACGTAGGCCCCCTCGATCCGGGTATTGATCCGGATAACGCAGCGGGTTACGTATTCCTCTTCGTCCAGCTGGCTGTCCGCCAGACGGGTGGGCAGGGGATTGACGAAATACCGCCAGATCAGCGGCTCGTCGGTGATCTCCGGAATTTTTCGGGTAGGGATTTTCGAGAGGTTTACCATATCGAAGTGGTGATCGAGAAATCGTTCGCATTCCTCCCGGGCGGCCGGCGTATCATAAAAAATATGAAACGCATAGGAGTCTTTGTACTCCGGATAGATGCCATACCCGGCAAAACCGCCCCCCAATCCATTTGAGCGGTCATGCATGGTCGCGATTGAGCGGATGATGGCCTCGCCGTTCGTCCGGGCGCCGCTGCGGGAAAACAGCCCGGATATGGCACAGCCCGAAGGGATGCGTACCTGGCCTTCCCTGAAATTCTCCGACATAACGCAGTACCTTCCTTTCCCATTATTCTATATCCTAAATAAAGAAAGCGCAAAGGCGCAAGCGAAAAAGGCGCCCATGGAAGCCGGCTTCTCCTCATCGGGGAAACCCGTTTCCATGAACGCCTTTGTTCATTGCCCAACAGTATAAATCATTCTTCGGAGATTGTCAAGAAAAATGCAGGATAAAAAATAAAAATTGCAATAATCGCTAAAACAAAAAGAGAAAATTCACGAAAAAATAGAAAATGAGAAAGAAACCGGAAAAGCTGCTGCAAAAATTTTAAAAAGGTGTTGACAAAACCGCCGGAGTGCGCTATACTGCGTTACAGAAACAGCAAAGGCGCTGTAGGTGAAAACACCTACGGCGCTTTTTGTGTTTTTTCAAGGATCAAATTGGGAACTGGGATCAGGAATTATGGAAAGGCGTGGTAATGATGAGCAAAGTTCCGGAAAGCTTCGGCAGCATGGTGTTCAATGAAAAGGTGATGCACGAGCGGTTGCCCAAGGACGTGTATCGGGCGCTGATCCGCACGATGGAAAAAGGGAAGAGCCTGGATCGCTCCATCGCCGATGTGGTGGCCAACGCCATGAAGGACTGGGCAATCGAGAAGGGCGCGACCCATTTCACCCATTGGTTCCAGCCGATGACCGGCATCACGGCCGAGAAGCACGACAGCTTCATCTCTCCGAATGGGGACGGCTCGGTGATTATGGAATTTTCCGGAAAAGAGCTGATCAAGGGCGAGCCGGATGCTTCCAGCTTCCCGTCGGGCGGCCTGCGCGCGACCTTTGAGGCGCGCGGCTATACCGCCTGGGACCCGACCGCCTATGCTTTTATCAAGGACGACACCCTGTGTATTCCGACCGTGTTCTATTCCTACGGCGGGGAAGCGCTGGATAAAAAGACGCCTCTCCTGCGATCCATGGAGGTTATTAATAAGCAGGCGCTGCGGATTCTTCGGCTGTTCGGCAACACCGACGCGACTCGTGTGACCACCACCGTCGGACCGGAGCAGGAATATTTCCTTGTGGACAAAAAGCTTTATGAGCAGCGGGAAGACCTGATGATGTGCGGACGAACCCTTTTCGGCGCCAAGCCGCCGAAGGGTCAGGAGCTGGAGGATCACTATTTCGGCACCATCAAGCCCCGCGTGAAGGCCTTCATGGCCGAGCTGGACGAGGAACTGTGGAAGCTCGGCATCTTTGCCAAGACCGAACATAACGAGGTGGCTCCGGCGCAGCACGAGCTGGCTCCCATTTTCACCAACACCAACACCGCCACCGATCACAACCAACTCACCATGGAACTGATGAAGAAGATCGCGGAGCGGCACGGTCTGGTTTGCCTGCTGCATGAGAAGCCCTTTGCCGGGGTAAACGGCAGCGGCAAGCATAACAACTGGTCGATCTCTACCGACACCGGCATAAACCTGCTGGAGCCGGGAGAATCCCCGAAGGAAAACGCGCAGTTCCTGCTCTTCCTTGCGGCGGTCATCAAGGCGGTAGACGAATATCAGGATCTGCTCCGCATCTCGGTCGCCAGTGCGGGCAACGACCATCGACTCGGCGCAAATGAGGCGCCTCCGGCTATTGTCTCCATGTTCCTGGGCGACGAGCTGCAGGCGGTGCTGGATTCGATCGAAAAGGAAAGCGAGCTGGATAAGCAGGATCGCGTGGAAATGAAGGTCGGCGTGCATGTCCTGCCCCGTTTCCTGAAGGATACCACTGACCGGAACCGCACCTCGCCGTTCGCTTTCACTGGCAACAAGTTCGAGTTCCGGATGCTGGGCTCTTCTCTGTCCATTTCCGGTCCGAACATCGTGCTGAACACCATCGTCGCGGAGGAGCTGTCCGAGTTCGCGGATATCCTCGAAGGCTCGCAGGATTTTGAAAACGATCTGCACGAGCTGGTCAAGAAGGTGATTTCCGAGCATAAGCGGATCATCTTTAATGGCAACAACTACGCCGACGAATGGGTGCAGGAGGCGGAACGCCGCGGCCTTCTCAATCTCAAAACCACCGTGGACGCGCTGCCGTATTTCATCAGCGACAAGAACGTCGAGCTGTTCACGAAGCATAAAATTTTTACCAAAACCGAAATTTTCTCCCGGTATGAAATTCTGATGGAGAACTACTGCAAGACGCTGAACATTGAAGCGCTCACCATGCTGGATATGACCCGGAGAGATATCCTCCCGTCGGTCTGCACGTATATCGGCGATTTGAGCAAGGATATCGTCGCCAAGCAGCAGGCGGTTCCCGGCGCGTCCTGCGACGCGGAGAAATCGCTGGTTAACAAGCTTTCATCCCTGTCCGCCTGTCTGATGCAGAAAACCGAAGCGCTGAACACGGTTCTGTTGGATTCCAAAAATCATACGGAGGTGCAGGACAGCGCGAACTACTACAAGGATACCGTCCTCACCGCGATGCAGGAGCTCCGCGCTGTGGCGGATGAACTGGAAACCCTCACGGGTTCGTCCTATTGGCCGTATCCAACCTTCGGCGACCTGCTGTTCCGCGTGTAAGCGGCGGCTGGAACCGGCCCTTTTACAATCGCCCATTCCCATTTTCTATATCCTTTTTATCAGCGAAAGACCCCTGTGCGAAAGCGCAGGGGTCTTTCGCATTTTATTTGCCGGTTTTCGAGCGGATTTTTTTCTTTCATAGGGCATACTAACAGGTACCAGGACAACATCCAGCGAAAAGAGGAAAAAGCTATGCAATCAATCTGGCAAATGGAAGATTTCCCGCCGCTGAAAAAGCCGGAGCCGCTGCGGGGGACGCACCGTACCGATGTGGCGGTGATCGGTGCGGGAATGGCGGGCGTTCTGACGGCGTATCAGCTGCAGCAGCGGGGAGCGCGGGGCGTCCTGCTCGACCGGGG
>ERZ827520.3991-NODE-3991-length-11406-cov-3.231169_pt1 | contig 11406 bp, 10 predicted proteins | sample MGYA00519581_ERZ827520 | MGnify/ENA primary metagenome ERZ827520 (study PRJEB31778, sample SAMEA3449339) | human gut metagenome | biome: human gut; feature: human-associated habitat; material: faeces | place: United Kingdom | collected 2010/2012 ...
GACGGACAATTAACATTAGTAAAACGACTGGTATTTGGCGATGGGGCAAAGATGCACTGCGCTTGGTTTGGATCAGCTGATTGTGCTGAATCATGAATTGAATGAGCTGAAACGAATTGATTTCCCTAAGGGCAGCGGTGTAAGACATCTTGTATCCGATGCACAGGATCATTATTTATATGCGGTAAGTGAATTAAGCAATGAAATCTTTGTGATTGATTTGAGTGATTTAAGTATTGTCCAGCAGCTTTCCATGCTGATGGATGAAACACAGTCATCAGCAGGTGCTGCCATCAGATTGTCAAAGGATGGCCGTCATCTCTATGCGTCCACCCGCGGCCAGGAGTTGATTGTACACTTTCATGTGATGAAAAATGGTCAGCTGGAGATGAATGAAATCTATCACTGCAATCATCAAACACCGCGTGATTTTCTGCTGAGTGAGGATGAAAAATATATGCTGATCGCCTATCAGGACAGTGACTGCATCGACAGTGTAGCGCTGAATGCTGACATGGCCTTACGGGAAACGGTGGACACGCTGAAGCTGCCTAAAATCGTATGTATTAAAGCGTTCCCTCAATAGGATGTAAATGGTATTAAAAAAAGCTGAGCAATCAAGATAATTATTGACGCTCAGTTTTTATTTGCTTTGAATCTTATTAATATTTTTTAATTCAATGGCAATAGTGCCGTCTGGGTTATTGATAATCTCTACTAAATCTTTTTGACTCAGACATTCAATGGGAATAATTACTTCAATGCCGCTGTCAGTTTTAAAACGCTGAACCTTCATCTGCTTGGTCTGTTTCACATTTTCAACCTGAATCTTTGGCTTGATGCCCTGTTCTAAGACTTCCTGTTTAAAATCATCCTGAATCATCCGCCGTTCAGGGAATAATTCAACAGCCATTTCCTGAATATCAATTTCTACATTGCTGTCCAGCGATTCCTTAATCAGCTGTTTCATTTTAGGCAGAATTGCCACTTCATCTAATTCATATTTATCAATCATTGTTTCACATTTCTTCTGCAGCACCTTGCTTGATTCCTGATAAGACGGCACTGCGTCACAATCCAATACTAAGCGGGTATAAAAATATACTTTTTCAGCATCTATTTCACTCTTGTTTTCAACGACTTGAATCGTCATATCCGAATATTCAATCAGCACCACCGCGTCTCTTTTCATGATATTAGTTGAAAATAATGTTTTATGACGAATGATTTCATTGACGATGCGATCCGCTTCCTGTCTGACATTATGGGTAATGCCTTCGTTATAGCTATTATCCAAAAGGGCTAAAAAACGCCGGCCATCGATTAATACATTGGCACAGATAAAGTCGCAGGGCTGAAACAATCCGTATTTCATTTTTTTCTCAAAGATAATTTCGCCGATCAGTCTGGATAATTCCACAAAGCTGCACTGTCCGCCCAGGTAATCATCAATTCCTTGTTTAATTGAACTGTTTGCCTTGAAATAACCATGCTGGATATTGTTGCTGGTAAAGGCCTTCTGAATTTTATTTTGCAGGAGCTTTTCAATCTCCGGTTCCATTTCTGGTATCGTTTCTTCCGCGAATACACAAAGATTCTTTTCTGTATCCAGTACATGCAGGATACATTCATTCATTTCAATCATTGGCTGTCCCTCTTTCATGCAAGTACGCATATTATATCATTTACATGCTGTCAATGTCAGTAAATAATCAATTTTGATGGCTGTTAATTATTTGACAAATCGTTAAATTGACTTCAAATATAGTGTATAATATGCGATAATCTATATAGTGAATGCAATCGTTCATCGGAGGCAGCTTATGCGGGAGAAGTCTTCTAAAATATATATTAATGTCATAGCAGCTTTGATTATCATCATTTTTTTTGCTGCTTTTTTTACTTATCAGCTGCATGAAAACGCTCAGGAAAGTATCTTCAATACAATGACGGAAATTTCCCATCAAAGTGTAAAAGTGGTTCAAAAAGAGGTTGAAAAGAATCAGCATGTCATGGCAAACATCGCGGCCTCTCTTTATGCGGATAATGAAAAAGATCCAATGCAAATAATTGCCCAATTAAGGGTGCTGGATGATCTTAATGGTTTTAAGCGCATGGGCGTCATATTAGATAATCATGAGGGCTATGCCAGTGATGACAGTCAATTTCTTTTAAATGATGAGCAGCTGCAGCGTTTTGAAAAGGCTCAGCACGGCATCATCTCTATTTCCGATAATCTGCTTGATTTGGTTGATCAGCAGCCGGTTACCCTGTATACCGCCCCGATAGAATATAAGGACGGAACGCAGTATGTATTGTTTGGCACCTATGCTGCCCAAACCTATCAGCCGCTGCTCTCAGTTACCACGTTTGACGGACAGGGCTTCAGTGTGATCATGAAGCAGGATGGCAGTCAAATTATTGGCTCGGCGAATCAAGAGGGAACTTGTGAGCAGAATTTTTATGATGAGATTTTATCCTTGTCTAAGGATAATCAGTCAACGGTGGATGAATTAAAGCAGGCAATCAGTGCTGGTCAGAGCGGCTTTACAAGCTATGCGTGTAAAAAGGATATCCGTTATATCTATTATGAACCTTTAGCGGTTAATGACTGGTATTTATTGAGTATTATACCTAACGTCGTGATTACGAAAAGTATTGGCAAGACTGTCACTTTAGCTTATTCTATGCTTGCCCTTTGTCTGATTGTATTAGCCTATTCATTGCTGAGGGTTATTTTTATTGACCGCCGGCACCGCCGGATGCTTGAGCGGATCGCATGGGTTGATACGGTGACTGATTTTGATTCCTTTGAGAAATTTAAAATGGATGCGTCCAAGAAGCTGGACAATGATTCTTCATTATACGCGATGATTGCGTTGAATATAAATAAATTTCAATATATCAATGATTTATTTGGTTATGAAGAGGGGAATCGGGTACTGAAGAAAGTAGCGCAATGTCTCGTTCAGCGCTTGGGCAGGAATGAATATTTTGCCCGTATTCAGGCCGATCATTTTATCGTTTTACTGACGTATTCGGATACTGCGCAGCTTTCTTTGCGGATTCTTGATATCATGAACAGTATACAGGATGTTGTAAGCAGTACAGAAGGTGAGATGCAGTATCAGATTCAGATGAATGCCGGGGTTTATCTTATTACAGATCATCATGAACAGATCAATACAATGATTGACTGCGCGGCGCTGGCTTTGCGAAAAGATTTTCAGAAGAAATATGAAGCCTGTGCTTTTTATGATGACGCGCTGCGGGAACAGATATTTAAAAACAAAGAAATTGAGGATTTGTTTTTGCCGGCGTTGAAGAATCAGCAATTCAGTGTCGTTTATCAGCCTAAATATAATGTGCAGACACAGCGCTATGAGGGCAGTGAAGCGTTAGTACGCTGGTATTATAAGGAAGACTGTATGATTTCACCGGCATATTTTGTGCCTATTTTTGAGCGCAATGGTTCAATTATTGAGCTGGATGAATATGTTTTAACACAAGTATGCGCTCAGTTAAGAAGCTGGCTGGATGCCGGCTATGAATTGACACCGGTATCAGTCAATGCTTCTCAGCTGCATCTTTATCGTGTGGATTTCTTTACGTCCTATATGGAAATCATTGACCGTTATCAAATTCCGCATGAATTAATTGAAATTGAAATGACGGAAACCGCGCTTTATGAAAATGAAGCAAAGGCTTCTGAAATTTTGAATCAATTCAGGCATGCGGGGATTAAAATCCTTTTGGATGATTTTGGTTCTGGTTATTCATCGATTACATTGCTTAGAAATATGCCGATCGATGAATTGAAAATTGATAAAAAGATGCTGAATGATTTGCTTGTCAGTGATAAGGCAAGACAGATTTTAGCGGGTGTTATAGTTTTAGCAAAGACCATTGAGCTGAAAGTAACGGTTGAAGGTGTCGAGGCATATGATGAATATGAAGCTGTCAGCCTGATGGGCATTGATAAGATTCAAGGCTTCTACTGCGCGCGGCCGATGAAGGCGGATGAATATGAAAAGCGCTATTTAATTAAAGCGTAAGCCTGATTAAGGATTGCTGTTTTATTCATGGCAGGCAGATGTCCCTGAATTCCAATTTCAAAATCTAAGGCTTGCAGAAATTTTATCATTGCTTGAAGCTTGCTTTGGTCGACATTCATCTGGTGATAGTAATCTTCGCAGATGGCGTCACCGATAAACAGCACCTTGGCTTGGGGCACATAAATAAATACACTGTCATCGCTGTGGGGTGAGGGAACGTGAAACAGCTGGACATGGCTATTGCCCTGGTCTAGCGTCATGCTGGATGAAAAGGATATATCAGCTGTTTTTAGCTTTATCTCATTCAGGTCGTTATATTCAATCTTTAAATGATCATCGACAAAGGGGATTTCTTCTTGGGAAATCAGTCTTTCCTGCATCGCTTCAGGATTCCACTGCCATTTCATCATGCGTTCAAGTTCACGGTTAGTCAGCGTATGAGCGATCGTAAGACCTTGGACGGCATGCATACCAAAAGTATGATCCCAATGCCAATGGGTAAGAATCGTGAAGGTGGGGAGCGGCAGCTGACGTTCTTTTAAGAGGGCATAGGCTTCTTTTACATGTTGAGCGCTGGTTCCGGCATCTACCATTACTGAAAAGTTTGAACCCTTAATATAACCTAATGATGGACGATCTCTTTTCGTTTCATAGGTTGTTGAATAAATGTATTCTGAATGTTGAATAAGTTCCATGGCAGACTCCTTAGTTTATGATTGGTACCATTCTATCATAGAATCAATGCTTTCGCTCAATCATTTAGTAATTAAAATAATCATATCTATTTAATGAGGCAGGTGACTGCCTTTTATGATGCAAATAAAAATTTAATTAGGTACCTTGACAATATCTAAGAATTGGTGTAATCTATATTTGTAAGGTACCTAATTATATAGGCAATGAAAGGAGATATGAATGAATAAAGAAAATTTAGAGAGATGTACACAATGTCCCAATGAATGTTTAAGGGATGAATTAAAATGCGGACGAGGCAGAAAGTTTTTTAATGAGACAAGTCAGGATGAGGGTAAGAAACACCATGATCATCACGGCCAGAAAGATCTGACACATTTATTAATGCGCTGCGGTTATATACTAGAACGCAAAACCAATCGGCGCGGGCAAAGCAGAATCTTAAAGCTGCTGGCAGAAAATGAACTGCTGAGCCAAAAGGAGCTGCAGCAGAAGCTTGAAATTGAAGCCGGATCATTAAGCGAAACGATTGCCAAGCTGGAAGCAAGGGGATTGATTCTTCGTGAAAAGGATGAGCAGGATAAGCGGCGTATGCTGGTAAGGCTCAGTGAACAGGGTCAGCTTGCCGCCAGTCAGGAAACTATTGAAGATCCTGATGCCATCTATGATGTTTTAAGTGATGAGGAGAAAGCTGAGCTTCAGGCTATTTTAATCAAGCTGACAGATAAATGGAGTTTTGATTATCATGGAACTAAGGATCATCACCGGCATCATAAATCAAAAGAGAGAAGCGGTTTAAATGAAAGAAAAGAATAAGCTGTTTGCTTATTTTAAGCCTTATTGGGGGCTGGCATTGCTTGCCCCTTTGTTGATGATCGGCGAAGTGATTATGGACTTGATTCAGCCGCAGCTGATGAGTCAGATTATTGATCAGGGCGTTCTTGGTTTAGCTAATAACCATATTCCTGATTTCAATATTATTTTAAACACCGGCTTTAAAATGATTTTATATGTAATCATCGGCGGCTTTCTCGGTGTTATGTGCGCGGTAACAGCAAATCTATGCGCGCAGAATTTCTGTAATGATCTGCGTAAGGATGCTTTTAAAAGCATTATGTCATTATCCTTAGAACAAAGTGAACAATTTACCTGCGGTTCATTAATCACCAGAGTTACTAATGATATTACCCAGATTCAAAATCTAGCCAATACGTTGATGCGCGGTCTGAGCCGTACCTTAGTGATGTTTATCGGCGGTATTGTCTGTATGTTTTTATTGGATGTAAAGTTTGGTTTAGTGATTACAGCGGCGCTGCCCTTAGTATTTGTTATCGTAATCGTGGTAATCAAAAAGGTAGGTCCGCTGTTTTCAATCCTGCAGAAAAAGCTGGATCGGGTGAATAACATCATACAGGAAAGTATTGCTGGTCTGCGGGTAGTAAAGGCATATGTGCGTGAAGATTATGAAAAAGAGCGCTTTGCGGCTGCGAATAATGACATGGTTGACACACAATTAAACGTATTGTTGATTTTCTCGATTCTGAGCCCGCTGATGAATATTATTTTAAACTGTGTAGTTGTTGCGGTAATTAAGGTTGGCGGCCTGGAGGTACAGGCAGGACTTGCATCACCCGGTAATATTGTGGCTGCGATTACCTATGTATCACAGATTTTAAATGGCATTCTGCGTTTAGTGATGATTTTTCAGACAATGACCAGAGGTGTGGCTTCAATTCATCGTGTGGAAGAAGTTTTGACATGCGAGCCAATCATCACGGACGGACAGGCACAATGCAATCTGAATGCAGGCGGCATAGAATTCAAGCATGTATCCTTCGCATATCCCAATAGCCGGGAAATGGTGCTTCATGATCTGAATCTATATATCCAACCGGGAGAAACCTTGGGTATTCTGGGAGCTACCGGCAGCGGTAAATCAAGCTTAGTCAACCTAATACCGCGTTTTTATGATGTGAATGAGGGCGAGGTTTTGGTTGATGGCATAAATGTGAAAGATTATCCGCTGGATAAGCTTCGCGGCAAAGTCGCCATTGCCCTTCAGAAAAGTGAATTGTTTACAACTTCAATTAAAGAAAATATCGCATGGGGGAATCCTGAGGCTAGCGATGAAGAAATTATTCAGGCTGCGGCTGCTGCACAGGCATTTGAATTTATAGAAAATACACCGGATGGGTTTGAGACTATGGTCACTGAGCAGGGAATGAGCTTATCCGGCGGTCAGAAGCAGCGTCTTGCCATCAGCCGTGCTATTTTGAAAAATGCACCTATTTTGATCCTTGATGATGCTACCAGTGCGCTTGATTTAAAAACCGAGGCTAATCTGTATCAGGCTTTAAATAAACATTATAACCGAATGACTAAAATCATCATTGCTCAGCGGATTACTTCTGTACAGGGAGCTGACCGTATTGCGTTGATTGAAAATGGAACACTGGCAGCCTGTGATACTCATGAGAAATTGTTAAAGGAGAATCAGCTTTATCAGGATATTTATAACTCTCAGCTGAAGGGAGGCGCATTTTGTGAATAAAGCAGAAACCAAGACCGGATTTGAGAAATTACAAAAACCGTCACGAATGCGAACGGTACTCGAGGTTGAGAAGCCAAAAGAATCAAAACAGACTTTTAAACGTTTGCTGCAATATTTTGTTGATGAGCGAAAATTATTAATCGGTTTATTGCTGGCTGTAACGATGGGGGTATTATGCAATGTATATGCGCCTAAGCTGCAAAGTCAAGCCATTGATTCGATTACTTCAGGAGCTTTTGGTGTGCTTACTCAGCGTCTTGGACTGATGCTGGCTATTTATCTGATTTATGGTTTGACATCTTTATTTCAGAGCCGGCTGAGCGCACATTTGAGTCAGCGTGTAGTTAAAACGATGCGTAAAGATTTATTTGATAAAATTATCGATTTGCCGATTAAATATGTTGATCAGCACGCGCATGGCGATCTTATGAGCCGCATGACCAATGATGTAGAAAATATTTCTGATACCATATCGCAATCACTGAGTTCATTAGTTGCGGGGATTCTGACAATCATCGGTACGGTTGTGATGATGTTCAGCTTAAGCTGGCAGCTGACATTGCTTTCCTGTACAACCGTGTTATTAACAATTCTGGTTACCAAAAAGCTGGCTGGCTGGATGCGCCGTTTTTATCGTCAAAAACAAATTCTGCTGGGGCGTCTCAACGCGCAGATTGAGGAGCATGTCATCGGCTATCAGACAGTCGTGGCTTATAATCGTCAGCCTCAGATTGTTGAAGACTTTTCCTTAACGGCCGATGCCCTAACTAAAACCAGTATTCGTTCGGATATTTTAAGCGGGTTAATGGGGCCGGCGATGAATGTTATCAATAATATCGGTTTTGTGATAATCGCAGTTTGCGGCGGCTATTTCGCAATTCATGGCATGATATCGATCGGTGTTATTTCCGCATTTATTGTTTATGCCCGGCAATTTGGCAGACCCATCAATGAACTGGCTCAAATCTACGGTCAGATTGAAACAGCACTGGCGGGAGCTGAACGGGTGTTTGCAATTCTGGATGAAACAAGTGAGTCGAGCGAAGGAAGCTGTCAAGTACCATTATCTAAAGGCAGAATCCAATTTGAAAATGTTGATTTTTCCTATATACCAGAAAAACAAGTGCTTTATGATTTTAGCTTGGAGATTCGCTCAGGCCATAAGGTTGCCCTTGTTGGTGCTACCGGCAGCGGTAAAACAACAGTAGTGAATCTTTTAATGCGTTTTTATGATATTGACAGCGGCCGGATTTTGATTGACGGCACAGATATCAGAGATATTGAAAGAGATACACTGCGCAAAGACATTGCCATCGTGCTGCAGGATACAGTATTATTCACTGATACGATCCGCAATAACCTTAAGTATTCGAACCCAAGCGCTGATGATGAGCAAATGCGTAAAGCAGCCCGGCTGAGCTATTGCGACAAACTGATCAGTCAGCTGCCAAGGGGATATGATACACTGCTGAGCGGTTCAGGCAATAATCTATCCCAAGGTCAGCGGCAGCTGCTGGCAATCGGCAGGGCATTTTTGGCAGATCCCAAAATATTGATTCTTGATGAGGCAACCTCTAGTGTGGATACTCGAACTGAGAAGCATATTCAAGACGCGATGATTAATTTAATGAAGGATCGGACAAGTTTAATCATTGCGCATCGGCTGTCAACGATTCAGGATGCGGATTGCATCGTAGTAATGGATCAGGGCCGCATCGCTGAACAAGGCAGTCATGATGAGCTGCTGGCAAAGAAGGGAAAGTATTATGAGCTTTATAATACCCAGTTTGAGGGTAAGGCAATCTGATTAAATTTCTGTTTTCGGCAGAAATTTTTTCTATTTAACAGCAGAAAATATCATGAAGTCTCTGTATATCTTTGGTAAAATAGAAATATCAAGGAAAGTGGAGGATTAAACAATGGAACCGATAGAAACACGCACCTATAATTTACGCGGCAGCCATTATGCGATTGGCTATCAATTAGGCAAGCAGGCAGCCAGTAATGAATACTTAAAAGCAAAATATGTAGTAAAGGCAGCCGTTGATCAAAAGCAAATTCGTGAGACAAACGCTTTGCTTGAACGCTGGTGTCCGGGTCTTACTGAAGAGATACAGGGCTTTGCCGACGCATTAAATGTTCACTTAGAAGCATTGGTTTTCTATAATATGACTTGTTATGTGCCAAACTGCAGTCATATAGCACTGCTTTCAAATAAGACGGATATGAAGCAGCCGCTTTTAGCACGTAATTATGAATTTTCAAATGAATTAGAAGATTTTTGTCTTATGCGGACTGAAGCCGAAGGCAAGTATACACATATTGGTACATCTATGTTACAATTTGGTCGAGATGATGGCTTCAATGAGCATGGTCTTGCGGTGACAATCAGTTCATGCGGTATGCCGGTTGTGAATCTAGCACATATGCGAAAGCCTCAGTTTAACGGTTTACAGTATTGGGTAGTTGTCCGGGCGCTGTTAGAAAACTGCAAAAATGTAGAAGAAGCATTAGCTTATATCAAAGAGATGCCAATTGTCTTTAATATGAATATGATCTTACTCGATAAAACAGATCATGCGGCGCTTGTGCAAACCATGGATGGGAAAATTGCTTATCGTCAAATTGATGCTGACAGTCATGAAGAAATGCTGCATGCGACCAATCATACGGTTTTGACTCAATTCATGCACATAGAAAATCAGGCGTTTCCACACAGCATCACTCGATATCACTTTATCGAAAATGAGTTAAAGGATAAGCGGCATATAACTAAAGCTCAATTAAAAGACATGCTGTTAACCAAATATCCCCAAGGCTTATGTTTTCATAATTATGCAGAAAATTTCGGCACAACCAAAAGTATGATACTTGCTCCGCGGGAAGGAACGATTGAAATTTGCTGGGGAGGCCAAGCAAAGAATTGCTGGCAGATTTATGATATTGCAGAGCCTATGGCAACAACACTCACAGAGATGCAAATTGAAATTGATCCGTTGCCTTAGGGACTGATTGAAATTCGTTAGAGAGGAAACATCATGGATTATCAGAAAGCACTGGAACAAGCCATTCTTTATATTGAAAAGCATCTGCAAGAGGACATCAAAGTAGAAGACGTTGCCCGCTTTGCAGGTTATTCATATTTTCATTTGAATCGGCAGTTTAATGCAATACTTGGCGAAGGTGTGGGCAGCTATATAAAAAAGCGCCGCTTAGCCAATGCAGCCTATCAGCTTTTGGTTACCGATGATAAAATCATTGATATTGCGGTTAACAATAACTTTGAATCAGCTGAAGCATTCAGCCGCGCATTTAAAACAGCATATAAAATCAGTCCGCTTTACTACCGCAAAAACCGAATCCAGACTTTTGTCTCTAACAAGCAATGTATAAATCATCATTTTATGAATCATTTGCTTAATCATGTAACTGTTCATCCTCAAATTGTGGAAATACCGGAAATTAAAGTTTTAGGATACCGTGAAGAAATAGAATTAAAGCCAAATCATATTAAAAAGCTTTGGGAAAAGTTTGCTGATTTAAATAAACAGCTTTCCTGCGGCTCTGATCATTCTCGAAGATTTGGTATCTATGAGTCATATCAGGAGGATATTCATTTCATTGCCAATGAAGCGATGCGATGCTGGGAAGTGGTCGGCATAGAAGTTGAACATTTTGCTGATGTGAAGGCTCCTTTTGTCAGCAAAGTGCTGTCAGGCGGGAAATATGCGGTATTTACACATCATGGCAGCTTAGAAACCCTTTCTGAGACGATTGACTATATTTGGGGGACATGGCTGCTCACCACTAGGGAGGAACTGGATGTCAGGGAGACCTTTGAACTTCAGGATGAACGATTTTTAGGTTACACGCATCCTGATTCAAAGATGGACATCTATATTCCAATTAAATAGATAAAGGAAAGAAACACAATGAATTATCGAATTCAGCACTTGGATGAATTTTTAATTATCGGACAGGAAATTGAATTAACGAACTCACAAAAGGAAAATCTTCAAATCAGCACCTCTTTTTGGCGAAAGTTTAATATGAATTAGAAATTCATAATTTCACAGGTGTTTATCGCACCTCATAGAGTTTTAATAA
>ERZ827520.3992-NODE-3992-length-11406-cov-2.441283_pt1 | contig 11406 bp, 8 predicted proteins | sample MGYA00519581_ERZ827520 | MGnify/ENA primary metagenome ERZ827520 (study PRJEB31778, sample SAMEA3449339) | human gut metagenome | biome: human gut; feature: human-associated habitat; material: faeces | place: United Kingdom | collected 2010/2012 ...
TGGGAAATGAAAGAACGCCTGCGTTTAAAACCCGATGATACAGGTGTCATTTTTGCAGGTCAACTTTACAAAAATAATAATGTGGACCAACTGCTTTATTATTGGAAAAAATGTGTAAAACCTACAGACACGTTAAGACTGATTATTGCCGGTGATGGACCGCAAATGAATTATTTGAAAAATTTAGCGTTAGAATATGGTATCATGTCCCAAGTAACATTTACGGGAGAACTGTCACAAGAAGAATTGAACACTTGTTTTGCTGTATGCGATGTATTCGTCAGCGCAACCGGCTCTATGACCATGAAGGCTTCCCCGCTGGAAGCAATTGCGTGCGGCGTGCCGGTCATTATCCCAAAGAAAAGCGCAAATGCAGATATTGTAATAGAAGGACAAAACGGATTTACTTATGAAAACCCAATAGATATGTACCGATTGATGCGCAATTTTACAAATATGAGCAGCCGACAAAGAGCTTATTTGCGTACATTGGTCAGCAAAACAGCAGAACGTTTAACACCTGCCAGTCAGGCCGAAACTATTCTTAAATTATATCTGTCTTTAAAAAGGAATTCCAATATTGTTCAAAAATAAAATCGTAAGTATGATTGGTATTCTAATGATTGAAGCAACATAAAAGGCAGCTCCTCAATTTGTGAGGAGCTGCCTTTTTATCATAAATTATTCAGATTTTCTTTTTCTTGCAACAACAAATGTGCCCATCATGGCACCTGTTGCCAATATCGCAACAGTAATCCAAATTACAGTATTACTGTTATCTCCTGTTTGCGGTGAATTCATTCCTTGTTTACCAGAGCCATGCTCTGTTGAACCGTTGATTGTCCCTGAATCACCCGGAGTAGTAGGTTCTGTAGGATTGACAGGAATTTCCTCTTTCTTCTCCAAACCTGCAATTGCGTCTTCGATTGCTTGTGCCATTGCATCGACTTCGTCTTGCTGTGTAATGTTTTTATCTCTTACCACACCATTGATTGCTGCTTCCACACCTGAAAAATCTTTGTACTCATCTTTGTTCAAAGATTCTGCCTTGGCAATTGCTTCATCAACCTTGGTATAATCGGCATTTTTATAAACTAAACCTGAAATTGCATTTTCAAGCATTCTTGCCAAAGTATCAACCTCTTGCTGTTGTGCTTTGCTCATATCATAAGATATTTGGGCCAATATTGTATTGAGAGTATTTACTGATTCATCAGTATAAACGCTCAAATCTGTCGGAATTTTTTGTTCAGCGGTTTGTATTGCTTGGTAATCTGCTAATATATTATTATCGTCACCTGTAAAGGTCGGATGGTAAATTCCTGCTATCCAAGTAGCTTCTGCGCCTGCATTTGTTGTTAAACTATTTAAAACGTCATTGCTGTTAAAATCATTGGTTGCAATTCCTGCGGATACATTGTTCTCTTCGTTAATAGGCGTTGAGCCATATTGGCTGTTATCTGGGTAAATACAATTTTTAACATTGGCAGCCGTCTCATATGCAACCCAAAAAGTATTTCCTAAGCCATCTGAACCAATGCTTGATGTAGCTACAAGACAGTTATTAATAACTGCATTTTCTGTATAACCGGCAATACCTCCCACGGGAGCCTGGATTGAATTTACTATAATTTCTCCGTCAAACCAGCAGTCTGTTAATGTTGCGGTTCCAGTATAAGATGCTCCTAAAATTCCTCCAAGAGAATCCCAATACGACATAGAATCTGAATAGTAATTTCCTGAGTTTGTATAATTACCTGTTATTACTGCTTGAGAGTAACAATTTTTAATTGTAACATCACCGTTTGCAAATCCAACCAATCCTCCTATATATTTTTCTATATAGGAACCTCCAGTAATTTTACCTGTTGAATAGCAGTTTATCATAGTAGATTTTGTAAACCAATCCGCTATGATACCCATACCGTAAGTACTGGTATCGTTTTCAGAGATATAGATGTCTGCATTTGTTACGCCCAAATTTTGAATGGTTCCCTGATATACTGCTCCAAACAAACCTGTTCTGATTGTATTATGTGCAGTTTTATTAGGATCAGAACTGATATAGTCTTCATGAGAATAAAGATTTGTTATAACATGTCCTTGACCATCAAATATACCGCAAAAAGCATTTGTTTCCCCATTTTTGCCACTTCCGATAGATATCCACTCATGTCCTGCAAGGTCAATATCTCGCTCAAGATAAACGGTTTTTTGCTTAAATTGTACATTATCGTTTACCAATTCAGCCAATCCCGCAAGTTGTTCTGCAGTAGTCAAATGAAACTCTGAAACATCGTCTCGATACCATGATGTATCTGCAGTGCCATCCCAACTGTCTACAGACGTTTCTTCTGCAAACACAGTAGTAGAAAATACACTAAACACCATGATAGCTGAAATAACTATCGCCATAATTCTTTTCTTGTACATACTCAATCTCCTCTTATCTTCCTTATAAACCAACAGTGAAAAAGGTTGCTTTTTGAAAGGTATACTTTTTTCAGAAATATAAAATTATGTTAAATTTAATAATTTATCTTGAACAATATAGGAAAATATAGTAAAATATAATATATCAAAATGTCAATTTATTGCTTTTTCAGTTATCTAAAAAAGTATACCTTTTTGAATTATTTGCTTGCACATACCTCGATTCAGACAGAATAAAAATAATTAGAGATAAAAAAGAACGACTTTGTACAAAGTCGTTCTTTTTACTGTCATTTACAAACTATTCAGCTTTTTTCTTTCTTGCAAAGAATATAGCACCTGTCATAGTACCTGCTGCCATTACCGCAACTATAATCCAAATTACAGCATCACTGCTATCACTTGTCTGCGGTGAATGTATTGCTTCTTCCATTGTTTTTGTAACAGGTGTTATATCATCAGACGGATTAATTGGAGAAACAGGTTCTGTTGGCTCAATAGGAGTTGTTGGTTCTTCCTTAACTGTATAAGATACAGTAGGCTTAGCAAAAATTTGTGGTTTTCCCTTATCACCAAAACTATTCACAGGATATAAAATTGCGGAATTGTTGGTATATAATCCTGCATAGTTTTTGCTACCATTGCTGTCATAGGTTCCGTATACACCTGCTTCAGACTTTGGATTATCCAACTTCACGGTATAGGTCAATTGAACCGGAGCAAAATTAGTAACAGGCTCATTAATATTCCAAACAATATGTTCCGTATCTTCCAAATTACCTTGATTATAAGTGACAGTATAAGCGTACTCTCCATTTTCCAAAGGCTTAAAACCATACGTATGTTCATCTATGTTTATCGCTTCATATGTTTCTCTACCTACTGTTAAATACAATGCGGAGGCATCATTGACAAAGTTAAAATTATAGTCGCCCGATGCATAGCCCATATAATCTTCAACATAAGAGCCGGAGTCTACCAAATATACAATATCGTTTTGAATTTCATCAAAACTGATATTCTTTCCTTCTGCTAAGTAATTCATGAAAGAAGGACCCCAAGCATACTGAATTCCTGCAGCCTGGTTTGCGGTCACGGCATAACAATGATAACCAGCAGAAACTGCTTCCTGATATACTTGATTTGTTAAATAAAGCGCTTTATCCACAGAGTTTGCATAAACAGATTGTTCCTCTACCGGAGTAGATTGCACAATTGTACCGCCATACGGATATTCATAGGTAGTTCCTTGTATTGCAACCTGATTTTCAACCTCAGCTAAATACGCGTCCCAATCAGCAGGAGGGGCATTGGTTCCATATTTAGAATTCCAGTTATCAGGACCGGCCCAGTTCATCTCTCCATCAGCCCAAAACTCCAAGCTGTAGCTGTAGGAGTTTCATTATACATATAAGTAATGCAATCGCTGACAAAAATTAAAAACTTACGGTTAGATTCTACTTCCACATCAGAATCCAACATGGATTTACCGGCCAACAATCCTGCATGAGTATTGGTACCGCTGGTAAAATCTTGTTTTATCGCTGTTTCAATCTCATCAAACTGGGTGGACAAATCCATGAATTCGCTCGCATTTGCAACTTTATTAAAAATTACAACTCCCACGTTGATTTTAGCGCCTGTCCCCTCAATTTGAGATTTCAAGTCCCCCAGTATATCAAGTACTTGATTTTCCAAGTCTGTGCTGGTGGATTTATCCAAAACCAGAACCACATCTGTAACCAGTTGTTTTTCTGCAGAGGGTAAAGATAAAGTAACCTGAGATTCAAAAAGCTCATTTAATTCCGTAGCAGTTTTAGATCTGGAAACATCCCACTCCTCCGTAGATGTCTCTGTTTCTTTTGTTGCCTCTGCAGCAAAAGTCATGCCCGGTAGTACAGAAAACATCAGAATAACAACAAACCAAAGTGCTATCACATATTTTGCCTGTTTCTTTTGCATGTTTCATTCTCCCATCTTTTTAGTGTAGCAATTCCCTTAAGGAGATACTTTTGCAAAAGTGTACTTTTACAATGCAGTACTTTTGAAAAGTGTACCTTTATAAAAGGATAAAAAATATGTAAAAAGTCACATTTTGAGTGAAAAAAGTACTTGAAAATTCCATTTAAATGTTGTATTATTCTAATAAAGTGATTAAATGGTATTTTTGTAAAAGTACACCTTTTCAAAAAATCACCAAGTTTTTAGACAATATGTTATATTTTTGCAGCATAAAAGTATCAAGATAAAAAGAAAAGAGAATTGACTCATATGAGTCAATTCTCTTTTTCGTTATAAAATCAGATTGTAGTTGTAATTATTATTTTTTCTTAAAGCTATCTTTTAATGAAACCGTCCTGTTAAATACCAAATGTTCAGGTTTACTGTCCTTAGAATCAAAACAGAAATAACCCTGTCGCATAAATTGAAATGATGCGTGGGAGTCCAGTTCTTTCACTGAGGCTTCCACTTTACAATGTTCCAGCACATTCAAGGAGTCAGGATTAATACATTCCAACAACTCGCCCGCTTCCGGATCTGCCTGAGTAAACAAATTATCATATAAACGGATTTCAGCGTCCAAGGCATTTTTTGCATCGACCCAATGAATGGTTCCGCGTACTTTTCTGCCGTCCGGAGTGGTACCGCCCCGTGTTTGAGGGTCATATTCGCCATATACTTCAATTACATTGCCATTTTCATCTTTTTTACAGCCTGTACATTTTACAATATAAGTTGTTTTCATGCGTACTTCATTGCCCGGATAAAAACGGAAGTATCCTTTTACGGGTTCCTCTGTAAAATCACTTCTTTCAATCCAAGATTCTCTGGAAAATGTAATGGTTCTGGTTCCATCTTCAGGACAGTTCGGATTGTTTTCAATCTCAAATTCTTCTACCAAATCTTCCGGATAATTGGTAATAATCAATTTTATTGGGTCTAATACAGCCATCACCCGTTGCGCTGTCATATTCAAATCTTCACGCAAACAATGCTCTAAAAAACTATATTCCACAACACTGTTTACCTTGGAAACGCCAATTCGCTCACAAAAATTGCGGATGGAAAGCGGAGTATATCCCCTTCTGCGTAATCCGCTTAACGTAGGCATTCTTGGGTCATCCCATCCATCTACCACACCGTTTTCTACCAATAAACGCAATTTTCTCTTACTCATAACCGTATGGTTTATGTTTAATCGCGCAAACTCAATTTGACGAGGTTTACAAGGCAGTTCAGAGTGCTCAATTACCCAGTCGTATAAAGGTCTGTGTGCTTCAAACTCCAAAGAACACAGCGAATGTGTAATGCCTTCCAATGCATCTTCAATAGGATGGGCATAATCATACATAGGATAAATGCACCACTGATTTCCCGTACGATGATGATGCATATGGCTGATACGATACAATACAGGGTCACGCATATTAAAATTGCCGGAAGCCAAATCAATTTTTGCACGCAGCGTCATAGAGCCGTCTTCAAACTCTCCCGCTTTCATACGTGCAAATAAGTCCAAGCTTTCTTCAATCGGTCTGTCGCGGTATGGGCTGACAGCCGGAGTTGTCAAGTCTCCACGATTTTCACGTACTTGTTCCGGAGTACATTGACAGACATACGCCAAACCTTTTTTAATCAGATTCACTGCAATTTCATACATTTTAGGAAAATAGTCAGACGCATAATAAAAACGGTCTCCCCAAGAAAAGCCAAGCCAAGCGATATCCTCTTTGATTGCATCTACATACTCAACGTCTTCTTTTGTCGGATTGGTATCATCCATACGCAAGTTGCATAAACCGTTATATTTTTCAGCAGTTGCAAAGTCAATGTACAATGCTTTGGCATGGCCAATGTGCAAATAGCCGTTAGGTTCGGGAGGAAAACGAGTGTGTACCTTTTTTCCTTCAAATCTGCCTCCCGGCGCCATATCTTCTTCTATAAAATCATGAATAAAGTTGCTCCAAACCTCTTGTGTTTCTTCTACATTTTTTAGTTCTTCACTCATTCTGTTTCCCCACTTATTCTTTATTCTCTGCTTTTAATTTTTCCAGACCGATATTCAATCTTCTTAATGTTTCTTCCTTGCCCAAAATAGCTAATATTTCAATGGCTCCGCCGGGCGTTACTGTCATGCCGGCCGCTGCAATTCGTACCGGCCACAGTAAAGTACCATTTTTTACTTCCAGTTGTTCCGGCAGTGCCAAAAGTGTGTCATGAATGGCCTCTACCGTCCAAGTATCTAAACGCTCCAATACAGGAATTGCCGCTTCCAGCATAGTAACTGAATTTTCTAAATTGGTTTTACTTTTTTTGTTGACAAACAATTCAGCGGAATACTCCGGCAACTCTTTGAAAAAGCCAATCATATCTGCAATTTGATTTAACTTAGTAACACGGGGCTGCAAAATAGAAGACAGCACCTCCCAATTTAAATCCGTTTGTGGAAATACCTGTTTATAGCTTGGCATAGCAAGTTGAGTAAATTGTTCTAAGGTCATCGCGCGCAAATATTCTCCGTTGAGCCATGTCAGTTTATCATAGTCAAAAATAGATTGTGATTTGCTGATTCCATCAATGGAAAAATGTTCTGCTAACCCTTGTAATGTAAAAACTTCCTGATTATCTTTCGGACACCAGCCAAGCAGCGCAATATAATTGATAATTGCTTCCGGTAAATAGCCGTCGTTTACCAAGTCGGAAAAACCGGTGGAACCATGACGTTTGGATAATTTTGAAACACTTCCATCCTCATTTTTACCCATAATCATTGGTAAATGCACATAAGTTGGTAATTCCCAGCCAAACGCTTCATATAATAAATTATATTTTGGGGTAGAAGTTAAGTACTCACATCCGCGCACCACATGAGTAATGTGCATTAAGTGGTCGTCAATCACATTGGCAAAATTATAAGTTGGATAGCCGTCAGACTTAATTAAAATTTGATCTTCCAATTCAGAATTTTCAATGGTAATTTCTCCGTAAACCGCATCTACAAATGTCGTGGAACCTGTAACAGGCATTTTTTGACGAATTACATACGGTACGCCTTCTTTTAAAAGCTTGTCCACTTCCTCCTGTGATAAATTGCGGCAATGACGGTCATATCCGCCAAACTGATTTTCACCTTCATTGAGACTGTCCAAACGTTCTTTGCTGCAAAAACAATAATATGCTTTTCCATTTTTCACAAGTTCCTGTGCATAAGGCAAATACATATCTTTTCTTTGGCTTTGTACATATGGTCCGTATGGTCCGCCTACATCAGGACCTTCATCATGTACAATACCTACTTGTTTTAAAGTATCATAAATAACATCTACTGCACCTTCCACCAAACGTTCTTGGTCTGTATCTTCAATACGCAGTACAAATTTTCCATTCAAAGATTTCGCAATTAAATATTCATACAACGCTGTTCTCAAATTTCCCACATGCATAAACCCTGTAGGACTTGGCGCAAATCTTGTTCTTACTTCTTTCATTTCTATTTTTTAACCCCTCTCGCCGTCTCGGAATGAATCCATATCAAAATACAGATAGCTACGTATCATTTATTCTTTTTATTATACCAAAAAATACAACTTTATCAACTATCCGTCCCGTAAAATGTCAGTATATAAAAAATCCTGCCGCGTATTGGGCAGGATTCCTTGTTATGATTGCTGTGAACGAACGTACTCTACATATTCTTCCAAACACATATGCAACTCGTTCATCTTTTTGGCATGCTCTACACCCACATAACGGAAATGCCAAGGTTCATACATAATACCTGTAATATCTTCTTTGTCTTCAGGATAACGCAGTACAAAACCGTAATCCTCCGCATGTTCCATAAGCCAAGCATAGGTATTTGTATCTTTAAATGAATCGTTTACTGTATTAAAATCCATGGCCAAACCGGTATTGTGTTCACTGTAACCTGGTTTTTGTACAGCCCTGTCAGCAGCTTCCACTGCTTCATTCTCTGTCATGCCTTTGGCCAAGTTATCGTCAATTTCCTGTTGATACAATTGCGCCTGTAATGTTGGGGAACGATAGCCTGATGAAATCCATAACGTAATTCCATCTTGCGATGCGGCCTGATACATTTGTCCATAAGCATCTAATGCACGTTTGTCTAACATAATATCATACTGTTCCACCACACCATCATCAGTGCCATCCGGCATTTTATGGTCTGCATTTACCAATACAAGCAACGGGTCATCCAATTGAGTAAACTCAACCGTATTGGATGAAGTATTTGCCGCAGAGTCATTTGACGTACTCTGCGATAAGGTATCTATCGGCGACGTTTGGTCTGAACCTGAACGATTGGTACCTCCAAAATTATATAATGTAAAAAATAAAAACAGACCCGCAGCTACTGCAGCAATGAGAACAATTACGATAATTGTAATAATCAAATTTTTCTTATCCCTTACATTGTTTCTACTCATGAGAAACCTCCCTAAAACAAACAGAGCCCTCGCTCTTAATTACAAAAATAGTTTCAATTCCACCAAATAGCAACATAATCTATTTTTCATTCAAATTGATTATGAATATAATATAAAATTTGTCTGAACTTTTACTTCTAACCTCACACTTACCGCATACAAATAAAAGTACAGAATCTTTCTATCTGCACAAAAACGAGTAAAGGAGGATGCGAATGTTTGTGATAAAATGTAAACCCTTTTTACTAAGTATTTTAGTCCCCGTCTTAATTGGGTTTATCTCAGGAATGATTATATTACCGGACGTTGGAATCTACTCTATGCTTCAACTACCGCCGGGGGCACCTCCCGCATTTGTGTTTCCAATCGTTTGGACAATACTGTATGTGTTAATGGGTATCTCATCATACGGTATTTTTTCATCCAAATCAGACTACATCGGCGTATCTTTTTGGATTTATGCTCTGCAGCTGGCATTGAATTTCTTTTGGCCTATTATCTTTTTTAAGTCCCAGTTATATACATTCGCATTTGTCTGGATACTTTTATTAATTTGTGCGGTTACGCTGATGATAATCATGTTTTCTAAAGTAAACAAAATAAGCGCATATCTTATGATACCCTATCTGATATGGTGTATCTATGCAGCATACTTAAACTTAGGTGTGGTAGTACTCAATTAACATTTAGCGTCTTGGCCTGTACTGATATAGTATAGGTCCTTTTTTATGTCTTTAATCATTCTCACCGTAAATACGGCAATATCACTGCATATGCCTGTTTTAAATCATCATATGTCATGCGGCAATTGGCAGGACTGGTAGACGGAAGCGCAAGTGCCGGAATACCCGTTTTGGAAAGACAATACTTTTCATACAACACAGCAGCTTTACTTCCTGTAGTAAATATTGCTTTCATAGAGGTCTTCTGTAAAAGAAGATGAATCGGATTTGCAACCGGCTCCTGAATGCTGGTATCATCTGCCCCCTGAATAGAACATGACTGCAGAACATCCCAAAGTGCAATTTTATGTGTCAGCAAGAATTGTATTTTCTCATCTTTTGTAATGGGAATATCGCAGGAACATAAATCCGCAATGATTGTCCAAAACCGATTACGTGGGTGACTGTAATAAAACCCAACCTCACGGGATTTAGGAGACGGAAATGTTCCCAACAGAAGCACTTTGGAATCTTGATTGAAAACAGGCGCTATGGTATGTATCAAATGTTTTCGTTCCATGATTGATTCACCTATCCTATCATATCAAATAAACTACAGAATACCTAGTAATATGACAAAATCGTTACAACAATTTTACGATTTTCACTTTCTTAATAAAAAAATAACAAAAAGGAAAGATTTATAGTAAAATAAATCTATGCTTAAGTAAATTTTGGAGGAATCAATCATGAGACGAAAAGACCGAGAGGTTACGGACGATTATCAAATAGATACAATTATCACCTCTTGCAACTGCTGTCGTTTGGGTTTTTACGACCAAGACAGCGTATATATTGTTCCATTAAGCTTTGGCTACGAGAAAAAAGCTGGAACACGAATTTTTTATTTCCACAGTGCAAAACAAGGTAAAAAGATTCAACTGATGAAAACGAATCCACGTGTTGGATTTGAATTGGATACAGGCTATCGATTACAGGAGGGAAAGACTGCATGTGAATATTCAGCCGGATTCCAAAGCATAATCGGAAACGGTATTGTCTCTATGATACACAACGATGCAGAGAAAAAACATGCTCTGCAATGCTTAATGTATCAAAACACACATAAAAACCATTGGAAATTTAGCGAGAATATAATTGACACCGTATGTGTATTTAAAATGGAAGTAACTGCTCTCTCGTGTAAAGAACACAAATAAAAAATAGAAAACAATTGATATGTTGCTACCCCATTACTTGTGCAACTTTCATGATGGAACTATCCATAATGAGAAAAATTTATCAAAAAGAGAAAAAGAAAGAATTGCAACACATTACAAAATGTGATAAATTGTAAATAAGCATATTGCACAACGAAACTGTGAAAAGGAAAGTGAACAATTATGGCACAAAACAACATAAAAGACACAACACATCTATTGGTATACGGTCATGAAGGCTGGCTGGAAGAATACCCGTCCCATTATCATTTGGGAGATCCTATTATGGTAAAAATGCAATGGGGGCACAACCTTGCAGTAGACGGTCTTCCAAATAAAGATTATCTAAAACATCATATCTATGCTCCGGACGGCACATGCGCTGAGGCCTCTGCCGAACCAAGCGGAGATTTGTGGTACGATATTACCGCTGATACCAATCAGGAAGGATTCCACATGCTGGTAACCAGTTATGACGAATGCTGGGCACAATATCCAAACGAAGATTATAAATTAGGTACACGCGAGCAATATCCTGATGCCATCGAAGTACGCGACTATTGCCAATATGCCACTACCTGCGTTTCTGTTGGTCATCATCACGATACGGAAGTAACACCAATCAAAGGTTTGGAGATGTAT
>ERZ827520.3993-NODE-3993-length-11402-cov-16.110338_pt1 | contig 11402 bp, 15 predicted proteins | sample MGYA00519581_ERZ827520 | MGnify/ENA primary metagenome ERZ827520 (study PRJEB31778, sample SAMEA3449339) | human gut metagenome | biome: human gut; feature: human-associated habitat; material: faeces | place: United Kingdom | collected 2010/2012 ...
TCCTGCTGCCCAATATCCCGTATGTCTTTATCGCCCTCTTTGCCACCAAGCTGGGACAGGCGTGGCGGCTTGCCCCCGGCATGGATTTCTCGGGAAAGGCGCTGCACCTCATGGAGGGCTTTGCCGCCGCGTTCCAATCGGCGCTGCCCAGCTTCCACCCCATCGACCTGTGCGCGGGCGTTGCAGCCGCTCTGCTCATTCGGCTTATCGTGTACGTCAAGGGCAAAAACGCCAAGAAATTCCGCAAGAATCTGGAATACGGCTCTGCCCGTTGGGGCAAGCCCGAGGATATCGCCCCTTACGTCGATCCGAAGTTTGAGAACAACGTCATTCTCACCCAGACCGAGCGGCTCATGATGTCCAACCGTCCCAAAGACCCAAAGACGGCGCGGAATAAGAACGTGCTGGTGGTGGGCGGTTCAGGCAGCGGCAAGACGAGGTTTTTCATTAAGCCAAATCTCATGCAATTACACAGCTCATACGTTGTCACCGACCCGAATGGTTACAATATAAGAGGATAGACAACCGAAGCGTGTTACATAGCACTTAAACACCAAAATTACATAATGAAGGGAGGTTGAAAACGTGGCGAAGAAAGAAGAAATCAAAATCACAGCTCTGTATGAGCGACTGTCCAGAGACGATGAACAGGCTGGCGAGTCGAACTCCATACAGAATCAGAAAATGTACTTGGAAGAATATGCCCGACAGAAAGGGCTACGAAATATAAGGCACTTTTCTGACGATGGCTACTCCGGCACGAACTTCAACCGTCCCGGATTTGCCGCCCTGCTTGAAGAAATCGAAGCAGGTCATGTAGAGACCCTTGTGGTAAAAGACCTATCCCGTTTTGGTCGTAATTATCTGCAAGTCGGTTACTACACCGAAATCGTGTTCCCGAAAAAGGGAGTGCGTTTTATCGCTATCAACAACAGCGTTGATAGTGCCAATCCTACCGAAAATGACCTTACCCCGTTCTTGAACATCATGAACGAGTGGTATGCCAAAGATACAAGCAACAAAATCAAGGCTGTATTCAAGTCCAGGATGCAGAAAGGCATGAGATGCAGCGGCTCTATCCCTTATGGCTACAAGCGAAGCAAGGATGATAAGCAACAGTTAATCATTGACGAGCCTGCCGCAGAGGTTGTCAGAAAGATATTCCGTCTGGCTTGCCAAGGCATCGGAACTACCACCATTGCCGAAATGCTGACAGAAGAAAAGATTCTGATACCGTCTGCCTATGCTGCCAAGAACTCGCCGGAGAACTGCCGACACAAGGAGGTCGCAGATCCATACCGATGGAGTGCAACCACCGTTGGCTATATCCTTGACAGGCAGGAATATCTCGGTCATACCGTGTTGGGCAAATCCATCTGCGAGAACTTCAAGACGAAGCAACGCAGACCTGCCACCGCTGATGAACTGATGATATTCCCCGACACACACGAAGCCATCATTGACCAAGACACTTGGGATATTGCTCAGAAGATGCGTTCCAAGAAAAAGCCAAGAGCCGCCAACGGAACATACTCCCACCGTCTTTCCGGTCTGGTGTATTGTGCCGACTGCGGTTCAAGGATGGGCTTCATCAGCCCCGATGCAGGACACAGAGAAAAGCACTACGATTCGGATTCCGCTTTTCAATGCGGCAATTACCGCAGTAAAGGCAACGAGTGCGTATCTCACTTTGTAAAGGCATCGGTACTGGAAGCCGCTATCCTGCACTCCATCCAAGCAGTCAGCAAGTATGTCCTTGAAAACGAAGCCGAGTTTATTGCCCAGCTCAAAACGGTCTGGGACGATAACAAAGCCAAGCATACGGATGTCGGACAGCAGGAGCTTGAACAAGCCCTAAAGCGAATGGCAGAGCTTGATAAGCTGATACAGAACCTCTATGAAAGCTCTGTAAAAGGCACTCTGCCGGAGCGACAGGCACAGCGAATGATACAGCAGTACGATGAAGAACAAATCCTTCTTGAAAGGCGTGTCGAGGAACTGAAAAGCCAAATCCAGTACGATGAAGTCAAGGAAGCCGAGACAGGACGATTTATCGCTCTTGTAAAGAAATACAAGGACTGCACCGAACTGACCGACACCATGCTCTACGCCTTTATTGACAGAATTGAGGTTCACGAAGCCACAGGCGGACGAACCGTTTACCGTCAGCAAGTCCTTGATATTCACTTTAACTTCATCGGGCAATTCTATCCCCCTGCGGAGACCATATCCGAGGAAGAACGCATTGCTGCCATCGAAGCCGAGCAGCAACGCAAGAAAGACGAAAAAGCCAAACGCTCCTATGAAGTCCAGAAGCAGAAAAAGGCTGAACTGATGAAAGCTGTCGAAGCCGGAGACCCCGAAGCGATTGCAGAGCGTGAAAGAAAGCTCGCCCTGCAGCGTGAACGCAACCGTCGCAGACAACAGAAAATCAAGGAAGCCAGAGAAGCCGACCCGGAGTACATCCGGCAGATGGACGAGAAAGAGCGTATCAAGCAAGAAAAGCTCCTTGAAGCCGAGCGTAAGCGTATCGAGCGACAGGAGAAAAAGAGAAAGGAGACACGAGCCGAGCTAAGAGAAAGAGCCAAGACCGACCCCGAAGCCGCCAAAGAGTTTGAAGCTCTGAAAGCCAAGGAAGTCGAAGCCAGACAGCGTAAAAAAGAGCGTGAGGAAGAACGCATGGCATCTGACCCCGAATATGCCGCTATGATGGCAGAACGCAAGGCCGAATATACCCGAACAAGGACAGCCAAGCGTAAAGCAGAGCGTGAAGCCCTTGTGGAGCTTGCCAAAACCGACCCCGAAGCCGCTGAAAAACTGGCTGAAATGCGAAAGTATCAGAGCGAAGCTACTGTTAGGAGCTATCAGAAAATGAGAGCCGATGCGGAAGCCGGAGACCCCGATGCAATCGCCAGATACGAAGCCCACCTTGCCAAACGCAGGGATGATTACCACAAAAAGAAAGAACAGGAGGATATACCCGCATGAACGAACTGAGAACCAATTACCCCACAACCACCAAGGAGGTCACTATGGAACTGAATTTCATCAAATCCGGCGATTACTACATCCCTGACATCAAGCTGAAAAACCCGAATATCCGTCTCGGCAAGTGGGGACGGATGCGTAGAGAGTATCTGCGACTGGCACACCCCATTACTTTCACCGATATGGTGCTGACCGAAACGCTTTATGAGCATTGTGCGGAAATCGAAGCCACTGCCAAGAAGCGTATGGATGTGATCCTGCCGCAGCTCATGAAGTATTACGGCGTGACGGAGCAACTGAAAGCTGAAAACCAAATCGAATGGGTACGCCAGATGAACGCTTGCGTTGCACAGGCAGAAGAAGCCATCAAGGGCGAACTAATTTACGCAGACTAAGGAGGTGAAACAGATGATTGTTGAAAGACTGTTCAGCGGTGAGATTTACCCCGGCGAAAATGTTGTCCCACGACATGACCAAGAGTATGTCCGGCTCGGCAACCATGTGTCGGAGCTTCTGACACAGCTTGAAAAGACTATTCCCGAAGCCGACTACATGAAAGTCGATGAACTTCATACGGAGCTGATGTCTATGCAGCTCAAGGAAGCCGAAGCCAATTTCGGGTATGGGCTTGCCGTTGGTGTCCAGCTCATCATCGAGGTCATGGAAATGCTGAAACGCTACAAGTAAGGAGGTCGTGAGCATGAAGCTGTTGTTAAAAATCGTGGCACTCCCTCTTATGATGGGCGTGACCCTTATTCAATGGGTGGGACTGTTTATCATCAGCTTCTCCGCTATCTTCTTCTACATCCTGGCAGGCATCATCTTTACCGTAGTGGTACTGAGCTTCTGCTTTGGATTGCAAGACGGAGCTGATTGTTTGAAGATGCTGCTTGTCAGCTTCGCCATCTACATTGTCCCCCACATCGGAGAATGGATAGTCACAAGAGTAGCCGTTATCAATTACGGACTGCGAGATTTCATCAATTCCTAATCCAACAATTTCATACCGTCAACAAAGCGACAGGAATTTCCTTGTGAAGTCTCTGTCGCTTTTCATTTATCAAAATCAAGGAGGAACAACACTATGAAGATGAGCATTTTTGAGAAGAAAGCCCTGTACTCTTTCGGATGCCCCAACTACCACGCAACCGTTGACCGTCTGCATCTGATAGCCGCCCTTGCCCCCGACTATGAGACCAAGAAGCTGCTTTTCAATCTGGCAGTCAAGCTCTCCGTGGACGGCACCGAGCATTGGTATCAGTGCTTTTTCCGCACTCTCCGACAAGAAATGGAGAACTATTACGATGCCGAACTGACCACGAAACTGGCTGAAATCAGCACCTACGACCTTGACGGTCAAGAGCCGTAAAAAATCGAAAATAGCCGATAGAAATGCTCTGGACGAGGAATGTATCGCCGGAGCAATTTCTATTTGAAAATCGCTGATTTTTACAGCTTATGAGCCGAGAAAAAAGACCCAAAAAAGCCCTACTTCGTTACAGTCGGGCAGAAAGGAGCAATTTTGAGAACTGGACTGACCAAGATTGAAAAGACCACGGATATTTCCTTTGATGAAAGCTCAAAGACCGTTTATATCCGCACCCACAACACAGACCTAAAGAACCGTTTGACCGCTTTTGCCGAGCAACACCCCGACCTCTGCCGGATGACCGAGGACGATGTGGACATCGGCTGCAAGTCCTTTGAGATTGACAAGCGGCGTTTCTCTATCCGTCTGACAGCACCCTACACCGAGGAACGCAGACGAAAAGCAAGCGAGTATGCCAAGCAGAATGGCTTTCAGAACAAAACACCCAAACACTAAGGAGGACAAACCTATGATGATGACTATGAATGAAAAGAAAATCCTGTTCGCTTTCGGATGCCCGAACCGTGGCTTGACCGTTGAGAGACTGCGACACGCCGCAGCTCTGGCAGTTGACCCTACTGCCAAGAAAGACTTCTTCACTCTGGCTGTCAAGCTGAACGAGGAAGCAACCGATGACGGGTATCGCAACTTCTACTACAACATGCGACTGGATATGGAGCGTATGCCCCATCACAAGTATTTGCCGGACGATGCCCCTGTTCCCGTGGAAGAATCCATCCGTGACTATCGCAAGCGTGTGTTGGAGCGTTTGAGGGGATAGATAATGCGTTCCATCTGACCTGTGAAGTAATGTAGTGTTTCGATCAATTCTGCGGTCAAAATGTCGGGTCTGTACATGATGTTTTGACCGTAACTACATAGCAAGGTATTGAAGTATTGCATTACGAATTTCCGGCAAAGGTGCGTTCTACATATTTGAACTGTTTGTAACTTTTTCTCAAAACCCATTGACTACATTCTTTAATGCGAGTATAATAAGTAATGCTATTTAGCGTTCCTAAATAGCAAAACTAAAGTGAGGTAGAGAGTATGGATAACCGATATGTACAACAGTTCAAAAAAGGCTCTCTTGAAATGATCCTCTTGTGCTTGATTGGGCGAAAGGAAACTTACGGCTACGAAATCATTACAGAGCTAAACAACAGCGCATCTGTTCTGGGCTATGCGAAAGAGGGAACAATTTACCCTATTTTGTACCGCTTACAAGAAGCAGAGTTGATTCAATGCAGATTAGCTCCGGCTGCTGCAAATGGCGGCTCAAAGAAATTCTATTCCCTCACCCATAAGGGCAAAGAAGTGTTAGGGGAACTAATTGAGTTTTGGTCGAACTACGAAAACTGCGTTAATGGTTTTATCACAACCTATCAGCAAACGGAGGTATCAGAATGAAAGAGCATTATATTCAGCAAGTGGAAAAAGAATTGTGCTTACCACGAAAGATGAAAAAGGAAATCGTGCGTGATTTGAACGAAGTGTTCACTTCTGCATTAGAACATGGTGAAACAGAGCAGCAAGTAATCGAGCGTTTAGGCACTCCCAAAGAGTTTGCAGATAATACTGCAGAACAGTTAGGATTTGACAGCACTGCACCGCAGAAACGGAAAGGAATTATCTCAAGTGTTGTCGCACTTGTTGTTGCTATCGCTGCATTTATCACCTATGCTGTTGCCAAGATACAGCAAGTGCCAGAAGGTGCAATCGGACAAGCAGATGCACAAACGAATATCCAAGTAGAGGGGGCATTGGGATTCGATGCTTCACAAATTATTTTGGTTGTTGGTATAATTGCTGCTGTTATTGCAGTAATACAGATTGCCAAAACCATTCGTAAAAATAGGAGGTAACGATGAAAAAATATGTTTCAATAATTGCGATTTTACTGGTGTTGACTTTGACTGCTTGTTCAAATCAAGAGACCCCACCATCAACGGATAATTCAGGCAATACGCAATCGGGGAGCATAACAATGCTTGACGAAGGTATATGGCCGGAAAATGAATACACAGAGGGGCTTCCTATTCCTCCTGGAACAGTCAGTTGGGCAACGCTTGATACTGAACACGAAAATTGTACCGTCAATATTGTAGATATTAGTGAGACACAGTACAACGAGTACATGGAACTTTTGAAGCAAGAGGGTTTTTCTGTCATTGAAAAAGTATCAGAAGAAATCAAGGGGCAAGATTATGTTTCCATCGGTACGCTTTTATCCAACGGAGAAAAGGGATTGAGTGTCAGTTACATACCGGATAGTTTCACGATTTACATTTCTTTTGAAGAACAATAGAATAAATGACCAAGCCAAAGGCGATCAACCGTAAAAAGTTGGTCGCTTTTGTTTTGCTCATTTTGCGAAAGGAGGAACAGCCGATGGGCAGAAAAAAGAAACCGCAGACCTTGCCGGAGCTTTACGCCGCCAAGGAAGAGGCCGAGGAGGAATTGAAGAAAGCCAAGCAAAAGGAAAAGATGCTGCGGCATCAGCTTACCAAGCTGACACGCAACGCCAGAACGCACCGACTTTGTACGAGAGCCGGCATGTTGGAGAGCTTCCTGCCGAACCCCGAAGTGCTGACGGACGATGAAGTGATGGCAGTCCTAAAGATTGCTTTTCATCAGCCTGCAATGAAGCCGGTATTGGAAAAACTGGCAACGGAGAGCGAAGCGAGAATGACCCTTACGGAGTAAGGGCGCAACTATACACCGTCTGAGACGATGTGTTGCGTTCTGCCGAAAGCTCCTTGCAGGAAGCCAATGCTTTTCCGTTGCTACTGCCAACTCCAAATCATTACAGGGGAAGCTACACTTCCCCTGCGCTGACTTTGTCAGCTACCCCTTTGTGGACTTGCCGCCTATGAACGATTGAAGAGCAATCATTCACAGACAGCAAGTTTTTCTTTTGTCCACCCACAACTATCCCGACCAAGAAAGGAGGTCATGCCTATGCCTTGTCCGCATTTTGATATTGCGGTTGTCCAACGAAGCGAGGGACAATCTGCTGTTGCTGCCGCCGCATACCAAAGCGGCGAGAAGCTATACAGCCAATACGACAAGGAAACCAAAAGCTACGATGCAAAGGAAGGTATCACGCATACAGAAATTATGCTCCCTCCCAATGCTCCAAGAGAGTACGCAGACCGCAACACGCTCTGGAACGCTGTTGAGAAAATCGAAAATCAATGGAACTCACAGCTTGCCCGAAGATTTCATCTTATCATTCCAAGGGAGATACCACCCGACCAATATGTGAAGCTCGTCAAAGAATACTGCGACGAGTTTTTTGTTTCCAAGGGAATGATTGCAGACATTGCCGTTCACGACCCCGACCCTCCCGGTCATAATCCTCACGCTCATGTTCTGCTGACAATGCGAGCGATGGACGAAAACGGAAAGTGGCTGCCGAAAGCCCGAAAGGTTTACGACCTTGACGAGAACGGAGAACGCATCCGTCTCCCCTCCGGCAACTGGAAAAGCCACAAGGAAAACACCGTTGACTGGAATGAACGCAAATACGGAATGGTATGGCGTATGGGGTGGCAGGACTTTCAGAATAAATATCTGGAAGCCAACGGCAGACCGGAGCGTGTTGACCTCCGTTCCTATGAAGCACAGGGCATTGACCAAATCCCCACCGTTCACATGGGTCCTGCCGTCACCGCAATGGAACGCCGAGGGATTCAAACGGACATCGGAAATCTCAACCGAGAAATCCGAAAGACCAACAGCATCATGCAGTCCATCAAGAAGATTATCGCTAATCTCCGTGAATGGCTTGTGGAGCTGAACGAGTGCCGCAAGGAACTGATTGCCGAGCAAGCTGCATACGAAGCCAGTATGCTTCCGGCTCTGCTGATGAAGTATCTGGACATCCGCAAGGATGAACGAAAGGACTGGACACCCCACGGACGAAGCAAGGCAGCTTCGCAGGATTTGAAGAAAGTGACGGAAGCCATCGGCTATCTGAAACGCCAAGGACTTCATACCGTGGATGATTTGGAAGCACACATTGAGAACTCCGGCAAGGATGCCGCAGATCTCCGTGGGCAGATGCGAACCAAAGAAAAGCGAGTAAAGACGATTGACACTATCCTGTTGAGCCTTGAAACCTACAAGGAGTGCAAGCCGATTTACGAGCAGTATCAGAAAATCCACTTCAAGAAATCCAAGGAGAAATTCAAACAGGAGCATCCCGAAGTTGCCAAGTTTGAACGAGCAAGGGCTGTTCTGAGCAAGCACCCCGAAGCAAAGACCACCACAGCAAAGGAACTCAAAAAAGAGAGTGCCAAGCTGCTTGATGAAATCACAGAGCTGCGTGTTCCCCTTGAAGCAGTCCAGGCGGATTTGCAAAGGCTCAAAGATATTCGCTATTGGGTACGCAAGGCAACGCCCGGTACGGAAGAAAGCAAAGAAGCTCCGCAGAAGCAATCCATCCACGAGCGACTGGCTGACAATTCCGAAAAGCAGACCAAGCAGGAACAGAAGCCCCAACGAAAACAGAATATGGAACTCTAACAGGCACTTGCCATTTTCATTGTGAAATGTCGAGTGCCTTTTTTCATTTCCCGGAAAGGATGATGCAATGAATGTATTTGAAGCAGTAAAACCCAACATTACCACCCGACAGGCGGCTGAGATGTACGGTATCAAGGTCAACCGTCACGGAATGGCAGTCTGCCCGTTTCACAACGATAAGAACCCAAGCATGAAAGTCGATAAGCGTTTTCATTGCTTTGCCTGTCAAGCGGACGGTGATGCAGTTGATTTTGTTTCCCGTCTGTTCGGACTGCCGAGCAAGGAAGCAGCTATGAAACTGGCTGATGATTTTGGTATCGCCTACGACAGCAAACGCAAACCGACAGTCAAGCCCCACATCCGGGAGCCTACTGCCGAGCAGCTTTATCAAAAAGAGGAAGCACGATGTTTCAGAGTGCTGTCCGATTATTTTCATCTTCTGCGAAGATGGGAGACCCAACACGCACCGCAAACGCCGGATGACGAATGGCATCCGCTGTTTGTGGAAGCCCTGCAAAGAATGAGCTACATCGAATATCTCCTTGATATTCTGATTGATGGGTCTCTGGAAGAAAGACAGGCTCTTGTAGCGGAGCAAAGAAACGAGGTGACGAAACTTGAACAGCGAATTGCAGAAAGCAGAACTGAGCCAAGCCATAGCAGAAGTCCGAGGAAGTCTGGACTTGACCGATAACGGAGCAATCAAGAACAGCATCCGAAACTGTATGACTGTCTTTATGAAAGACCCACTTCTGCAAGGAGCTATCAGCTACAATCTGCTGACCGAGCGAGTGGACATTGTAAAAAAGCTATGGTGGAAGAAGCAGACCGCAACGCTGACGGACACAGATTTGAATTATCTCATGCTCTATCTGGAAGATAACTACGCTTTGACAAGTGAGAAGAAAATCCAGAAAGCAATCGCCATCGTAGCCGACTGCAATAAGTACCACCCCATCCAAGATTATCTGAACAGTCTGGAATGGGACGGAACAGAACGCATCCGTAAAGCTCTGACCCGATACCTCGGTGCAGATGACAGCGAGTATGTCTATGAATGTCTGCGACTGTTCATGTTGGGAGCAATTCATCGAGTGTTCAAACCGGGCTGTAAGTTTGAAGTGATGCTCTGCCTTGTCGGAGGGCAAGGTGCAGGCAAGTCCACTTTCTTCCGACTGCTGGCAGTTAGGGACGAATGGTTTTCCGATGACTTCCGCAAGATTGACGATGAGAATGTTTATCGCAAGATGCAGGGACATTGGATTATCGAAATGTCGGAAATGATTGCCACAGCCAACGCCAAGAGCATTGAGGAAATCAAGTCCTTTATCAGCAGACCGAAAGAGACCTACAAAGTGCCGTATGAGACCCATCCGGCAGACAGGCTCCGTCAATGTGTGTTTGGTGGCAGCTCCAACACTCTGGACTTTCTGCCCCTTGACCGAAGCGGCAACCGTAGGTTTATGCCCATCATGGTACACCCGGAACGAGCCGAGGTTCACATTCTGGAAGATGAAGCTGCATCGAGGGACTTCATCGACAAGATGTGGGCAGAAGCTATGTTCATCTATCACAACTTCCCGTTGAAGCTGACACTATCAAAGGCTATGGAAAAGGAACTGCGAGAAATGCAAAAGCAATTCATGCCGGAGGACACCAAGGCAGGACTGATACAGTCTTTCCTTGATAGCTACGACGGCAATCAGATCTGCTCCAAGCAGATTTATGCCGAAGCACTCAACCACGCCTTTGACGAGCCGAAGCAATGGGAAATCCGAGAGATAAACGACATTATGAACAGCAGCATTGACGGATGGATGCCGTTCTCCAATCCCCGTTACTTTGCCAAGTACGGCAGACAGCGAGGATGGGAACGAATCCCACCGCCTGACAACGGGCTATCGGCAACCGACTCAAATTCTTTGGACGGTTTTCGTGAACTGACCGAAGAAGAACTCAGTCAGATGGAGCTTCCATTCTGAAAAATCGACCCTCGTTGTCGGGCTGGTTGTCATCCCGTTGTCAAGCCCGTTGTCGGGCAAAACCCTCAATATCCGTATCTTGACTTGTCTTTCTTCTCTCTGACAACGAAAGCAACGGAGAAAATCAAAAAGAAATAAATAATAGTATAAAGAGCCAGATAAGGTGTTTTACAGGTTTTTTGAAGCCCGTTGTCAGACTTCGTTGTCAACACACACCTTGTCTGGCTTTTTGCATTTCAAGGAGGTATCGCATGAACCAGAACACAAGCACTGCAAAGACACTCAAGGCAGCTCCGGCAGGAACATTCAATATGAGGATGGGCAACACCACCTATGTCATCGGCGTTCATTTCAGCAAAACGAGCCGTGACACTCTGGAGGACAAGATGACGCGACTGATGCGTGATGATGTGAAAACAGCGAATTTTTAATTGTAAATTCGTTGTGACTTTTCTTTCTTCTATCTTGACAGAACAGTCCCGAAGGGCAGCATCGCCGTGGAGTGCGGAAAGCTCATGCTCCGTAATGGCTAC
>ERZ827520.3997-NODE-3997-length-11395-cov-2.906437_pt1 | contig 11395 bp, 10 predicted proteins | sample MGYA00519581_ERZ827520 | MGnify/ENA primary metagenome ERZ827520 (study PRJEB31778, sample SAMEA3449339) | human gut metagenome | biome: human gut; feature: human-associated habitat; material: faeces | place: United Kingdom | collected 2010/2012 ...
TCCTCTGCATTGCTCTGGACAAGAAATTTGAAGAACTGTTTTATTTTTAAGGAGGCCGTTATGGAAAACTATCTGCTGCTCATTGTGGGCATTCTTTCGTCTGTTCTCGGTGCGGTGAATATAAAGGGGAACATCCGCACGATCCACGCCTACAACCGCCGGAACGTCAGAGAAGAGGACATCCCGAAATACGGCCGCGCCGTCGGCACGGGAACGCTCATCATCGGCATTTCGCTCACCGCGGCGTTTTTTGTTTCCCTGCGGAATGAGGCTGCCGTTTCGTTCATCGTTCTTCCGGGGCTCGCCGTCGGTCTGGCATTCATTCTGTACGGACAGATCAAGTACAATCACGGGATTTTTTGATTCTTTCCATTGGAAGCGAAACAGGACGGTGCTCCCGTCCTCTTTCGCTACAGACTGTCAAAAAAGCCTCGCAGAGTTTGCGCCAACGGCGCACAGCGAGTGCGCTGCGGCGAGCCGCAGCCTTTTCAAACGAGAGCCCAGCGAAGCGGGTCTCGTTTGAGAGCGTGTCAAAAAAATTTTTTGACACGCTCAAGCGAAAGAGGACGGTGCTCCCGTCCTCTTTCGCTTTGTTCGCTTTAAGAAAATGACGTTTAGCGGAAAACCGCATATTGATACGTGGGTGCAGCCGCTTTTTTATACGTAATCAGCTCAAACAGAACAAGATCATAATTTGATGCCTCATCCAGATCCAATACATCATTCATGGCAAAGGCAGCTTCGTCTTGGGTTGGCGAAAAATTATATAGCGTGGCATAGGGGGAAGTCAGGATCGTTCCGTCGTTTTCCTTGGCCAAGCGAAGATAAAGCTGAATATCATGTTCCGGCCTGCCTCCCTTGCACGACAGACTCAGCCGGTTCACCTCTGGCAGCAGAGGACTCTCTGTCATAGAAGATAACGCTTCCTCCGGAGTCTCATACATGAGTATCGGTTGATCGTTTACTTGCAGGCGGTGTGTATTGCAATGGGGCCCACTCTGCACAGAAAAACTCACGATGCCAAGGACGAGAAAAAAAGCAAGCATCACCCATATCCGTTTCCGCATCCGATCCACGCTCCTCCATTTAAAATTCAAATGCTGAACAGCATATTTATATAATCCAAGAATACGCAGCGTTCACAACATTGTCAATACCGCGCATCCAAGATTTGGAAATCTTCTTGCCTTGACTTTTTCCGGCGCGGCGGATAGTATGAGAGCATGATGAAACGAAAGATATTTTTCCTTCTCCCGGCGCTGCTCTGCGCGGCGCTCCTCGCCGGGTGCAGCGGCAGCGCGCTCGACATCTTTTTCCCGACGCCGTCGCCCACGGCGACCGCGGAACCGACGCCCTCCCCCACCGCGGAGCCGACGCCGACACCCGAGCCGACGCCGGAGCCGCTCGTTCCCTATGAGGGCGAAATACGGCACATCTTCTTCCACAGTCTGATCGTCTATCCCGAAATGGTGTTCACCGACCGTGAAACGCCGATGGGCGGCTACAACGCCGGGTTCTCGGAAAAGGCGGAGCTCGAAAAGATCCTGCCGCAGCTCTACGAGCGCGGGTATGTGCTCTACGATCTGAACGAGTGCTACGAAATGACAGACGGCAGAATGCAGCGAAAGGAGATTTTGCTGCCCGCCGGGAAAATGCCGCTCATCCTCTCGGTGGACGATGTGGCGTATGCCTACGGCGACGGGTACGCGCGGCGGCTTTTCGTCGATGATGCCGGTGCGCTGCTCTACGAGGTGCCGAACCCCTCCGGCGGCGTGGACATCATCCCGGACGGCGACGTGATGGGCGTTGTGGACGCTTTTGTTGCCGAGCACCCGGACTTCTCGTGGAACGGGCACAAGGGAACGATCGCGCTCACCGGGTTTCAGGGAGCGTTCGGCTACCCGAGTTATGACGATCCCGCATACCAGACCGAGATCAAAAAAGTCGCCGACGCGCTGCGCGCCGACGGCTGGAGCTTTGCCAGCCACAGCTATACGCACAACTCCGGCGTGTACGGCTTCTGGGGCACGGGCTGCATCCCCGATAAGATTTATTACGACATCAACAAGTGGGTCGATCGCGTGTCGCCGTGGATCGGTGAAACGAACCTCTTTCTCGCCCCCTTCGGCTACCGCGCGACGGGCGAGGCATTGCAGCATGTGCTCAATGCCGGGTTCAATATCTACTGCACCGTGGACGACCATGTGGTCAACGAGCTGTACGATAATTACGCGCTTCAGTCGCGCATTGAGATCGGCGGTTATTCGATGACGTATTACCGCGATATTTTAAACGAGCTCTTTTTCGACGTGGACAGCGTTCTTGATCCCAACCGTCCGCCGGTCGTATACGATGAATGAAAAACCGTTCTCTGCGCTTCATGCAGAGAACGGTTTTTCTTATTTCTCCTTGCGCGTGATCGCGCCGAGGAGCTTATGGAGCGGGGTCACGGCGCGGTAGTACCGGCGGTAGACCTCGCGGTAGATGCGATCATAGAGCTTATGCTCCTCCGCGTCCGGCGTGAACGTATCACGGATCCGCACCATGTGGGCGATGGCGTCCTCATAGGAGGTAAATTTCCCGAGCGATACAAACGAGCAGATGGCCGCGCCGAGCGCGCAGGATTCGTGCGTCTGGATGCGGGAGACCGGAAGGCCGAACATATTCGCCGTGATCTGGCAGATCTCGTCGCTGCGGCTGCCGCCGCCGCCGAGATAGAGATGGCGGATTTTCTGCCCCGAGCGGCGCTCCATGCCGTACATGCCGTCCATGAGGGCAAAGTTCAGACCCTCGATGATGGCGCGGTACATGTGGTATTTCGTGTGGTGGTCGGTAAAGCCGATCATCGCGCCGCGCGTGTTCGGCGTGGAGAGGCCCGGCGTCCAGTGCGGCAGCACGAGCAGACCGTCGCTCCCGGCGGGGATATCGCCGAGGTGCTTGTTCAATATTTCCTCCGCCGAGCAGCCGAGCGCTTTGGCCGCCTCGACCTCCGCCTGAGCGAAGTTCTGCTTGAACCAGGTGAGCATCCAGTAGCCGCGCAGGATTTGAATTTCGGGGTTATACATATCGTTGGGCACCGCCGGGTACGCGGGCATGAACGGCGTCGGTTCAAAGTACTTTCTGGTCGTGAACTGCACGGTGCAGCTCGTGCCGAACGAGAGCGCCGCCTGGTCCTCGCGGATGACGGAAAGGCCGATCGTCTCGCAGCCCTTGTCCGAGCCGGTGGCGAGCATTGGCAGCCCCGCCGGGATGCCGGTCAGCCGCGACGCCTCCGGCGTCACGCCGCCGACGACCGAGCCGGAGGGTAAGATCTCGCAGAGCTTATCCTGCGGGATATCGTATACGCAGCGGGTGAGACCGTTTTTGTCCCACTTGCGGTTTTTGTAGTCATAGGGGATCTTCGCCATGAGGCTCGCGGTGCTGTCGGCAATGCGGCCGGTGAAGCGATAGTTGAGATACGTGGACAGGCAGACGTACTTATCCGTTTTCTTCCAGAGCTCCGGCTCGTTCTCGGCGATCCAGTTGCAGGCCGAGGTACGGTGGAGCATTTCAACGGTCTCCGTCATCCCGGCGAGCGCGAAGATCGCCCTGCGTTCTGCCGGGAGCGGCTTCGGGTTTTCGGCGCGGCGCTGATCCATCCAGAGGATGCAGTCGCGAAGCGGCCGCCCGTCCTTGCCCATGCAGACAGTCGTATCGCGGAACACTGTCACCGCGACGCTCGCGGCGCGCGCAAAGTCTTCCGGGGACTGATCCTTCAGCCGCTGGGAGACGATGCATATATGCTCAAAATAGAAATCGGGCCGCTGCTCTGCCCAGTTCGGATTGCGGGAATAATAGGGCTGCTCATAAATGTCCTGCGCCGAGCGGACAATGTGTCCGGCGGCATCAAAGAGCATTGCCCGCACGCTCTGCGTTCCGACATCAAATACCAGCGCCAATGCATCGTTCATAGCCTTATGCCTCATTTCCGTGCAGTTTTTTCTTGTTCGGATGGAAGAGCCGCCAGAGCCAGCCGTGTTTCTTCTCCGGCGGGAGCGGTTCCACGGTCTTTTCTCCGAAGTACTCATAGAGCGTGTCGTGGCTCGCCGTGCCGGGGACGGTCTCGGCGCGGGAATAGCTCCCGTCCGGCTGCATCGTCCAGCTCTTCTCCCGGTCAGCGCGCAGCGCGTCAAGAATGGCCAGCACGCCCTCGCGCGTTTCCGGCGTGACGCATTCGATGAACGCCTCAACGCGGCGGCGGGTGTTGCGGTTGAGAAGATCGCCGGAGCCGATGAAAATGCGCTGTTCCGCACCCTCGCCGAAGGCGAAGATGCGCGAATGCTCGAGATACCGTCCCACAACGCTGCGCACCGTGATATTCTCCGTATACCCCGCGACGCCCGGCCGCAGGCAGCAGATGCCGCGGATGAAAAGCTCCGTGCGCACGCCCGCGCGGGACGCGCGGATGAGCGCGGTCATAACGCCGATGTCGTTCATGGAGTTGACCTTGATCGCAATGCGCCCGGCCTCCCCCTTCGCGGTCTCGGCCTCAATGAGTTCCAGCACACGGGAGCGGTAGCTCAGCGGGGCGACCCAGAGCGCTTCCGTCTCCGGCGGCGTCTGGCCGGTGGCGAGCGCTTCAAACGTCTGCGCGGCGTCGCGCCCGACGCGCTCGTCGGACGTAATGACCGAAAGATCGGTGTACTGCTCGCTCGTGACCTCGTTATAGTTTCCGGTGCCGACCTGCGTGAAGTACTGCACGCTCTCGCCGCGCTTTCGCGTGATGAGGCAGAGCTTGCTGTGCACCTTCATCTCCGGCAGGCCGTAAATGACCTGACATCCGGCGTCTTCGAGCACCTCGGAATAGTCAATATTATTCTGCTCGTCAAACCGGGCGCGCAGCTCCAGAAGGCAGAGCACGCTCTTTCCCCTGTCGGCGGCATACGCGAGCGCTGCGGCAACCTTGCTGCTTGCCGAGAGCCGGTAGAGCGTGATGCGGATGGAAACAACGTCCGGATCGTCTGCCGCTTCGTAGAGATATTCCACGAACGCGCTCATGCTCTGAAACGGGTACGACAGCAGCAGATCCTTCTTTTCCAGATACGGGAAAAACTCGCCCTTGTGGAGCTTCACCGTTTTCCGGCTGCGGCGCTCGGCGTATTTCATGCCGGGCGCTTTTTTTACGCCGGAGCCGAAGGAGAGGTCGAACGGCAGCTTCGTGGTGAACACGTTGCTCTCCGGGACTTTGAGATCCCTGATGAGCGCCGCGCGCAGCCTTGCGGACGGCTTGCCGCCGATCACAAGACGCACCGGCTGCTGGCGCTTGCGCTTGCGCAGCATTTTTTCCATGCTGGCGCGGAAGTCCGCGTCGTATCCGTGCAGGTCATCGTCGATGAACACGTCGGCATTGCGCGTGACCTGCAATAGGACAGCGTCGCGCACCTCCTGCTTTTTGAAAAGCTGCGGCACAAAGTGGCGCACGAGCTCCGCCGTGAGCATCACCTTCTGCCGTCCGTCCAGCTCCACGACGCGCCACGGCGGGAGACGCAGCAGCGAAACAAGGCCGAGCCGGAAATCGTCGCCCTTGCCGATCGTCGCCGCCACATATATCTCACGGTTGGCGATGAACGGGAACGGATGTCCCCCGTCCACAACGCGCGGCGAGAGGAGCGGGCGCAGCTCGGAGAAATACTTTTTCGCCACGACCTCCTCGGGCTTCGTCATTTTATGAAAGTCCAGCACGTCGATCCCGGCGTCACGCATATCTTCCAGAAGCCGCCGGTAGATGCGCTCCTCGCGCGGCTGCTGCGCGGCGACGGCGGCAAGGATGGCGCTCACCTGCTCGCCGGGCGTGCAGCCGGTCTTTTCATCCCGCTCGTCCGGCAGCAGCGCCGCGCGGTGCGTGAGCGAGCCGACGCGTACCATGAAAAACTCTTCGAGATTCGAGCGGTAAATACCGAGGAATTTGAGCCGCTCCAAAAGCGGCACGGTCGGATCGCCCGCCTGTTCCAGCACGCGCCGATTGAATTGCAGCCAGCTCAGCTCGCGGTCGAGAAACAGGCCCGCGGCCTTTGCCTCGGCAAGAAGCTCTGTCTCCGGCTCCGATGCTTCCGGCGCGGCGGGGGCGGTCAGCTCCGGTCCTTTTTCGGCTTGGCACATTCTTTCTTCACTCCTCGGGTGATATGCTCGTTCACCGCCTGCTCCAGCGCGTCCGTCACGATCTGAAGAACGCGGATGCGGGCGTATTTCTTATCCACGGATTCAATGATATGCCAGGGGGCATACGCCGTGCTCGTCTTTTGCAGCATTTCCTCGACCGCCGTTTCATACAGCGGCCACTTTTCGCGGTTGCGCCAGTCCTCGTCGGTGATCTTCCACTGCTTTTCCGGCGTATTCTGCCGCAGCTCAAAGCGTTCGAGCTGCGTTTCCGGATCGATGTGGATCCAGAACTTGAGAACGATCGTGCCGTAATCGGCGAGCTCTTTTTCAAACTCGTTGATCTCGCCGTAGGCGCGCTTCCAGTCGTCCTCGCCGCAGTAGCCCTCGATGCGCTCGACCATGACGCGGCCGTACCAGCTGCGGTCAAAGATCGTCACATGGCCGCTGCGCGGCAGGCGCGTCCAGAACCGCCAGAGATAATGCCTTGCAAGCTCGCCCGGCGTGGGGCTTGCAATGGGGATCACGTCAAACCCGCGCGGGTCGAGCGGATACGCCAGACGGCGGATGTTGCCGCCCTTTCCGGCGGCGTCCCAGCCCTCATAGCAGATGACGACGGGGATGCGCTTGCGGTAGATCTTATTATGGAGCGCCGCGAGCTTTTCCTGCAGGCGCTTGAGCTCGGCCTTGTATTCCTCCGGGGCAACGCTCTTTGTGAGATCGGCGTCGCGGAGCGAGGGTGTGCCGAGCAGCGGGAAATCGTTCTTCCCTGCCTTGCCGATACAGCGGCCGTTTTCCAGACCGTTGTCGATCGCCTCCGTGATGGCGCGAAAGCCCGCGAGCAGGCGCTTTTTCCGGTTCCCGGCGTCGAGAACATGCCATTCGCCGCAGACGGACGTTTTCTCCATAAACTCGCCGTAGGCACGGCGGAAGGCCTTGTACTCCTTGTGCTGCCAGAGATCGTCGCCCGTTACGCGCCACTCGGTATCGATATTCTCGCGCAGCTCCGCGATGCGCGAGAGCTGTTCCTCGCGCGAAATATGCAGAAAGAGCTTCACAACGATATACCCGTTGTCGCGCAGCTGCCGCTCAAAGATGTTGCACGCATCCACGCGGCGCTCGTATTCCTCCGCGGTGATCTCCCGGCGCAGGTATTTATAGACGCAGTCCTCCATCCAGCCGGTGTCCATAAAAAGGAACTTGCCGTTTTCCGGCAGCGGCTCGAAGAACTTCCGGAGGAACGGATAGCGCTCCTCGTTTTCCGGCACGCGCTTAGAGACCGCCACGCGGTAAAACCGCGGGTCCATCTCGCTGATGAGCTCGTTGATGAGATGGCCCTTTCCCGCGCAGTCCCAGCCCTCTACGAGGACGACCACCGGCAGCTTTGCCGCCATGACGCTCTGCTGCTGCGCCGCGAGTTTTTCGCGGAGGCGGCGGATCTCCGCCTTTCGCTGGGCTTTATCGAGTCCGTCGTCCGACGGTTTAAAATCGTGAAGCATATATTTGCGCCTCCGAAAGAAGAATTCCGTTTCTTTTTAGGATATCACACTGCGCTGTATCTGTCAAAACCTGCCGGGTTTTTCCCAAGTCAAAACGGCCTCCCTGCGGCAAGGCCGTGGGGAGACCGTCTGAATGCATGGATTATTCCGCTTTTTCCGCCGCTTCCGCGCTCTGCTCCGCCGCTTTCTCGGCGTCAAGGCTTTCACGCTCCATCAGGCGCGGGTCGGCAAGATATTTCTTGATCTGCGCAAATGCCTGCGCCATATAGTGGCCGCTGGCGATGCGCTCGTCCATCACGACGCCGAGCGGCATGCACCGGTCAAAGACGATGCCGTCCTTGGTGCGGCGCGGCACCTCGCGCATGTTGCCCATGGTGATGGCAATGCTCGTCGTGCCGAACTCGTACACATGGTGGTAGATGTGGTTCGTGCGGATGCTTGCGAGATTTGAGATGAGAAGGCTCGCGTGGAACGGCGTCAGATCGATGAGCGACTGTGGCAGAAGGCCGGTTATCCAGAAACCGGATCAAGCCGATGATCGGCGGCAGGAGCCAGCGCAGCTTCGTCGTGAGGATCTTCATCGCCGTATCAAAGGAGTTGGCCTCGCCGACCTGTCGGTTCTGGTCGATATAGCCGGTGATCTTCGCCTGCACGTCGAACACGTCATCCGTAGGCACGAGATCAATCTTTGACATCGTATCGCTGCCGTCCGGCTTGAGAACGACCATGGACACCTTGATGTCCTTGTGCTGGTAAATGTTATGTCCTTTGATGAAGCGGTTGAGCGCGGGGTACTTTTCCAGCGTGTGGAGATACGCTGTGAGCACCAGCGCGAGATGGCTGATCTGCTTTCCCTCTTTCCGCTTTTCGTTCATATAGGCGCGCATGGGCATTTCCGGAATGTCCAGCGTGATCATGTTCATGGCATCATACCGCTTTGTGAGAAAATACGGGATGAGATAGTACATGGGGTCTTCATTTTTTACAAGGATTCCGTCCGGACGCATTGTTTTTCCTCGCTTCCCTGAATGCATAAAAATTTTGATGAAATTATACCGCCCGCGGCGATTTTTGTCAATATTTCGTCGAGCGGTTCATGGCAAAAAATGAATTTTTTGTTAATTCGGCGGAAAGTTCACGACTTATTTACGATTTCGTATTAAAGTCTATGAAAGAAGCGGGCGTTGGAATGCCCTTTTTCCCCGGAGGTCTTTTTTATGCAGCGTGGTTCCCCCAACCGAAATTTTACCGCCTTCATGGCCGGCCGGTACGGCGCAGATGCGCTCGGCCGGTTTCTTTCCGTATGCGGATGTATATGCATTCTCGTCTCCGTCGCTGTGCGCGGGAAGAGCGCTTTCTTCTCCGCCGTATTCTCCGCGGCGGCGCTCGCGCTGCTCATCTGGTGCTATGTGCGCATTTTCTCGCGGAAGGTCGCAGCCCGGAGCGAGGAAAACCGGAAGTATCTTTCGTACCGGAACCGCTTTTTCGGCTCGTTCCGGCTGCTCAAAAGCTGCTTCCGCCAGAGAAAGGAGTATGCTTTCTTCCGCTGCCCGAGCTGCAGGGAGGTCGTGCGCGTCCCGCGCGGCAAGGGAAAGATCCGCATCACCTGTCCGCGCTGCGGGTACGCCTTTGAAAAGAAGACCTGAAGAGGAAGTACCTCCAAGCGTGAAAATATGACCGAAACCGTTCAAGCGGTTAAAAGAGCTTGCCGTCTGTAAATTGCAGGCGGCAAGCTCTTTTGCTTTGCCCGAAGCCTGCGATGGCTGACCGGATCGCTTCCCGGAAAGAAAGCGAAATGCCCGGCTCACCTCGCGTCCTTGCCGGGGCCGGCTGTTTCTTCTATTCTCTTCACTGTCTTGTTTTCTGTTTACCATAATATTTTATTGTTAACTTAAATAGCGCTTGCACGGCTGTTATTTCTTGGGTATAATATAAAAAAACATAGGTTCAAAGGAGAAAGCTATGGCCGCAGACGGAAAAAGAAAAACGACCGGCGCGCTCGGCGTTGTTTTGGCGCTGGCGCTGACGGTCGTCGTCGCGGGAGGCGCTGCATACGGTGCGTATGCCGCCGCGTCCGCGCAGCCCGGCCCTGCCGGAGAGACCGCCGCTGCCGCGGCGCACGATACGACGCTCTCCGTTTTCGCCGCGCCCGCCGTGCAGACTGGCGAAGCCCCCTCGCCCGCGCCCATACCGTCGGAGGACGCCGCGGAGAACGGGTATAACTATAAAGAAGTTCTCTATGATGAGGACGGGCTGCTCGTAGCGCGCATCGTCGGCAAGCGCTGGAGCGGCTACATCGCCGTGATCGACGATCCGATGCGTGTGCAGGTCTCCGTCTGCCCGGTGTTCAGTCCGGATATGCGCGGCTACTCCGTGGCGGAGCACGCGGAAAACTCCGGCGCGGTGCTCGCCATCAACGGCGGCGGCTTCGAGGACCCCGGCGGTGCCGGCAAGGGCGCCATGCCCATCGGCAACGTGGTGGCCAACGGCGAGCTTCTCTGGGGTGGCTATTCCGCCACTGTCGGCATGGACGGCTCCGGCCAGCTCCATGTGGGAGAGTTTTACGGCGGCCAGTGCGTGGAGATGGGACTGCAGTGGGCCGTAGCCTACGGCCCGACGCTTGTAGAAAACGGCGAGATCCGCCCGGGGCTGGACGCGCTCTATGTGGAGCCGCGCACCGCCGTCGGGCAGCGTGCGGATGGCGCGGTCATCTTTGTTGTGCTGCAGGGACGCCAGCCCGCGGTGCTCGGCGTTTCCCGGCAGCAGCTTGCCGAGATCATGGTAGAATACGGCGCGGTGAATGCCGGGAATCTGGACGGCGGCGCCTCGAGCGATATGTATTTCAACGGCGAGTATGTGAACGTGTGCAACACGTCCGGCGGGCCGCGGGGCATCCCCACGGCAGTCGTCGTGATGCCGGCGCAGTAAGGAGGACGGGATATGAAACGCTCAACGCTTCTTCTGATCTGCCTTCTCGTATTCGTGGCGCTCGTCGGCGGCGCGGCCGCGTGGATGTACTTCTCCCCCGGCGGCGCGCTCGCGCCTGTCACGGCAGAGGACGCCGTGCAGGAACTTCTCGACACGACCGATACTGCCGAATGGCGCGCGAAATATGTTTCGCTCTGCGCGCCGGAGACAAGCGTTTTTGAAAATGCCGAGACCGTCGCCGGAGACCTCTTCGACGCCGCCGTACAGGGGCAAAAGTTTTCGTTCCGGCGGGATAGTGAAAACACTTCGCGAAATGCGCCGGTTTATATTCTCTCCGCCGGAGAAAACGATCTTCTGCGGCTGAACGCGGCTTACGATAAGGCCAGCCGCGCGTGGAAAGTTGAACCTGCGCCGCTCGATGCGCTGCACGCCGAGGCACGCACGCTTACCGTCACGGTGCCGGAAGGTTCGGCAGTCTCCGTAAACGGCATCGCCCTCGGCGAGGAATATATAACGGACAGTCATGTTCCCTACACCGGCATATCGGAGCTTGAAACGCAGTTCGACACCTGTCCTTACCGCGTGACGTACACCGTTCCGGGCCTTTATGAGACGGCGCAGGTGGACGTATCGCGCGAGGCGGGCGTTCTCCTGCTCTACTCGGACGGCACACGCTTTGACTATACCGTCCCGGACGCCGGGACGCACGCCTTTCGCGTGACCGCGCCGCAGGAAGCGACCGTCACGGCGGGCGGCGCGCCGCTCTCCGATGCGCAGGCGGTCTCCTTTGCCCCGCTCTCCACGCATGTGGATGTTCCGGACGAGCTTGCGGG
>ERZ827520.4000-NODE-4000-length-11374-cov-8.467532_pt1 | contig 11374 bp, 9 predicted proteins | sample MGYA00519581_ERZ827520 | MGnify/ENA primary metagenome ERZ827520 (study PRJEB31778, sample SAMEA3449339) | human gut metagenome | biome: human gut; feature: human-associated habitat; material: faeces | place: United Kingdom | collected 2010/2012 ...
GCAGGACAGCTCGCAGCCGCCGAGAGCGCCGCGGCTCACCCGCACCAAATTGCCGGCGGAGAGCTTGCGCAGAATCTGGTAGGCAAACTGATTGGGGATCAATTCCGTTTCCGACATCTCGGCCACCGAATGCTTCTCCCCGTCCAGCAGCACCCGCAAAATGCGCAGCGCGTAGTCCGTCTCTTTGGTGATGATCATGCTCCACATCCTCTTTTCGCTTGCTTGTTAATACCATCATATCAATCTTGATAAATTTTGTCAAGATTATTTCAAAAAAAATATCGCTTTCATACAGACCGCCCCAACCCGGGTCAGCTTCGCTTTCCATTCAGCGAAAAGCCATGTTCCTTTTCATATTGACAATCTCCTGATCGGGATTGAGCTTGATTTTCATGTTCGCCACCTCTTTCTTGTTTATTGATTGTGGCTTTATCATACCGCAGGACAAAGTCTTTTTCTGTGACGAGGTTACATTGATAAAAAGGGGCTGCTGCACTGGCTTTCTTCCTTGTGCAACAGCCCCATAACGATTGATTTGGTTGATTTTTAGGGGGTTAGGTTTATCCAAATTAGTATAACACTTTTATTTTCTGTATTTTGAGGGAGTAAATCCATAATACCTTTTGAATATTTCAATCAATCTACTGGGGTTGGAGTATCCAACAATTCTTGAAATTTCCGCAATGGTGAGGTCGGTCTGAATAAGCATATGCTCGGCTACAGAGATCCTTTTCCTCTGAATGTATTCAGTAATGGACATATTATAAACTGACTTAAATAGCTTTTTCATTTTGCTTTCACTCATACATGCAATGGTGGAAAGCGTCTGCAACGTAATATTAAAACTGTAATGTTCGTCCATATAATGCGTTAGTTCATCTAATGCCTGCAAATCTGTTTTGTTAATGGGTTGGCCATTCTCTTCATTTAGTCTGTTTTCTTTCAAATATGAAGCAAGATAAGAGATGATTTCATATATTTTTACTTCTACTGTAATTCTGGACGCTTTCATGGAAAGCAGATACTCATATAGGCTTTGCATAGCATGATTAACATTTGGTAAATAGAATTTCCCTTTTTCTTTGAAAAAATCAGAAAAGTTTACTTCAAGATCACCGGAAATTTCCTGGAGATACTGATCAATAAATTCCTGGTCAAACTGCACGGTAATACATCTTAATGGAATCTGAGGATGATAAATAGCTTTATACTTTTCAGATGGTTCATAGCAGCGCAATGTATTCGGAGAAATATTTTGATACGGATAGAATTCATCTCCTGCGCCACTAATATAGAGAGCAAGTACATAACCAGACCCAATATGTTCTCCGACCATAGTTTCCTGGTTAAATCTTATATCTGTCACTGTAATGATGAAATCGTGGTGAACCTCACTCGTCCATTGAAATCCGGTTCCATATTTTGGGTTGATCTTATAATATGTTCCGTACTCTATTGGATTCTTTATCGATTCAACAAAGAAATCATCTCGTTCAACTTCTATCATTGGCTCCTCCCAAGGATACCTCGTTTAGATTTATTAATACCTTGTTTAGACTTTATATCTGTTTTGTCCTTTACAGTTAGCTACATCTAATTATAATGAAAGAGCTGATGTATGTCAAACCGTTTTTAAGCAAAAAGAGGTGTATATTTGAAGTCAATGCGCAGTTTATATAAAAAACTATTTCATTATGTCCCAGATAAAAGAATTTTGGCATATTTCTCCATGGCACTATCTGCCGCTGCCGTCTGCTCATATATGGGAGCATATTGGTTTCTGTGGCGGTCCATTGTGTCTATTCTGGTTATTCCCGTATATGAGAAGGCTATGTATGACGCAATTATTGTAGTCATACTTATGATTTTACGAGGCATTCTCAACATTGCATCGGCAACGTGTTCCCACTACTTAGGCTTCCGGCTTGAAACAAACTTAAGGAAAAATGGGCTTCATAAATTATTGGATGCCTCTTCTTCCTTTTTTGACCATAACAGCTCTGGAGAAATTCGAAAAATTATTGATGATAACGCAGCAGAAACACACAAAACAGTGGCCCATTTGATTCCGGACAACGTCACTGCTGTTATGACGCCGGTGTTAATGTTTGTGCTGATGTTTGCAATAGACTATCGCCTTGGTATTCTCCTGATTCTTACAACTGTGATTGGTGTTCTTCAGTATCGTAAAATGTCCGGTGGTACTGAATTTCTGTCTGGCTATTCAGCGGCGCTTCAAAAGATGAGTGCGGCAACAGTAGAATATGTCAGAGGAATGCAGATCATAAAAATCTTCGGTGTAACTGTACAGTATTACAAAACTCTGATTAACTCGATCAAAGAGTACAAACAGTACGTCTATCAGTATAGCCTCAGCTGTAAGAATCCCTACGTTGGATTCCAGGTTCTGTTCAACGTGTTTTATGCTTTTGCTGTACCAGCCGCAGTTGTATTCATCAGCTATGGAGAACCTGCTATGCTAATCCTGGCAAAGATTGTTTTCTTTGCTGTGTTCTCCGGAGCTGTATTTACTTCTTTCACATCGATCATGTTTACGGGGCAGGATAACTTTGGCGCACAAAATACGCTGAATCAGCTTGATGAGCTGACTACTTCTATGGATCAGGCAAAGCTTCCACATGGAAACGAAGAGACCTTCCAAGATTTCAATGTTGAATTTCGTCATGTTGACTTTAAGTATGATGACAACTTCGTGCTGAAGGATTTCAGCCTGACACTTCATCAGAATAAAACTTATGCGCTCATCGGGTCTTCCGGGGGAGGAAAATCTACCATTGCAAAGCTGATTTCAGGTTTTTATCCTGTCGATGGCGGCGAAATTCTGATTGGTGGAAAGAACATTCAGAGTTATTCTGAAAAAGCTCTCATTCAGAACATCGCATTTGTTTTCCAGCGCAGTCAATTACTAAAGACCTCAATTTACGAAAATGTCCGAATCGGAAATCCTCAGGCAACACGGCAGCAGATTATGGATGCACTTGACGCAGCGAACTGCACATCCATCCTTGACAAATTCCCCCAGCGGGAGATGACCGTCATAGGGGCAAAGGGCGTATACCTTTCCGGTGGTGAGGTGCAAAGGATCGCCATTGCAAGGGCTATTCTAAAGAATGCGAATATCGTCATTATGGATGAGGCTTCTGCAGCTGCAGATCCGGAAAATGAATACGAGTTGCAGCAGGCTTTCCAAAAACTGATGAGGGGCAAAACAGTTATCATGATTGCACACAGGCTGTCCTCTATTCAGAATGTAGACCAGATCCTGTTTGTCCAGAATGGAAAAGTTGTGGAACAGGGAACCCACAATGAACTGATGGCCTGCAATGGACGTTATAAGGATTTTCAGGATGTATACTGCAAGGCAAATCAGTGGAGGTTGGCATGATAAAGACATATCTAAAAAGAGCCTTCCAGCTGAGTGATTCGGGTGTGAAGGGCCTTGCAAAATCAATCTGGTCATTCTTTCTCTATTATGTTTCTTTTGTACCGCCGATGATCTGTGTTTTTCTGTTTGCAGACAGGCTGTTGAATGGAAATGCCGGGAAACCGGTGGTATATCTCCTGTTTATGCTGGCAGCGACCCTGGTGATGTACTTAGTTATTAACTATAACTATAAAACGACCTATGATGAAACCTACCAGGAATCTGCAAATTTAAGAATTGATCTGGCGGAACAGCTTTCCAAACTGCCCCTATCCTATTTTTCAAAGCACAATTTGTCTGACCTTGCTCAAACAATCATGGCAGATGTGGCTTCGATTGAGCATGCTTTTGCGAACGCAGTGGCTAATTCCATAGGGTTTGCAATTTACTTTTTGGTTATCAGCGTAGCCCTTCTGATCATGAATTGGAAATTAGGTCTCTGTGTATTGCTTCCCGTTCTTACTTCTGCTTCGGTTCTTTTCTTGACAAAGAAACTGCAGGTCAGAGATGTAAATAAACATTATGATAAGTTGAGAGATATTTCCGAAAGCTTTCAGAATGCAATCGAACTGAATCAGGAAATTAAAAGCTATGGGTTGAAAGAAAAAGTAGAAGCTCAAATGGACCAGCAGTTGGATGAGTCAGAAAATCTTCAATGGAAAGCTCAAATCACCCAGACGATTCCTGTTACAATCGGCCAGACTTTATCTATTCTTCCTATTGGAATCACGGCGACTGTTGGCCTTTCAATGCTCGCCTCCGGTCAGGTAAGTATCCTGATTCTTCTGGGCTATATTATTATGGCGGCGAAACTCAGCGGGGCCATGGGTGGTGTTTTGCTCTATCTGACGGAAATCTTTTATTTGGACGCAAGAATTGCCCGGATTGGTGAAATCAAGAATCATGAACTTCAGGGTGGAGAAAAGGCAGTCCTTTCAGATTTCAATGTAGAAATAAAGGATGTTTATTTTTCCTACCAGAAAGACACCCAGGTGATTCGCCATGCATCCTTTACGGCGGAGCAAGGACAGGTAACCGCATTGGTCGGTCCCAGCGGCTGCGGAAAAACAACAATGCTTAAGCTCATCAGCAGACTATATGATGCAGATTCCGGTACCGTTCAGATCGGAGGAACCGACATACGAGAAATTCACACTGATAGCTTGTTCAAGTATGTTTCCATTGTTTTTCAGGAAGTCATTCTATTTAATACTTCTATTATGGAAAATATTCGCCTTGGGCGGCTGGATGCTTCTGACGAAGAAGTAATACGAGCTGCAAAACTGGCTGGTTGCAATGAGTTTGTCAGCCGTCTGCCAGACACCTACCAGACAATAATCGGGGAAAATGGAGCCAAACTCTCCGGCGGAGAACGTCAGCGGCTGTCCATTGCCAGAGCAATCCTGAAGGATGCTCCAATTATCATTCTGGATGAGATTGCTGCATCGTTAGATGTGGAAACAGAAGTCCAGATACAGACTGGATTAAATCATTTGATTCAAGGCAAGACCGTGATTGTTATTTCACACAGACTGAAGTCTATTGAAAATGCAGATAAGATCGTCGTTATGAAAGCAGGTACGGTAGAAGCCTGCGGAAAACATGCTCATCTGCTGAAACAGTCGCCCACATATAGAAAGATGATTGAAAAGTCCAATCTGGCAGAGAAATTTAACTACTAAGCAGGTTACCCTTCAGATGCAGACCGCACTGTAGGGTAACATAAAGGCATTTGATTAACTATGTCTAACTGATTTCTGATGTGAGGAGGTGCATTATTTGAAGAAATATATTGGAAAAAGGATCATTAACTTCCTCATTGTGCTGGTAGGCGTCAGCATTCTAAGTTTTTTGTTGATTGCTTGGTCCGGAAAAGATCCTGCAGAAATTATTGCACACCGAGGCGTATCCAATCCTACGCCGGAACAGATTGAGATGATTCGGGTGGAAATGGGATTGGATCAACCTCTCCCTGTGCGATATATTCAGTGGCTTTCCGGAATGTTTACAGGAGAACTTGGGACTTCTTTGACCACTCATCAACCGATTGTAAAGGATCTGCACAAGTATCTGGCTACGACCACATCTCTTGTAGGGATGGCCATTCTATGGATTATCGTACTCACCGTTCCGATTAGTTTGCTCTGTGCCAGAAAGCGGAACCGCCTTTTCGATCAGGTTACCAGAGGCATTACTATCTGCGGTATTTGTATGCCAACTTTCTGGCTGGGATTCCTTCTTCTACTGTTCTTTGCGATTCATCTGAAATGGTTCAGTGTCTTACCAAGTCCAGGTTGGAGGGGCTTTTTACTACCTTCATTTGCCCTGGCGGTCCCCAGTTCGTGTTCACTCATCCGAATTATGCGTTCCTCTCTTCTGGCTGAATTATCTTCTGATTATGTTCGGTTTGCAAAAGCCCGTGGACTATCTGCCAACAGAATTCTGGTATGCCACATTCTGCGAAATGCCTTACCGCCTGTTGTTACAATTTTCTTTCAGCAATTCGGCTTTCTAATTGCCGGAGGGGCGGTAATCGAAAGTGTTTTTTCAATCAAGGGAATCGGAACTTATCTGGTGGACAGTGTGATTGCAGCAGATACGATTGCAGTTTCTACCTGTATAGTCGTCATTGCAGCAATTTTTGTCGTCGCAAATTTCATGGCAGACATAATCAACCGTCTGCTTTGTCCATGGATGGTGAGGGAAGAAAATGATACATAAGCTACTCAAAAGGCCGCAGGCAATTATCGGTCTGTGCCTGATTGCTATTGTGATTGTAATTGCGATTGCAGCACCTGCTTTTTCGCCTCACGACCCTGAATTGGTGAATTTATCGCAAAAGTATGCTCAGCCTGACGCAGAATACCCTCTTGGAACAGATCAATTGGGCAGGTGTACCTTATCAAGGCTGCTGTATGGAGCCAGATATTCCATCGGAATCAGTTTACCTGTGCTGCTGATTTTGTCTGTGATTGGTCTGATTGTCGGTACTTTTAGCGCCTGTGCTGGAAAAAAAGCAGACCATTTCATTACTATACTCTGTGATGTGTTTATTGCTTTTCCTTCTCTTATCATTGCTATTGCTGTTATAGGCGTTCTGGGGAACGGACTCCAAAACATTTCCGTTTCTGTTGTGATAGCGACCTGGGCTTGGTTTGTTCGTGTTGTCAGATCTTATTCCGTTCAAGAAATGGGTAAAGATTATATCTTGGCAGCCCGGATTTCTGGGTGCAATACAGGAAAGCTGGTCTTCAGACATCTGATTCCTAACATTCTGCCACAGTTTCTTGTGTATGTTTCCACTGGTGTCGCTTCTTCCATCATTATGGTTTCCAGCTTTGCTTTCCTCGGACTTGGCCTTCCCTCCGGCACACCGGAATGGGGTGCCATGTTAAATGATGCCAGGACAGTGCTTTACTCTCATCCGGAATTGCTAATCTATCCAGGCTTGTGCATCTTCGTAACGGCAGCAGGCTTCAATTTATTTGGAGAAGCACTCCGTGATATTCTGACGCCGGAGGAGGACAGCCTATGATGCCATCACTTATAATTGAGCATTTAAGCATTAATCTTCGGCCAGGCACGGATAACTTGGTTTCTGAAATATCCTTTGCAATCAAAGAAGGAGAGTCTTTGATCTTGTTAGGCCAGTCAGGCAGCGGCAAAACAATGACCTGTAGTGCGGTGCTAAACTTATTGGACCCTAAAAAATTTAAGGTGTCGGGTTCCGTTTTCTTCGGCGAGACTGATCTTTTGAATTCGTCAGAAAAGCAGAGACGAGGAATATACGGAAACCAGATTGTCTATATCCCGCAAAATCCAATGACTGCATTGGACCCTTCTATGCGTATTGGCAGACAGATGGATGAAACGCTACGGCTTCATTCCGACAAATCCCGCCAGCAACGTTACAACTATATTCTGCGGCTTCTGCATGATGTAGGCTTAGATGATCCTGACAGGGTATACAGAGCATACCCCCATATGCTTTCCGGAGGAATGCTTCAGCGTGTCATTATCGCAATGGCTATGATGCTTGATGCAAAATTCGTGCTTGCCGATGAGCCAACAACTGCTTTGGATGTGATTCACAGAAATGGAATCATAGATTTATTTTCGCAGATGAAAGCAAATGGTGTTGGGATTCTTATGGTAACTCATGATTTCGCAACAGCTCTTCAATTAGGTGGAAACATATTGGTGATGAAGGAAGGAAAAATTATAGAATCCGGTGAAGTTCAATCTGTCTTCGATCATACCACAGAACCTTATACAAGGTCGCTGATTGAAGCTTACTCCCTTTCCTATGCTTTCACGAAAGGGGCGGAATCATGATTAAAGTCAACAACCTATCAAAAGAATTTCACGAACAAGGCACAAGCAACGAGCTTCTGGCCGTTGATCATGTAGATTTTACTATTCAGAATGGTTCATTTTGCGCTTTGGTAGGAGAAAGCGGATCTGGTAAAAGCACTTTGGCTCAGCTCATGTGCGGTCTTCTGGTTCCATCTTCTGGAGAGGTACTGTTTGAAGGAAAAAACATTTCCCTCTGCCGGGGCAAGCAAAAGCAGGTACTGCAATCTAAAATACAGCTGATTCTTCAGGATGGCAAGGGAGCAATGGACCCTCGCTTTACGGTATATCAAATCATTGCAGAGCCAATTCGCAATTTCAGAAAACTCAGCAAAAAGGAAGAAGAACGGGAAATCAATGATCTTCTTACCATGATGGAGCTTCCCGAAGAGATCAAGCTGCGAAAAGCTCATGAGCTATCCGGTGGACAACAAAAACGTGTATGTATTGCAAGAGCGTTAGCGGCTCAACCGGATGTGTTGATTTTTGATGAAGCAGTCAGTGGGCTGGATGTCCTGGTTCGTAAACATATTCTTGATTTGCTGAAGCGACTCCATCAGGAGCGAAAAATGACTTGCTTTTTCATTACCCATGACCTGGACGTTGCGCTATATCTTGCAGACCGTGTAATGGTGATGCGCTGCGGTAAGATTATCGAAGACCGTACATTTCACGGTTCGACAGACTGCTTTACACATCCGTATACCAAGCTTCTGCTGCATTCTATTGCTCCATATTTGGGTTAAACCATTCAATAAATACGTATACCCTGCTGAAAAGCATGATATAACAATAAATAAAGGAGATTTTGTACATGAAACTGAAAAAACTTTTAGCTTTCGGACTCGCACTTGTGATGTGCCTTGCTATGGCAGCTTGCGGCGCGAACCCTGACGAGAAACCGGAGGAATCCACCTCTCAGACCGATGCAGAGCCGGTCTCAATCACTGTCACCGAGAATTGGGACTTTTCTGTAGGCTTCTATCCTGTCATCACGCCTATGGTATCCAGCACTTACGGTGCCGGATTCTGGAGTCGTAATTTTTACAACACTCTGGTAAGCTACGATGATAACGGGAAGATTCAGGGCGAGTTGGCTGAAACCTGGGAAATCAGTGATGACGGCAAGACTTACACCTTCCATCTGCGTGATGGTGTCAAATTTTCTGACGGTACTCCTCTGACTTCCGAGGCAGTAAAGATGACCCTTGAAGCAGTAGTAACCAATCTGGGGCCCCAGAATGGTGCCTTCGGTAAGCTCACTACTTTGTTTGACAAGCTGGAAACCCCGGATGAAAAAACCTTTGTAATGACTTTGAAGACCCCTTATTACGCTGCTCTTGACAATCTGACCATGGCGCTGCCTTTTGGTATTGTGAATCCCGCAGCCTTTGAAGGCGGCGTAGAAAAGGCTTACGAGAATTGCGTGAGTGCAACTATGGGTACTGGTCCCTATATGTTTGACCGGGTCGAGGAAGATACCTATACCTTTATCCGCAATCCCTACTACTGGGGCGAAGCTCCTGAAGTGGACGAGTTCAAGGTCAAAGTGATTCCTGATAATGCTGCAAAAATTCTTGCTCTGCGCAACGGCGAAATCGATGCAATTCTCGGCTCCAGCAGACTTAGCGCAGAAGGCTACACGGAAATTTCCCAGGATGCCGCTTTCGGTCATGCCATGGATGACAGCACCAACCAAACTCGTTATCTGGGTATGAACCTGAATAAGGCTCCCTTTAATGATCCTCTTGTAAGGGAAGCAGTATCCTACGCTGTTAATCAGCAGGAGTTGGAAACCTCTGTTTTCGATGGCCTGGAGACTGCTGCCGAAACCCTCTTTACGAATGAAAAGCCCAACTGCGGTGTGGAGGTTAAGACCTATCCTACCGACATGGAAAAGGCAAAGCAGCTCATGAAGGAAGCCGGCTATGAGGATACCAATGATGACGGTATCCTGGAGAAGGACGGAACTTCTCTCGCCATTCATTTCAACTATTCTCAGAGCCTTGCAAGTGTTGACAATGCAGTTCTTTCTATTGCAGCTTCTCTTAAAGAACTCGGCTTCGATGTTACTATTGATGCAGTAGACATGAACACCTGGTATGGAGCCTTGATGGCTGGCGAATATGATCTGACCTTCTACAATACTGCTGGCGGTTCCTTTGACCCTGCAACAGATATGAGCAATATGGCTCCTGGCGCTATGGGTGATCCGATCCTCTGCCAGTTCTCTGCTTTCTTTGAGAATCCTGAAATTTTCGCAGAATTGGACTCCACTTCTGATTCTCAGCGTGTGCAGGAAATCTATGGAATGATTCTGAATGGTATTGCAGATCAGAATCTTCTGGTGCCTGTAACCGGCACTCACGATCTGGCTCTGTGGAATACTGATAAGATAACTGGCTATGACTTCTACACAGATGCCAGCTACGTAGACATTGCATCTGTTCATGTGAAATAATGTCCAGCAGTGTGGCTGAGGCGGTTACAAAAGAAAGACTTCATTCTTCAGGAGAAGACTATCTAAAAGCCATATTTATTCTTGAAGCGCAACATGGTTCAGTTCGTTCAGTAGAGGTTGCTGAGTACATGAATGTATCTAAAGCGAGCGTTAATCACGCAGTTAGGCACACGCGAAATCAGGCACATTATTTTGAATAATCAGGTTGTCAACTCATTCAGGGCGCTCCATTCACTCAAACACACCGTGCCAAAATCACACAAAAATATTGCCATACATATGAAAGTCTTGCCACTACCGCTGGCTCGAAGAAAATGGGCAGACCGCTTTCATTAAGCCTAACAATTACGAATCTGGTCAGAAGCATTCCTTTAAGGCTCAGATCGGCAGAATGGAAAACATGGGCTACTACAAACCGGATGACTGCTTTATCTGCAAGAATGGCAGACATCTGGACTATGTTTCAAAATATACTTCTCACGCCAAAGATGGTACAGAGCGAGAAATCTCTGTTTACCGTTGTGAAGACTGCTCGGATTGTCCTTACCGTTCTGTCTGCTGCAAGGCAAAAGAGGAGAACAGAAGAAAAGAGATTTCCGTCTGCTGGGAATTCCAGAAAATGCGCCAGCAGTCTTACCGGAATATTACCACCGAAGAGGGAAAACTGCTTCGGTGCAACCGTTCCATCCAGGCGGAAGGAGCTTTCGGACAGCTCAAGCACAACCGCAGCTTCAAACGCTTCCTGACCGGTGGGAATATTAAGGTTCTGGCAGAACTGCTCTTCCTGGGGCTTTCTCAGAACATTGCACATTTCGTTTCCAAGTGCAACAGCAGCTTACAGAAACAGCATCTCATCCAGCCAAAAGCCTACCTGAAATTCTGATTTTCTGAAAATCGAAAAAGCAGACTCTTCCAAAGACTTCTAAAAGTCGGAAGGGTCTATTTTTGCTGACTGAGTTTTCAACATTTTACTCGTTTGACGCTTGTTTTCCACATTTTTACGCCGAGAGATATATAAAAAGGGCTGCTGCACTGGCTTTCTTCCTTGTGCAACAGCCCCTTTAAGAAGGTGAATTACGCTTTCCACAGACTGTGGAGGTTGCAGTAGGCGTAGA
>ERZ827520.4014-NODE-4014-length-11349-cov-2.573933_pt1 | contig 11349 bp, 5 predicted proteins | sample MGYA00519581_ERZ827520 | MGnify/ENA primary metagenome ERZ827520 (study PRJEB31778, sample SAMEA3449339) | human gut metagenome | biome: human gut; feature: human-associated habitat; material: faeces | place: United Kingdom | collected 2010/2012 ...
TCTAATGGAAGATTTCATTCAGACTGGTGTTCTATGGTTTATAGTAGGCTTATCCTTGCAAGGAATCTTTTAACAGAGGACGGAATAATTTTTATATCTATTGATGATAATGAAGTATACAATCTTAGGAAAATTTGCGATGAAATTTTTGGTGGGTCAAATTATATTAATCAATTTGCATGGGTGTCTAATATAACAGGAAGACAAATTTCTGGATATGGCGCCGCCAAAACATGGGAAAGTGTATTAGTATATTCAAAGTGTGCGACATTAACATCAGGTTTATGTGTCAATATAGAATTTGCCAAATCTAAAATGCCGGATGCTTATAAAGGGTTTAATAAGGATATAAGACATGATAAACATGGAGAATTCGCAGTTGGAGATACATTGTATAATCATAATAGAAAATTTAATGAAGAAACACGAAAAAATTTAGTATTTAGTATTTTTTATAATCCTCGAACAGAAGAAATAATAACTGGTAATATCGGAGAAGTCATAAAAGACTTTATTGAAATACCTCCGCATAAAAATGGTGATGGAATTCATAAATATCATGCCTGGAGATGGTCAAAACAGAAAATTTCAAAAGAAAGCTATAATCTTATTGTATTGCCAAACTCTAAAAATGGATATGAGATATACACAAGAATTCGTGATTTTAATACGACACTGTTAAAAGATATTATAACTAATATCCCTAATGGCGAGTTGGAAGTGCAAAAGTTATTTAACAATAAAAAATATTTTGATTATCCAAAGTCTGTGGACTTGTTAAAAACTTTTCTCGGAAGTGTGTTAGATAAAAAGGCTATTATATTAGATTTCTTCTCTGGCAGTGCTACCACGGCACATGCAGTAATGCAACTAAATGCTGAAGACTGCGGCAACCGTAAATTTATTATGGTTCAATTACCGGAAAAAACAGATGAAAAATCTGAAGCATATAAAGCTGGTTATAAAAATATCTGCGAAATTGGCAAAGAACGTATTCGTCGTGCTGGAGATAAAATAAAAGCTGAAACAGGCGCAGATATTGATTATGGCTTCCGCGTGCTGAAAGTGGATGATAGTAACATGACCGATGTTTATTACAGTGCTGATGAATATGATCAAAACATGCTGTCTAAATTGGAATCCAATGTCAAAGCAGACCGCAGCGATATTGACTTATTATTTGGCTGCCTGCTGGAATGGGGTTTGCCGCTTTCCCTGCCATATAAATCAGAACAAATTGAAGGCTGCACCGTACACACCTATAATGATGGTGACTTGATTGCCTGCTTTGATAAAAATGTGCCCGATAACGTCATTAAAACTGTTGCCAAACGCAAACCGCTGCGTGCAGTGTTCCGTGATAATAGTTTTGCCAATAGTCCTGCTAAAATCAATGTAACCGAAATTTTTAAATTACTGGCGCCTGATACCAGAGTGAAAGTCATCTGAGGAGGATGCTATGGCGGAGAAAAATAAAAAAGACGTGACTATAAGAAGTTCTGCGGCAGAATATCTGACATATGTGGCATCTGTAGGTGACAGTGCGGAAAGTATTGAAATGCGTTATGAAGACGAGAATATATGGCTGACCCAAAAGATGCTGGCTGCGTTATACGATGTGGATGTTCGAACAATAAATTATCATCTGAAAAAGATATTTGACGATGCCGAATTACAGGAGGAGGCAGTTATCCGAATTTTTCGGATAACTGCCGCTGACGGCAAATCGTATAATACAAAGCACTACAATCTCAACGCCATTATTGCGGTTGGGTTTAAAGTAAATAATCAACGAGCCGTTCGTTTTCGTGTCTGGGCAAATCAAATTGTTGAGCAGTACACCGTCAAGGGCTGGGCAATGGATGTGGAACGATTAAAAAACGGCGGGAGCATTTTAACCGAAAAATATTTTGATGAACAGCTGGAACGAATTCGTGAGATACGGGTTTCCGAGCGTAAATTTTATCAAAAACTTACTGACATTTATGCTACAGCAATTGATTATGATAAGAATGCAAAGACCACAAAGGATTTCTTTGCAAAGGTTCAAAATAAAATGCACTATGCCGTTCATCACCACACAGCGGCAGAACTGATTATGGAAAGAGCCGATGCAGATAAACCGCATATGGGACTTACCAGTTGGAAAGCTGCACCTGAAGGAAAAATTTCCAAGAGTGACGTTTCCGTTGCAAAGAATTATTTAACCACAGATGAGATGGCTTCACTTGAACTGATTGTATCTGCCTATCTGGATTTGGCTGAAAACAGAACACGACGAAAAATCCCTATGACAATGGAAGATTGGGCAAAACGTATTGATATTTATTTAGCTGCTGATGATTTGGCTGTATTGCAAAATCCGGGTAAAATCACTGCTGCTATTGCGAAAGATCATGCAGAGACTGAATTTGAGAAATATCGAATTATTCAGGATAAACTTTTCATGTCCGACTATGACAGATATTTGCTGGAATTAGAGGAAAAAGTAAAAGTGACTGGTGAGAAAGAATGAAACTACAATTTAAACATCAGAAGTTCCAATCCGATGCGGCAAAAGCAGTATGTGATGTGTTTTCCGGCCAGCCTTATCTGACCCCGACTTATCTGATCGATAAAGGGCATGAGCAGGGGCAGGGTTCTTTGATAGAGTATACAGGCTGGAACAATCAGCGTATCGTGCCGGAACTGAATGATGGCATCATACTGGAAAATATCAATAAAATACAAAGAAATTACCAGATAGAACCATCTAATCAGTTGGAGGGCAGATACAATCTGACTGTAGAGATGGAGACTGGTGTCGGTAAAACATACACTTACATCAAAACCATGTACGAGTTGAACAAGCGTTATGGCTGGAGTAAATATATTGTGGTCGTACCGAGTGTTGCTATTCGCGAAGGTGTTTATAAATCCTTTCAGGTGACACAAGAACATTTTGCGGAGGAATACGGTAAGAAGATTCGTTTTTTTATTTATAACTCTGACCAGTTGACAGAGATCGACCGCTTTGCTTCTGACAGCTCGATAAATGTAATGATCATCAACTCGCAGGCATTTAATGTCAAGGGTAAGGATGCACGCCGTATTTATATGCAGTTGGACGAGTTTCGCAGTCGCAGGCCGATCGATATTATTGCCAGGACCAATCCGATAGTTATCATTGATGAACCGCAGTCGGTAGAAGGCAAGCAGACGAAGGAACGCCTGAAAGAATTTAATCCGCTGATGACGCTGCGTTATTCTGCTACTCATAAAAGCGACAGTATCTATAACATGGTTTATCGGCTGGATGCCATGGAGGCTTACAACAAGCGGTTGGTCAAAAAAATCGCAGTAAAGGGCATTACTGAAACAGGCAGCACTGCTACAGAGAGTTATGTCTATTTGCAGGGCATCAATCTTTCCAAGTCTGATCCAACGGCTACGTTAGAGTTTGATTTTAAAGGATCTGCTGGGATCCGTAAAGTCAGTCGTATCGTTGGGATCGGGTATAATTTATACGATAATTCCGGACAATTAGATGAGTATAAGTTGGGTTTTGTCGTCAAAGCTATTGATGGACGCGATAATTCTGTCGAGTTTTTGAATGGTATCAAACTGTATGCAGGTGATGTTATCGGTAAGGTAAGCGAGGATCAACTGCGCCGTATCCAGATCCGCGAAACGATATTATCGCATATCCAGCGCGAACGGCAGTTATTTTACAAAGGTATTAAAGTATTATCGTTGTTCTTTATTGACGAAGTCGCCAGGTATAAGCAGTATGATGCAGCCGGGCAGGCTTCCAATGGCATTTATGCAGATATTTTTGAGGAAGAATATAGTGATGTTGTCAACAACTTACAACTTCAATTTGGCGAAGATGATTACATTAAGTATTTAGAAGCTATCTCTGCCCATAAAACCCATGCCGGGTATTTCTCGGTAGATAAAAAGGGCAGGCTGATCGACAGTAAGGTGGGGCGCAGGGAAACCACATCTGATGATATTGATGCCTATGATTTGATTATGAAAAACAAGGAACTGCTTTTGGATAGAGATCCCAAGAAGTCTCCGGTGCGTTTTATTTTTTCTCATTCTGCTCTGCGTGAAGGCTGGGATAATCCCAATGTATTTCAGATCTGTACGCTGAAACAGAGCGGCAGTGATGTGCGCAAGCGTCAGGAGGTTGGGCGAGGGCTGCGTTTGTGTGTCAATCAGGATGGCGAACGTATGGACAGCAATTTGCTGGGAAATGACGTTCATACTGTCAATGTGCTGACTGTTGTTGCCAGCGAAAGCTACGACAGTTTTGCTAAAGGTCTGCAAAGCGAACTGGCTGAGGTAGTGGCAGACCGTCCACGTGCAGTTACGGTAGATTTGTTTATTGGGAAGGTCATTCGTGATGCCAACGGTAATGAACAGGTTATTGATATAGGTATTGCTCAGGCGATTCATTTCGATATGATAATGAATGGTTATATTGACCGTAAAGGTGCACTGACAGATAAGTATTATGCGGATAAGGCCAATAATGAGATCAAAGTTGCCGAGGAGGTACAGGATTCGGCAGCGGATGTGCTTGCTATTGTTGGTTCTATCTATGACAGTAAAGCTATGCTGCCGGAAAATGCCCGCAGCAATAATGTGGAATTACAGGTCGATCCTGATAAACTGGCTATGCCGGAATTCAAAGCCTTATGGAAGCGGATCAACAGTAAGTCTGTTTACGTTGTGGATTTTGATACTGATGAACTGGTGCGTAATGCGATTACGGCTCTTGATGCGCGATTACGTGTATCAAAAATTTTCTTTAAAGTGGAAACCGGGCATATGGATAATATCAAAAGCAAAGATGCATTGCTTAGTGGAGATGCTTTTATAAAAGAAGCGTCGGCATCTTACGGAACGGGGGCTAAAATTGCCGTCAATCATGGCGTGAAATATGATCTTGTCGGTAAACTTGTAGAGGCGACGGGTCTGACAAGAAAAGCAGTTATTGCAATTTTGACCGGAATCCAGAAAGCAGTTTTTGATCAGTTTAAGGATAATCCTGAGGACTTTATTTTAAAAGCGGCTGCCCTCATCAATGATGAAAAAGCAACTGCCATTATTCAGCATATTACATATAATGTTTTGGATGAGCATTATGATACTGATGTCTTTACCGAGCCGACGATCAAAGGCAGGTTGGGCGTAAATGCAATTAAAGCAACTAAGCATCTGTACGATCATATTGTATATGATTCGAATAATGAGAGAAAATTTGCAGAGGATTTGGATGTCAGTAATGATGTCGCAGTCTATGTGAAGCTTCCAGATGGTTTTTATATTTCTACTCCGGTGGGGCGTTATAATCCCGACTGGGCGATTGCATTTTATGAAGGTGCGGTGAAACATATTTATTTTGTTGCTGAGACCAAAGGATCGATGTCGTCTATGCAGCTTCGATTGATTGAGGAGTCGAAACTCCATTGTGCAAGAGAACATTTTAAAGCTATCAGCAGTGGAAATGTAGTTTATGATGTTGTGGACAGTTACCAGTCATTGCTGGATAAGGTTATGAAATAATTTTGGAGGGATATGTAGATGATTGCGCCTACATCAGTAGATACAAATTTGAGCCAGTTACTGGAAGAAGTTAGCAGCGGTAAAATACAGCTGCCTGAATTTCAGAGAAGCTGGACATGGGATGATAATCGTATTCAGGGCATTATTGCCAGTCTTTCACAAGGTTATCCGATGGGGGCTGTTATGCGCCTTCAATATGGAAATCCGGATATAAAATTCAAGTATCGGCCTATAGAAGGCGTAAGTGGAATAAGCGTTATGCCGGAACATTTGGTATTAGACGGTCAGCAGCGCTTGACATCTATTTATCAGGCGGTTTTTTCTGATAAATGTGTGAAGACAAAGAATGACAAAGAAAAAAAGATTGAAAGGTTCTATTACTTGGAAATAGAAAAATGTATGGATGAGAGCGTTGATAGAGCTGATGCTGTTATTGCAGTTCCAGCAGACAGAAAAATTAAGGAAAACTTTGATAGGAATATCAAGCTTGATTTATCTGATCGCAATAAAGAATTTGCGAATAAAATGTTCCCGATGAATATTGTTTATCACAGTAAGCAGCTTACTGATTGGATGATGGGGTATTTTAAATTCTATAACGGGGATAGTGCGGCAACAGATTTATTCATGGAGTTTAAGGCAAAAGTGATTGACACGATTATCGCTTATAAACTGCCAGTTATAACTATGGACAAATCAACTCCGAGGGATGCTGTTTGTAAAGTTTTTGAAAACGTTAATACTGGTGGAGTAGCGCTCACTGTTTTTGAGTTGGTAACTGCTGCCTTTGCTACAAGGGAATTTGATCTTCGCAAGGATTGGCTTGCATGTAAACGTGTGATACAGGGCAGGGATGATACTCTGCGTACAGATTTATTAGATGGTATTGATGAAACTACATTTTTAACGGCAATTACCTTGTATATCAGTTATATAAATAAGAGTAATGGAAAATCAGGAGCTGTTTCCTGTAAGAAGAAAGATGTACTGGCGCTGGATTTTGATTCTTATATAGCTAACAGGGAACAGATTCTTGTCGGATTTCAACTTGCCAGAGAATTCCTTTTAAAATATCAATTTGTGTTTAGAATGCGTGATCTTCCCTATACAACGCAGCTGATTCCACTTGCGGCAATCTGTGCAGCGCTTGGAAAGTCAAAATGCAATGAGCCCAATACTATAAAAATCCTTTCGCGCTGGTATTGGTGTGGAATTTTAGGTGAGCTATATGGTGGTGCTAACGAAACACGGTACGCCAATGATATAGAGGATGTTATTGAAGAAATTTATGGCAGACCAAATGCTTCGAGAACGATAAATTCTGCTTTTTTCTCTTCGACTAGGTTGCTTACATTGCAGACCAGAAACAGTGCTGCTTATAAAGGTATCATGGCCTTATTTTACATGCAAAAGTGCCGTGATTTTATGAATAATATTACGATTGATATTGTTAACAGTATGCTGCAATCCCCAGATATTCATCATATATTCCCAGAGGCTTACTGTGAAAAAGTGGGCATCAGTCGCCAAAAATATAACTGTATTGTGAATAAAACTCCTATTTTGCCGGAAACAAATCGTTCGATTGGTGGTAATGCGCCGAGTGTTTATACAAGATCCATATTGAAGAAGGTGGTTGGACTTACTGAGTTAGAATTGAAAGGCAGGATCGAATCTCATTTAATAAACTACAAGTCACTTGCAACTGATGATTTTGATACATATTTTATCGACAGAGCCAAGAAAATACTTGATCTTATCGAGATTGCTATGAATAAACCAGTATCAGATAGAAATGCTGAGATTACGGTACAACAATTTGGAGCAGCTTTAAAATGACGGTACAATCTCCGCCACATCGCCGCTAAAATCGTCACTGTTTCGCCTGTTCATAAAAGAATAAAGAAATAAACAAGAAAAGATACAAGATAAAAAAATAAACGTTTTGTATTTACGTTACAGCATCGTGGTATATTCTGCTAACGTACTATCTACAAAGTAAATTCAGTTTAGAGTTTTAATATACTATTTATCTCAATACTAACACAGTAAGCAGAATATAAAGCCAGGTATTATTGCTGAATTATGTAAGCAGTAGTACACGAAACAAAATTTTAAAATATTTTTAAACTGCCCTTGATGTAACAGGAGCAGTTTTCTTTTGCCTCAAAGCAGGGAAGTGATTACAAAACAGCGTTTTAATAACTGGTGCAGATAGCTTTCCTTTTTAGTCTGTCCGGAAAAAGAAAAACTCACTGCTTATGCAGTGAGTAAGTAGTGTACTGAATTTTGCTGTTCAGGTAAATCATGCAGGGCAAGGCGCTTAATGTCCGTGGTGACTATTGCTACCGCAGCCGTGTGCGCCGCAGGTGTGGCCTGCGCCGCCGTGTTCCTGTTCGTGGTGTGCGCATTTTACTGCCGGGTCATAGTTCAATTTATTATTGAGCAAATCATTTACTGCATCATCGGCCTTGCCGGTAACGCCGCCATAAAGCTTGATGCCTGCTTGTGACAATGCCATTTGGGCGCCGCCGCCGATACCGCCGCAGATCAGAGTATCGACGCTGTGTTCGTGCAGAAATTGTGCCAGCGCGCCATGGCCGCTGCCGTTGGTGCTGACGATTTCTGTTTTGACGATGTCAGTGTTTTCGATGTCGTAAATTTTAAAGAATTCGGTGTGTCCGAAGTGTTGAAAGATGTCGCCGTCCTGATAAGTAACTGCAATTTTCATTGTTATACCGCTCCCTTACTGTGATTGTTATGAGTTTGCGACATATGCCGTAAACATTTTTAGCATAGCACTGTTCGCAGCCTGTGTCAATAAAGTCGGGGATGACATAGTACCTGTTAAAATAAAAAGGCTCGCCGCCGTTGCAGACGCGAGCAGAAGAAGCTTGACTGTGAGAGATATTTTGATCTGTTTATGCTTAGGTCGCCGGTCATCAATATGTCAGTGCAGTGGCTGGCGTTTACGCTGGTGCCGTATAAAATATTTTGCCAGTCGGTAGGCGACGGTACGGTATTGTGTGGTCAGATAGACGCCGCCGAGGATAAGTACGCCGCCAATAGCCTGGGAGATGAGAAGTTGTTCGTCAAGAAACAGCACCCCGCAGACGATGCCGACCAGCGGCATGATGTTCATAAATACGGCTGCCTGACTGGGTCCGACGATGCCGGTGCCTTTGTTCCAGAAGATCATGGCGATCAGCCCGCCGGCAAAAATGACGAACAGATATGACCCAAGAGCCAGCGGCGAAAGCAGCGAGGGCAGTTCGAAATGGCCAAAATAAGCAGCGCCGGCTGCCGTGGTAAGCGAACCTAACAGACCCGACCAGGCGACGATGGCAAAGGGGGAAACATCGTCGATGATGCGCACGACGATGATAGAATACAGTGCCCAGGCGACCTGACTGGTAAAAAAGAGTACGTCGCCGATATTAAAGCTCAGCGTCAATATGGCCGCAAGCGAACCGTTGCTGAGCAGGTACAGCGCGCCGCACAGCGCCTCCAGCCCGGTGGCCATGGCATATTGAGCATGGGTCGCGTTTTTCGGCACCGCATGTACATGGGTGTTGCGGCCCCGCTTGTAATAGGCCAACTCCTCCGGTGTCAGCACCTGCAAAATGCGTTCGACGAACGTTGCCTGGGCCGGAGCTGCCACATGCCGGACCGTCGCCCGGTGCAGATCCCCCGACTTTGCCACGCCATGGGCGCACAGCCAGCTGCGGACCAGCAGTTCAAATACGCCGTCACCCAAATGGGCCAGCCCGAGGACGGAGATCTCCCCGATCTCCTGGGGCGTCATGTGCATCTCAAAATAGTTTTCCAAGGAAGCCTCCTTCTATCCCGGCAGCGGCGTTTCGCTGCCAAAACACGCAAAAGGGAACCGTTCTGGTTCCCTTTTGCCGCGCGGCTCCGGTCAGGAGCCGGGTTTCAAATGCAGAAATTCTTTAATAGACCAAAACTGTCGAGCCCAGCGGCACATTGAACAGCCAGCGGGCCTCCTCCGTATTCATCCGGATGCAGCCGTGAGAGATCATCACGTTCAGGTCACTGGTGACATACGCGCCGGTAGCTGTGCTCTTCATGCGGCTGTGGAATGCGTACGCGCCATTCCAGCGGCTGATGGAATCAACATACCAGGTGCCGTAGTCCCAACGGGCGTAGGGCTCATGGGTCTGCATTTTGTACAGCCCGGGGGGCGTCCGTGTGCTGGCCGCGCCGATGCCGCAGTTATAGGTCTTGATCAGCGACCAGTGGCCCTTTGAGCCCTTGAATACATTGACCTTTGTCCGGTACAGGTTAATCCAGACCATGTAGCTCGTGTTGCTGCTGTAGCCCATGGCGTTGACGAACGTCTCTTTCTGATACTGGGTGTAGTCCCCGGAGGCGATGGAACCGTTGACCTGGGGAATGGAAACGGCCTTGTTGATCTTGACCGTCGTCGTACCCTCGACTTGCTCGTCATCATAGATTAGGACAGCCTTGATCGATGAAGAGGTAGGCATGCTGTGAGAGAAATAATAAGTATGGCGGAACGTGCTCGTCGTTCCCTCTCGGATGGAGATGCTCTGGGACTGGGTCAGATTGCCGTCCACATACCAGCGCAGCGTGCAGGACCTGGCGTTGCTCTCAGCGCCGTAACCCGTGTTGACGCCTGTGACCGTTGCCGTGATCGCCGCCGTCGGTGCGGTGGAGGAGACGGTCTGGCCACTGCTCAGGGTGAGCTTCGTGCCGGTCAGGCCCCGGTCGAGCTCTTCGTCCAGCTTGCCATATTTGCAGGTGATGGTGTAGCCCTTGCCGTGGACGAGGATATGCTCTGCATAGCCGCCGCCGGAGAGGGTGACATATTTGGGATTGATGGTGACCTCCTTCGCCGTGCCATCCAGGACGAAGCTGCCCTTGCGGGCGTCCAGCGTCAGGCTGCCGATCTCCGTCCCCTTCTGGGCCGTGACACCGCCAGCGGAAACCGTCACGGTATCGTATTTGCCGAGGATCGTGCTGCTGCCGCCGATGGTAAGCGTTTTGGCATCGCCAGCGTAGACCATTGAGTTTTGGCAGGAGAGATACGCCTGCTGCACTGCGGTATCGCAATCCACAATCGAATGGGAGAGCACCACCAGCTTCTGCAGCGTGCAGCCGCGCAGCGTGATGCGGGCGCCATCCTTTGAGAGGACGACAAGATTGCCGCTGATCTTGACATCCTGGAGTGTCAGATCTCCCATGGCGCAGGTCAGGACCAAATTGCCGTCAATGACTGCGCCATCCGCAATGGGCTCACTGCTGGCATAGAGCACATTCCCCTTCTCCGGCAGCTGATCCGGCGCCGTGCAGATCTTGCCGTTTTTGCCAAAGAGATTATAGAGCACCTGGGCCAGCTCTTCACGGGTGATGGTCGCCTGGGGATTCAGACGATTTCTCGTATCGCCCTGCACATAGCCCGCACGGACCAGCGCACCGACACAGCCAGCGGCATACGCGCTGACACGGGATGCGTCTTCATAGCCAGCAAAGTCACTGGCAGAGCCGTCCCGCAGGCCGAAAGCCCGGCCGATGACGGTAAATGCCTGCTCCCGGGTGATCTTCAGGTCCGGTGAGAATGCCGTCGCCGAGGTGCCGTAGAAAATGCCCAACTGCACTGCCGCCGCAACATACGGCGTATACCAGCCGTTTGCCAGGTCCTGGAAGGCCGAGAGATCCGCCGGGGTAATGACTGCCTTCTTCTGGCCATCCACTGCACCAACCATTACGGTCAGCATCGTCGCCATCTGGGCGCGGGTGGCAGAGTCTGTC
>ERZ827520.4017-NODE-4017-length-11334-cov-2.984041_pt1 | contig 11334 bp, 13 predicted proteins | sample MGYA00519581_ERZ827520 | MGnify/ENA primary metagenome ERZ827520 (study PRJEB31778, sample SAMEA3449339) | human gut metagenome | biome: human gut; feature: human-associated habitat; material: faeces | place: United Kingdom | collected 2010/2012 ...
TCCGCGCCGAGCTTAAAGCTGTTGCCGCCCGTGAAGGCGCGCAGCCCCTGTTCGTTGGTGATCACAAGCACCAGTCCTACCGACTGCACGCCGATCTGGAAACCGATCGAAGCTCCCGATATCCCCATAAAGGCCGGTCCGCTCCATCTGCCGTTGGACTGGCGGAGAAAGACGACGCCCTCGCCCGTCTGTCCGCCGATACCGAGCCCAGCCTTCGTCACCGCGGGGAAGATGGCGACGCCCTTGCCGGATTTTATGACGTCCGCAAGCGCGTCGGCGTCCTGCTCGTTGGCCATTTTATTGATAAGATCGGCCGAAAGCCGGATGCGCCTCATATGCGCCGTCTCGGCGAAGGCGGCCTGCGCCGCGCCGGCGACAAGAAGCGCAAGCAGCGCGAAGATCGTGATTTTTCTGCTGAATTTCATCCCGTTTCCTCCTTATTTTGTGGTCTCTCCTTTATTATATTATTATTTTATGATAAATGCTCCATCAAAACCATTAAAAGCAATATAATTATGTATATGCAATTAATGAAGGTATGAACGGAGAGACGCTGAGAGGCGGCTCTTCCGGCCTCCGAACGGAATTCAACTCCGCGGCGGGTTTTAACGCGGCGCATGACGCGGGAGAAGCCGCAGCTTCCGCACAAGGAATCGCGGGAAAGGACGGTATATGTAATGGATAAAATTTTCGCACCCTGGCGCATGCAGTATATACTTTCAAACTCAGACAACAACGACCCGCAGGAGAAGGGCTGCATCTTCTGCAATTTTCCAAAGCTTGACGAGGACGAGAAACGCCTGATCGTCGAGCGCGGAAGATACTGTTTCGTGATAATGAACGCCTACCCCTATAACCCCGGACACCTCATGGTCGTCCCCTACCGGCACACCGCGGACGTCACCTCCCTCTCGGCGGAGGAGTTAGGCGAGATGACGGCGTTGGTTCAGAAATCCGTCAAGGCGCTCACCGCCCTGATGCAGCCGCACGGCTTCAACATCGGGATGAACCTCGGCAAGGTGGCCGGAGCCGGCATCGACCAGCACCTGCACATGCACGTCGTGCCGCGCTGGAACGGCGATACGAATTTTATGCCGGTCATCGGCGAGGTCAGGGTCGTCTCGGAGTCGCTCGCCTCGGCATATTCCAGGCTGAAGGCGATATGGCCGACGATCGGTTAAGCATCTTCCGCGCGCCGCGCAAAGACTGCGACGCGGAATTCACCGAGAAGCGCTCGCGTTTCATCGGTTCCGTGAGGATCGCGCTGAACGCCGACGAGGCGGCGGAGATGATCAAAAAATTCCCCGAGCTCTACCCGAAGGCCAACCACCATTGCTGGGCCTACCGCATCGGCGGCGGCGCGGCGCTCGAACATTGCTCCGACGCGGGCGAACCAGCCGGCACCGCGGGACGCCCGATCCTGGGGGCGATCAAACGCCACGAGCTTACCAATACGCTCATCGTCGTCACACGCTACTTCGGGGGGATAAAGCTGGGCGTGCGGGGATTGATAGACGCCTACAAGGCTGCCGCCGAGCTCGCCATCGAGCGGGCGGGGGCCGTGGAGATGGAATTCAGCAACGCGCTTCTGCTGCGGTGCGGCTACGACTACTCAAAGACGCTCTCCTCCACATTGCGCAAGTGGGGATTCTCCGAAGAGCGCGTCAATGTCGAATACGGAGCCGAGGTCGTCATGCGGCTCGAGGTGCCGTTTTCGATGAGAGCCGAGATAGAGGCTCCGCTTTCGGAGATGGCGCAGCGGTCGTTTCTTACGGAGTTGAGATGGGATGAGGTTCCGCTGGTGCGCGAGCGCTGGCGCTGATTTTAACTTTTAATGAAGGGGGCGGAGGAAGAATGCGGCGGAAAATTTTTATCTTATTGGCGGCGGCGCTGATCTCTGCGTTCATGGCGGCGGGAACGCTCTATGCCGCGGAATGCTCGGAAGGAGGCGCGCCGCTGGAGATAGTCAATAAAAGCGGGCGCGAGATAACGGGGCTCTTCCTATCTCAAACCGGCAGGGAAAGCTGGTCTCCGAACAGGCTCAGCGGACCGCTCGCCGCCGGAGCTTCCGCCTCCTGCGACATCGGCAGAGACCGGATACTCGGACTCAGCGACCTCAAGCTGACCTTGAAAGAGGGCGGGGAAATAATCTGGCGGCGGCTGCCGATACTCGAAATATTCTCCATTACCGCCGACGACAAACTTGAACCGCGGTACGAAAGGATAAAACTGGGCTCCTGATAAGCTCCGGCATCTCCCGCGGCGCGGGAGGGGGGAAGAGAGACAAGGGCGGCAGGGCGGCGGACGTAATCCGCTCCCTGCCGCTTTTCACCGGCCCGCGCCCGGCCGGGCGCTTAATTGGAACTGCCGGCCGCGTTGCTCAATATCCCTCCAAGAATCAGGCCGCCGATGACGCCGAGCACGATCTTGCCAGTGTTATCGTCGTCGTCCCTGTCCCTGTGACGATAGGGACCGTAATAGGGCTGCGGATGCGCCTGCCAGCCCGGCCCGCGGTAGTTCGGAAGCTGCGGCCCGGGGCCGACAGGGGGCCGCATGGGCCCGGGGCCCATGTTGGGACGCGGGGGCACCGGCCTTACCGCGCCCGGCCCCATCGGCGGCCCGCCAGGCCTCATCGCTCCGGGACCGGGCGGCATCGGACGCATCAGAGGGCCAGGGCCTCCCGGCCGCGGCCCGCCGTTCCCCCGCATTGCCGGCATAGAGCCGTTGATCCTTACCGGCCCCGGCCCCATCGGCATCTTCTGGCCCGGAGGCGGCCCCGGCGGAGCGGCAAAGGCTCCGCCGGCTGCAAAGAGCAGCAGCGTCAGCGCCGCCGCGGATCTGTTTAGAAATCTCATTTTTACACCTCCTCACCTTTCTGAAATCGCTGTCGTCTATGATTGGCCACAGCAAAAATAATGCGAAACGACTTTTGCGGCAATCGGGCTTTTACTTATAACATCTATCTTGAACTTGCGGCGAGGCTGCCTATGACAACTCCGATGACGGCGCCGACGGCAAGGGCTTTGGCAGTGTCGCCGGAACCGCCGTCGTGACGGCGCGGAGCCGGCGCGGGAGCAAAAGCGACATGAGGCGCCGGCTTTGGCTGCGGAGCGCGGTAGAAACGCTGCGCCGCCTGTCCCGGGTTATTCGGCTGCATCCAGGGGCCCCGGGGGGCGGCGAGGGCGCTCCCGGCCGAAACGACCGTCACGGTCAATGCGATCACTGTGATTTTCTTAATCTTATTGAAAAAAACCTTCATCATCAGCACCATCCTCTGCTTTGATCTCGATAAACAGAGTATAGGCCGCCGATGTGAAGGTTTTATGGACTATATTTAGCGTTTATGTGTTGAAAATATGTGGATTTTGTGGGACGCTATTCGCCCTGATGTATCTCCTCGTAGTAGGTCCCCATCAGCTTTTTCCAGTCGACGTTGTCGTCGAGAAGGTTGGGACATGTGCTGTCGGGATAGAACCACTTGCGCCCGAGCCCCATCAGTATCTGCCACCAGTCATGCACGTCGGGGGTAAGTATCTCGCCCTCGGGCCCGATGCGGCGCAGCTCGCGATATACGAGCGCCACCATCTGGCTCTCGTCCATCGTCGCCGTCGTCTTCGCGTAAAACTCTATCATATAAAAATAAGAGCAGGAGCCGAGCTGATAGATCAGCTCCGTCCATTTTGGCGAGATCCTCGTCGTCTTCGCGAGCGTCATCTGCTTCTTGCTTCCCGCGCTCTTGTGATTGACGACGAAGAGTATTTTGTCTGGATCTATGTGGTGCAGCTCGTCATATTTCTTTATGAGGGCCTCGGCTATCGGCCTTATCTTGCTTGAACATATCTCATAATCAAATTCTGCGTCTGTCTTGACGGACATTTTTTATTCCTCCGTTTAATGGCGTGGCTGTTTCTTCTTCACGAAACCCTTATATTATATCATTCGGCAAGGTTTTTTACCCGCGCCGCCAAAGCAAACGCCGATTTATCCACACTATCCACACTATAAATGTGTATTATTAATTTGATTTTTATTGACCTATATCACCCGCCCGCAAAAGACTTTTAGGCGAAAACAAAAAAGAAGCCCTTCCTTATAAAGGAAAGAGCTTCCGGTATTTTTGACTGATAACGTTTTTAAGAGAGCGGGCTGATCGATTACTGCGGCTTTTTCAGGCTGTTTCCGCGGCGGACGAAGGTCGGGTTTTCGTAGGCTTCGTATGCGGAGGGCCTTGTGTAGTTCGTCGGCCTCCGGCCATCGGCGGCCTTGACCTCCGCCGGTTCTTCCTCCAGCAGCCAGGCGGGGACATGGGCATCCCGCTCAATCGGCCGGCGGCGTTCATACCGCGGCTCCGGCGCCGTCTCGGCCGTCTCTTTGGCCGGCGCGGCGGCCTCGGCCTCTTCATAAACCACGGCGACGCTCTTCGTCAGCGCCGGTTCGGGAGCGGCCGCGGGCTTTTCTTCTTTCGCCGCCTGCGGGATAACAACGTCCAGCGCCGGCGATTCGTCGAAGCCGGCGGCGACCACCGTTATCTCGACATCATTTTCTATCAGCGGATCGGAGACGCAGCCCCAGATAAAGTTGGAGTCGTCGGAGATGACATCTTCCACAAGCTCCGCGGCGCGGCTTATTTCGTAGAGAGGCAGTTCGCCCCTGTAAGTGATGTTCATCAGCACGCCCTTCGCGCCGCACATCGAACATTCCATCAGCGGGCTTTCAAGCGCGTTTTTCACGGCCTTTATGACACAATCCTCGCCGCTTGCGGAGCCGATCCCCATCACTGAGCGTCCCGCGCCCTTCATGACCGTCTTAAGGTCGGCAAAGTCTACGTTCACAAGTCCGGGGCGCGTGACAAGGTCGGTAACGCCCTGCACCGCCTGGCGGAGTATCTCGTCGGCAAGGGAAAATGATTCCGTGATCGGCGTCGCCCGATGGGAGATGTCGAGCAGCCTGTCGTTTGGCACGACGATAAGCGCGTCGACCTCGGGGAACAGTCTCTCGATCCCCTCTTCCGCATAGCGGCGGCGTCGCTTCCCCTCAAACGAGAAGGGTTTTGTCACGACCGCCACCGTGAGGATGCCCATTTCTTTCGCGGCGCGCGCGATTATAGGGATGGCGCCCGTTCCCGTGCCGCCTCCCATTCCCGCCGCCAGGTAGACCATATCGGTACCTTTAAGGTATGCCCGGATATCGTTTAACGACTCGAGCGCGGCGCGCGCACCGATCTCCGGTATCGCCCCCGCGCCCAGCCCTTTCGTGACCTGTTCTCCAAGGATTATCTTTGAATCGCAGAGCGACATTTCAAGCGAACGGATGTCGGTGTTCACGGCGAGCATATCGACGCCCTCAATGCCGCGGGATATGATGTGGTTGAGGGCATTTCCGCCGCCGCCGCCTACGGCTATGACCTTTATCGCTTTTTTAAAGACCGCTTGGGATTTCGGTTCCGCTTCATATGACATATCAGTTTCCGATCTATCGGCGCTTCCGGGAAGTACAAGGCCTTCCTCTTCCCGGTAATATAAATTTTCCGCCGGCATGCTCAAAACACCCACCTCTTTCTCTATCTGGTTGATGTATAATATTCTCCGCATCTTATTATAACATCGAGAGGAATTTTATTATATGAGACCTCATGAAGAATCGGTAAATTTTTTCGGCGGCGACAATATGCCGTTTATAATATTTTTTGTGCTATTCGCCTTTCTCGCCTGGGATATAACGGCTCCAATATCGACGCCGATCCTCTGGGCGGCGGTGCTCTCTTTCATATCGATGCCGATATACCGCCTGATCAGCCGGCGGCTGATGCGGAACCGCTTTCCGAGCGTCGCTTCCGGCGTTACGCTGGCGCTGCTTCTGCTGATCTGTATCGTCCCCGTCCTATACGCGCTCTCGACGTTAGGAAGCGAGGCGGCCGGCATGGGGGCCAAATTCTCGCAGCTTCTCGCGAAGATACAGCATCAGGCTTACAGCGGCAGGGATTTTGACTTCCCCGCGTGGCTGCCCTTATGGGCCGCGGATTATCTGACCTCCTTCCTGGAAAATTCCGATGCCGTAAAAACCGCCCTCCAGTTCTTCGCCCAATGGTCCGCGAAATTCCTCAGTTCTCTCTCCGCCCATATTATCGAACAGGGTTCGAGCTTTATTCTCAACGCGATGATAGCTACGATGATCTCTTTTTTCTTCATCCGCGACGGCGAAAAGATCGTCAATTACGTGAAGAGCGTGGTCCCGCTTTCGCCTGAGGAGAACGAGGCCTTCTTCTTCCGCACCGGCAGCATTTTGAACTCCATCGTCTACGGCATCATCCTCACCGTCGCGCTGCAGGCCCTCGTCGGCGGCGTCGGCTGGTGGTTCGTCGGCCTCGGCAGCCCGGCGCTTTTCGGGATGCTGATGTTCTTTTTCGGCATGTTTCCCGCTGGCACGGCTGTCGTTTGGGTCCCAGGCTCCATATACCTGGCCCTGACGGGAGACATTAAAAACGCGGCGATCCTCTTTGTCTGGGGCCTCCTGGTCGTGGGCACGATCGACAACCTGCTGCGCCCGTTCCTTATCAGCGGCGGCCGCAGCGGCCGCGGCGAGATACCGACCCTGCTGATAATAATGGGGCTCTTCGGCGGGGTCATGGTCTGGGGATTCCTGGGGATCTTCGTCGGCCCGCTCATCCTCGTACTTTTCATATCGGTGTGCGACCTCTATCGGAAACGCTGGCTCAGGAGGCAGGAAAGATAATGATGTTCGGAGAATATCTTACGCTCGGAGCGACCGCGGCCTCTCTCGCGATGGACGCCTTTTCTGTCTCGATCTGCATCGGCCTCTGCCATGAACGGCTGCGGCTGCGCGAGGCCCTCATTCTCGGCGCGGCCTTCGGCTTTTTTCAGTTCTTTATGCCGCTGCTCGGCGGCGAGATCGCCGAACATTTGAGCGGCTTCTTCGATATCTGGACGCCGTGGATCGCCGCCGCACTCATAATATGGGTGGCGGTCAATATGATAAAGGAGGCGCGGGACTGCGAAAACGGCGGCAAAAGCTGTATGTCGGTGACATTTAAAAGCGTCGCCGTGCTTGCGCTGGCGACGTCGCTCGACGCCCTCGCGGTGGGCTTTTCGATAGAGAGCACCGGCGGTTCGGCGCTGACCCTCGCCGTGCTTGCGGGGATCATCACCCTTTCCCTTTCGATCTTCGGCGCGCTCGTCGGCAAACGCCTCGGGAGCACCTTCGGCAAAAAGGCCGAATACCTGGGCGGCGGCGTCCTCCTCGCGATCGCCGCGAAGATAATCTTCGACGCGTTGTAAGAAATCCTGTCCCGCCTGCTTTTTTATTCACAGGCGCATTATGTTATATGTATGTATCAGAGGCGCGCATCGCTGATCGCCGGTGCGCGCCTCTGATTTTTTACACCTCTATAAGCTCATATCCGCGCGTGCCGATGCCGAGCTTTTCGGCGTGTTCGAGCATCACCCGCCATTTGGTATCGGGGTGCATCGCGTGGAAGTGGTCGGCGTCGGCGCCGTTTTCGTGAAGTTTGTCCGTCAGATAGGTGCCGGATATCGCGGGAGCCTTGTTCACGGCGTCGGCGCAGGCCTGGTCGAGCGCCACCGGGTCGAAGGAGGCGAAGAAACCGATGTCGGGCGTGACGGCGGCGTCGTTTTCCGCGTGGCAGTCGCAGAAGGGCGAGACGTCGATGACGAGGCAGATATGAAAGTTAGGTTTGCCCTGGATGACGGCCTTCGCGTATTCGGCCATTTTTTTGTTGAGGACGTCGTTAGAGCCCTCCCAGTCGGGCTGCACGGCGTCGAAGGGACAGGCGGCGATGCAGCGGCCGCAGCCGACGCATTTGCCGTGGTCGTTGTGGGCCTTGCCGGCTTTGATCGAGATAGCCTTGTGCGCGCAGTTTCTCGCGCAGCGGCCGCAGCCGATGCACCTTTCCTCGTCGATGTCGGGTTTGCCGTCGCTGTGCATCTCCATCTTGCCGGCGCGCGATCCCGAACCCATGCCGAGATTTTTGATCGCGCCGCCGAAACCGGTCAGTTCGTGCCCCTTGAAGTGGGAGAGCGAGATGACGATATCGGCGTCGGCGATGGCGCGGCCGATCTTCGCCTCTTTGACATATTCGCCGCCCTCTACCGGGATCAAGGCCTCGTCGGTCCCCTTGAGGCCGTCGGCGATGATCACCTGGCAGCCGGTGCAGAACGGGTTGTAGCCGTTCTCGTAGGCGGCGTCGAGATGCTCGAGCGCGTCCTTGCGGCGGCCGACGTAGAGCGTGTTGCTGTCTGTAAGGAAGGGCTTACCGCCAAGCTCTTTGACGAGGTCCGCCACCACCTTTGAGAAGTTCGGGCGCAGATAGGCGATGTTTCCCGGCTCCCCGAGATGTATTTTTATCGCCGCGAACTGCTTTTTGAAATCGATCTCTTCGATGCCGGCGCTCTTTATCAGCTTCGCGAGCTTCTGAAGCAGATTAAGTTCCGGCGTCGCCCTCATATTCGTGAAATATACCTTTGAACGCATTACTCTCTCCCCCTGATAGAAAAAATGAGCGGACCGCACCAGATCACAGGCAGAGGTCTTTGCTCTCTGCCTGATTTTTTCTTTAAAAACCCGCTGATAATTTTATCACGCGGAGGGCCTTTTGAAATTAAAGGAGAGCCGAGCGAATACGAAAACTGCCGGCAGCCGGTCTTTCATCTATACGGAGATACTGTCGCCGCCGGCCTGTCTTATTTTTTAGCGGCCGCAATTTTCTCTTCGCAGCTTTTCCGTATCCTGCCGCGCAGCTCCGCGTCTATAATAGTCACTAAAAGTCAATAATAATTAACCCTTTTACCTTCAAAAAATGAATAGACATCTGCCGTCAAGGTAATATAATTTCCTTTGAGAGAAACAAAAATGTAATGTAAAAGGAGACTCTGAGATGATATTAAAAAACCAGGAAGAGGGCATAAAGAGAGAAAAGCTGGGAGGCAGCGGAAAGGGACATGCTTTGGCCTTCCCGATAACTATCCCTGATCAAGACGGCGCCTTTATAATGACGACCCGCCTTGAACTGGAGCCGGGAGCGTCCGTAGGCTATCATCTGCACGCCGACAACGAAGAGGTATACTTCGTCATGGGCGGCGAGGGCCTCTATTCCGAAGAGAACGAAAGCCGGCAGGTAAAGGCGGGAGACATCATGCTCTGCCGCATGGGGCGCTCGCACGGCATAGAGAACACCGGAAAAGAGACGCTTGTGCTCGGAGCCGCGATCGCAAAGCGCGCATAATGGATAAAGCGATATAAAAAATCCCGCCGCTGTTTTGTATCATACCAGCGGCGGGATTTTTTTATAAACGGGAGGCGTCCGCTTCAGCCTCCCGTGAAAATTTATCGGAACTTTAGATAATTTTCAGCTTGCCTGGGACGGCAAAATAAAGTAAAGCGCGCCACCTGTACACCGACTTATCTACAGAGTTATGCACAAAATGTGTACATATATGTGGGCAAGCCCGTATTTTTGCACTGTCAGGGGACTAAAGGCGTACCTTTTTTGCCGGATGATGTGGATAAGTTGAAGATAATGGTGGATTAACATGTTGATAACGTGCGGGCCCTGTAATTCTTTATCTTTGTGAAAAGCCCTTTTTATATTTTTTATAAAAGACTTGGCCGCGGCATCCCAAACGGAATGCCGCGGCCCATGACCGGTCTCTAAAAATCAGAGGCTACGCCTCGACTTCGATCTTCTTCGCGCTCTCCCAAAGGCCGTGGATATTGCAGTAGCTGACGGCGATGAACGTCCCGGACTTTGTCAGCTTGACTTTTACGCAGCTGGCCGGATCGGCCGCTGCGCAGCCCGGCATGTCGGGATTCATCGTGTCGCTGTGGGCGCTGTAGTCAAACTTCGCGACTTCGATGACGGGGGTGGCGTCGTCGGGCTTAAAATAGAGCTGGATCCAGCGGATGTGATGGAGCGGGGTGTTCGGGTGCTTGATCTCCTGTCCCACCATTACCTTTACGAGCGCCTCTTCTCCCAATTTTACCTTCTCGGGGGCCTCTATCGTCGGCACATGTTTTTCAGCTTTAAAATCTCCGTCTCTCATTACTTCTCCGATTTTCATTTCTATTCCTCCATTATTAGATTTTTATATTGTTTTTTAATTACCCACACTGATTCTATCATAAACTATCCCTTTTGTGTATATAAGAGTAAAAATACATATCTTTATTATTATTTTCCGTCTGATTACAGGTATAAAAATGTATTTATCGTTAACCTGACGATCTCCGCGAAAGTTTTTCCAGTGAAAGCTTGACGCGCGCCATTCTCAGCGCAAGTTCCCCGGAGAGGCCGGATTCCTCAAAATCCCGCTTCTCCGCCTCGACGTCCTCCTCGGAGAGGACGACGGGGGCGCGCCTTTTGTACGACGGCAGGGGCGGCTGGGCCTGCGAATGCCGTATTACCGGCCCGACGCGAAAGTCCACTTTGATCTTTTTGCACCCGAAGAACGCCGCCAGCCGCTTTTCAACCTGTGCGCGGCGGAACCGCACCGCCGACAGGATGCTCTGCTCCGAGACGTTGACTGTGAGCGTCATCACCTCGCCCGCGAATTCACAGACGGCGAGCTGGCTCTTCTGCGCCAGAGGCGAGCCGGCGATCTCTTCCCAGCGTTCTTCCAGCTCGGCGAGCTTGACGGAGAGCGAGAGCTGCGCCCATCTTTCGGAGTCGGCCGCGGGCCGTCCCCCACTCTTTGTCACCTCTCTGAATATATCGCCGGCGGCTCTGGCTCCGTCAACCTTTTTCATTCTGTTTCCTGCGCCCGTTCTCTATCGCGACCCACAAAAGCTGTATATCGGTCGGCGGCACCCCGGGGATGCGCGAGGCCTGGCCAAGCGTCGCCGGTCTGATTTTTTCAAGTTTTCCGCATCCTTCGGCGGAGAGGCCGCGGATCTCGCCGAAATCGATATAGGCCGGTATTTTAAGCTGTTCCATGCGCCGGAATTTTTCGACCTGCCTCTGCTGGCGGCTGATATAGCCCTCATATTTGAGCTCGTTCGCGATCTTTTCACCGTATTCAGGATCGAGTTCCGAGCCGGTAAGGGCGGCGATGAAGGCCCAGCTTACCTCCGGACGCCGCAGAAGGTTTTTCGCCGATATCCCTTCGTCAAGCGGCGAGGAGGATATCGCGGCCAGTTTTTCGTTGACCTCGGCGGTGGGAGGGATCTTCAATCCTTCAAGACGTATCTCTTCGGCCTCTCCGGCCTCGGCCATCGCGCGGAAGCGTCCGTATTTTTCGTCGGAAAGTAGCCCGACGCGGCGACCGGCCCCGCAGAGGCGGGCGGCGGCGTTGTCGTGGCGCA
>ERZ827520.4019-NODE-4019-length-11334-cov-2.723912_pt1 | contig 11334 bp, 7 predicted proteins | sample MGYA00519581_ERZ827520 | MGnify/ENA primary metagenome ERZ827520 (study PRJEB31778, sample SAMEA3449339) | human gut metagenome | biome: human gut; feature: human-associated habitat; material: faeces | place: United Kingdom | collected 2010/2012 ...
AGAGTTCCAAATGCTGCTTTTGGTCGGCTCCTACCGGTACCATATCTGCTTGGTATAATAAAATATCAGCAGCCATTAAGCTTGGATAAGCAAATAAACCCACGTTGATATTATCTGCATGTTTTGCTGATTTATCTTTAAACTGCGTCATTCTGGAGAGTTCTCCAAATTGTGTATAGCAGTTTAAAATCCATGCAAGTTCCGCGTGTGTATGAACATGACTTTGAATAAAGAATAAGCTTTTTTCTACATCAATCCCACAGGCCAATAACAGGGCATATGCTTCCAATGCATTGTGGCGAAATTTTGCAGGGTCTTGACGGACGGTAATGGTATGTAAATCTGCCAATGCAAAAATACAATCATATTCGTCCTGTAAGCCAATCCAATTGCGCAGTGCTCCTAAATAATTTCCCAATGTAATGGTTCCGCTTGGCTGTATTGCACTGAATATTACCTTTTTTTTCTCTGCTTCGTTCGTGACAGACATGTATGTATTCTCCTTATATCTATTAGCTGTAATTTAGTTTCACATTTGTTTTGCTGTTTCGCCCAGTATCGCAATTCCTTTTTGTATTTGTTCTTCGGTTGGTGTGGAAAAATTAATACGGAATGACTGGCAAGGCGCACTTTCATCCACTAAGAATGCATTTCCCGGAACGACACATACTTTTTTCTCAGCACTTTTTTTGCAGAAATCAAGCATATTGATGTTCTCTGGAAGCGTACACCAGATGAACAAACCGCCTTCCGCTTTATGATATGTAATGCCGTGAGGAACTAAGTACTCTTCGATTAAATTAAGCATGAGTTCTGTGCGTTTGCGATAAATGGCACGTAATTTTTCCAGGTGACCGTCATAATCGTAATCCGTCATCAGCGTATTGCAAATCATTTGTGCAAGAATATTGGTGTGTACGTCATCCGCTTGTTTACAGACTACCATTTTTTGTGTAATCGGCTTTGGAGCAATGGTAAAACCTACACGCATACCTGGAGAAATGACCTTTGAGAAAGAACCTGCATAAATCACGATGCCATCTTCATCAAAGGATTTGATTGCAGGAACATGAGTACCGCTGACGCGCAAATCTCCATACGGATTATCCTCTAAAATGATGACGCCGTATTGTTTCGCCAATTGATACATTTTTTTTCGTTTTTCAAGGCTCATTGTAATTCCTGACGGATTTTGAAAGTTTGGAATGGTATAAATCATACGTGCATTTGGTTCTTCTTTTAAAGCTTGCTCCAGTTCCTGCATGTTCATGCCGTCTTCTTCCATAGAAATACCGCGCAAACGTGTTTTGATGGAACGGAATGTATTTAAAGAGCCGATAAAGCTTGGTGCTTCACAAATAATGACGTCTTCTTCATTACACAGCACTTTGCTGGCCAGATTCATAACCTGTTGTGCACCGGATGTAACAATGATTTCATCGAATTCTCTGCCAATTTGATGATGAGATTTCATATATGCGGAAATGGTTTCACGTAACGGTGTATAGCCTTCTGTAATACTATATTGTAATGCCGCAATCGGATTTTTGCTTAAAATCGTTTGAGAGATTTCAGCAATTTCTTTTGCGGGAAATGCTTCCGGTGCAGGATTGCCTGCAGAAAACGGAATGACGCTTGGGTCAGATGAATTTTTTAATATCTCTCGAATAATAGAAGGTTTTAAAGCTAACACACGGTCGGAAAATTGATAATCCATCATCATAATACGCACCTTTCAGAATAAAATATCCAAATCTTAAAGTATGAATCAAACTTCAATCATATTTTATAATTTTATCACAAATTTATCTAACAATCAATGAAAGAGCAGTTGAAAAGACAGGGGAATCGGCCGTTTTTTTCTCTAAATACCAAAAGAATTCCATTTCTCGTCAAGAAAGAACAGCGCATTGTGACAGAGAATGCGCCTTACTTCTTGTATAATCAAAAGCATAAAAGGACAAGCAGCCATTTGCTTGCCGGAAGTGTAAACATGTTTGACGTGAAATGACGGAGGTTGTGTCAATGAGAGGAAAAACCATGGAGCATGCGCAGAAGCGGAAGATTAATTTTAAAGGAATTCTTACTTCTTCCAGAACAAAGCGTATTGCACTTTATGCATTGTATTTTTTGGCAGGACTATTAGGTTCAAGAGGTATGGTATTTGTACGGTATGCACCGTTTGGTGCAGCGGCAGTGGCAGCAGTGCCAATACGCAGTATGTGGGCTGTGATTGCCGGCAGTTTGGTTGGTTACATATGGCCGTCCAATGCAATGCATCCAATTCGATACATAGCGGCGATTATTGCAATTGCTATTATTCGCTGTATTCTAAATGAACTGGTTAAAATCCGTTCCCATCCACTGTTTGCGCCGGTAGTTTGTTTTGTTCCAATGTTGGTGACGGGTATTGCTATGGCATTTATCAATGGGGTTACTGTTAACAGTATTACCATGTATAGTGCAGAGGCTATGCTTTCAGCAGCAGGCGCATATTTTTTCCAACGAACATCTTCTTTGATTACAAGCAAACGCGGAGTTGGTACCCTGAACACAGGCGAATTGGCTTGTGTTGTGTTATCGTTAGGAGTCGCAATACTGGCACTGGATAATATTGCGATTTATGATATTTCTTTAGGCAGCATTGCAGCAGTTATTTTAATTTTATTTGCTGCCCAATATGGAGGCGTTGCAGGCGGCGCCATTGCAGGTACCGCAACAGGCGTCATGTTAGGGCTTACAACATCGGGTCTCAGCTATATATCAGGAGCATATGCATTTGCAGGATTGATGGCGGGACTGTTTGCTCCACTGGGAAAAGTAGCGCTGATTTTAGTTTTTATTTTGGCAAATGCAATCGGTTCGCTGCAAATAGGAAATCAGATGTATATGATTAACGGATTATACGAGGTGCTGGCTGCAACATTGATTTATGTGATTTGGCCCACAAAAATAGGTGGAAAGTTTATTGCTTTGTTCCGTCAGCCGGTAGATTTACTTCATACGGATGGGCTAAGACGAGCTGTTACCATGCGATTGGGATTTGCCGCAAAAGCATTGGATGATGTAACGCAGTCTGTTGATGAGGTCTCAAAACGATTGGCCGTGGTCAATGCACAAGATTCTGACCAAGTATATACCAATGCGGTAGAGGAATGCTGCGAAAACTGCGGATTGCGTATGTATTGCTGGGAAAAAAATCAGCCGGAAACCGTGCAAGCACTGCAAAGCGCTGCAAGTAAGCTAGGGGAAAAGAGCAGTATTGGAATAGAAGATTTTCCGGGATTTTTTGTCAGCCGTTGCGGCAGAGTAAATGAATTGGCACAAAATATTAACCATAAATATAAAGAAATGCAGATTCGAGAATCGGCAGAGAAACGTGTGTCTCAAATACGAGCTATGGTGATGAATCAATTTGAAACGACCAGTGAAATGATGCGCGATTTTGCACAGGAATTAGAATTATATGAACGGTTTGATTATGATGCAACACAGCGTATCAATCAAGTATTACATGAATCGGCCATTATTCCCATTGATGTCAGCTGCCGTATTGACCGTTATAACCGAATGTCTGTAGAAATTGAAACTCCTACCTTGGATCAAAAGAAAATAGGAAGAACCAAATTGGCAAAAGAAATATCCAAAGTTTGCGGCAGGAGATTTGAACCGCCAATGATTTCTATTATAAAAGACCGCTGCCGTATTCAAATGTCAGAAAAACCTGTCTACCGCATTCAGTTTGGTGTAGCGCAGCATGCCTGCGATAATGCACAGCTTTGCGGAGATAGTTATGACTGTTTTACAGATGGAAAAGGCAGATTTGTTGCCATTATCAGTGACGGTATGGGTACAGGCGGACGTGCAGCTGTAGATGGCGCTATGGCATCAAATATTATGGGGAATTTGGTCAAGGCAGGGCTTGGGTTTGATTGTGCATTAAAAATTGTGAACTCAGCCATGCAGGTCAAATCTGGTGAAGAGTCCTTGGCAACATTGGACGTTGCAGTTTTGGATTTATTTAACGGTTCACTTTCTGTGATGAAAGCAGGCGCACCTATGAGTTTTATTAAAAAAGGAAGAAATGTGGAACGTTTGGATGCAGTATCTGTTCCAATTGGCATACTGGATGAAGCCAAGTTTGCGTATGCAAAAAGCACATTGGAGGAAAATAACTGGTTGGTGATGGTATCTGACGGCGTACTGGCAGCAGGAGATGCGTGGATTATGGAATGCATTGAAGGCTGGAACGAAAATTCTCCACAAACATTGGCAGAAACCATTGTAGAAAAGGCACAGGTGCACCGAACAGACGGCCACGACGATGATATTACAGTAGTAGCGATTCAACTGCGTTTACCAAGCATTGATTTATAAGTGAAAGTATGAAAACGTTATTATTACAGTAAAGGAGGTGGTGCCAATCCCAATGTTATATTGTAAACCTTGCAATATAAGAAAAAAGGGAGGTGAACAGAGCATTCCATACATAGAAACCGGTGTATTTCAGTAAGTTTTCATTTCCTCAAACATGGTAAACAAAAAGCGTAAGGATTTTCCTTACGCTTTTTTGTTTATCAATATATAGCCGTTTTGCAATAAATATAATCTATCATTCTCAATTATTTGTAGCGGTTCGGGAATGAAAAATGATTTGCTGTGCTTATTGGATATCAACCTTGCTATGTTAGTTTTCATCGGTCCAATTTTCGCTGTATACACGCACATGGTACTCAGCACCTACTGACGCACATAGTTGACGGCAAGCCTCCAATTCTTCGGGGGGCATGGTATCTACAACGGTCATTACCACTTTTGGCACATATTGTTTTACATGCTTTGTAAATTCCAAAATAGCGGGTAGCGCTTTCAGTCCAAATTCAGAGTGACATATTTCGTCATATTTTTCAGGGGTAGAAGCATTCAGGCTAATAGAGATGATATCAACCACTCCTTTAAAGTCAGGAGCAGTGTCTCTTCCAAACATGCAATCAGATAATCCGTTGGTATTGATGCGAATGGGAATATGACTCATTTCACGCACTTTTGCAGAAATCCATTTGATATCTTCCAATCGATAAGTGGGTTCTCCAAAGCCACAGTATACCAACTGCTCATAATGAGATAAATCCCGTTTCTCCAGTTCCGCTAAAATTTCTTCTTTTGTCGGTTCACGTTCCAGCCATAAACTGCCGGAATCCCCCACATGGTCGCCTGTGGTGCGCAAACAAAAATCACATGCGTTGGGGCAGCGGTTGGTTAAGTTGACATACAAATTTTTTCCATACACATAAGTAATGGTCATATTAATCCTCCAGAGGCACGCCGAATAGGTTGGATGCATTTTGACGGGTAATTCGCAGCAGCTCTTCAGCGGTGATTACATTTCCCTGCTCGCTGCGCGCATTTGCAATTTTTTCAGCGGTGTAAATAATCATAGAAGAATCACAGCGTTTTCCACGGAACGGAACCGGAGTCATATAAGGGGCATCTGTTTCCAAAACCATGGATTCTAACGGGATAGAAGCCGCAACGGCAACGGGTGTTTTGGCATTTTTAAAGGTAACTGCTCCACCCAGACCAATATACATTCCCAGTTTTATTACTTCTTTTGCCATTTCAACGCTTCCGGAAAAACAGTGCACCACGCCTTTGGGCCTGTATTTCTTTAATAAATCCATGGTATCTGCATGCGCTTCACGGTCATGGATAATCACCGGAAGTTGATATTGATTTGCAAGTTGAAGCTGAGTTTCGAAAAAAGCAATTTGTACATCGCGAGGCGCATTGTCCTCATAATGATAATCCAGTCCGATTTCTCCTACAGCAACCACTTTTGGCTGTTTGATTAGTTGCTCCAGTTGCTCCTGATAGTCGGCAGGAGCATCTTTGACATCTCCCGGATGGATTCCTGCTGCTGCATAAATAAAAGGATACTGTGCAGCAAGTGCAATGGAATCTTTGGAACGCTCAAGATTGGCACCAACATTGATGACGTTGCAAACTCCTTTTTGCCGTAAAGATTGTATCACTTGATGGCGGTCCTCTTCAAAGGCCTCATCATCATAATGTGCATGAGAATCAAAAATAAAATTTTGCATTGTACCACCTCCAAATAAAATACAGACTTACAGAATCGAGATTCCGCAGTCTGTATCAAACATAACTTAGTGAATGCCGCTGCCTGCGGGCATATCGTCTACAAAAATAACTTTTACAGTGTTTTCATCGCAATCGGCTGCCAGAATCATACCTTGGCTTTCCACACCGCACAATTTTGCAGGTTTTAGATTTGCCACCAATATAATGTGGTGTCCGATTAAATCATCCGGTTGATACCATTGAGAAATGCCGGAAACAACAGTACGCTCTTTTTCTCCGTCATTTACCGTTAACTTTAATAATTTTTTAGATTTTTTCACCGGTTCGCAATCTAAAATTTTACCGACACGCAATTCAATTTTTGAAAAATCTTCAAATGTGATTTCATCAAATGTTGCGATTCCTTTCGGTTTTTCTTCTTTTTTTGCCTCTTCCTTTTCTTTTAATGCTGCCGGATTTGGAATTAATTTGTTTAATTCTTCAATCTCAGCGTCTACATCAATACGTGGAAACAAGGTTTCTCCTTTTGTAACAACAGCGTCAGCAGGTAAGGTCCCCCATTTATCTGCTGTATCATAAGAGAGCTCCTGATGTTTTGCACCAATTTGTTCCTGAATTTTTGGAGTGGTGGACGGCATAAATGGCGTTAATAAAATGGAAATGATGCGCAGTACTTCACAAAGATTATAAATCACTGTTGCAAGTCTGGCACGTTTACTTTCATCTTTACCAAGTACCCATGGCATAGTTTCATCAATGTATTTGTTGGTACGTGCAATTAACTTCCAAATTTCAGCCAGCGCATTTGAAAATTGGTAGCCGGATACGTGTGCATCGCATTTTGCACGCAGCTGTGTTGCCATTTGAATTAATTCTTTATCCAGTTCATCTTCTTCACGCTCAGCAGGAATGGTGCCTCCAAAATACTTTTGAGCCATAGCTGTTGTACGTGAAAGCAGATTTCCAAGGTCGTTTGCCAGGTCAGAGTTAATTCGATTGATTAAAGCTTCGTTTGTAAAAGTACCGTCTGCGCCGAACGGAATTTCTCTTAATAGGAAATAACGGATTGCATCGACTCCGTAACGGTCACACAAAATGACAGGATCTACCACATTACCCTTTGATTTTGACATTTTGGTACCATCGCCGAACAATAGCCAACCGTGGCCGTATACTTGCTTTGGCAGAGGCAAATTAAGGGCCATAAGCATAGCAGGCCAAATAATGGTGTGAAAACGAACAATTTCTTTTCCCACAAAGTGTACGTCTGCCGGCCAATATTTTTGATAATCAGAATCGTCATCAGAGTCATAACCCATGGCAGTAATATAGTTGGTTAAAGCATCAAGCCATACATATACAACGTGTTTGGGGTCGAAATCCACAGGAATACCCCATGAAAAGCTGGTGCGGGAAACACAAAGGTCGTCCAAACCGTTTTTGATAAAATTAATCATCTCATTCTTACGGCTTTCGGGTTGAATAAACTCAGGATGTTCCTCATATAGTTTTAACAGTTTATCTCCATAATTGGACAGACGGAAGAAATAAGCCTCTTCTTCCTCCCATTTTACTTCTCTACCGCAGTCAGGACATTTGCCGTCTTTTAGCTGAGTTTCTGTCCAGAAAGATTCACATGGGGTGCAGTACCAGCCTTTATAGGCTCCTTTATAAATTTCGCCTTTGTCGTAAAGCTCTCTAAAAATTTTTTGTACGCCTTTCACATGAATTTCATCTGTGGTACGAATAAATTTATCATTGGAAATATTTAATAATTTCCAAAGTTCCTGAAATCCATGTACAATGTTATCTACATATTCTTTTGGAGTAACGCCTTCCTTTGCAGCGTTTAATTCAATTTTTTGTCCATGTTCATCTGTGCCGGTTAAAAACATGACGTCATAACCCTGCATTCTTTTATAACGTGCAATTGCATCACTGCCTACCGTACAGTAACTGTGTCCGATATGTGCTTTTCCTGATGGATAATAAATTGGAGTTGTAATATAAAATGTTTTTTTCTTTTCCATAATATTCTCATCTGTCTTCCATTATAAATTTTTAGTTTGTATTTTTCGCTGAACTGCTTGAACTGTCAGAGCCGTATAAGAATTCTCTTAAACTTGCGCATGTACCGGGTAAATCAGGAACCAAGTTATAGTCTATTTCTGTATAAAGTCCTTCTTCAGGAACGTGCGATGTTTGTACTTCATATCCGAGAATGGTACCGGCTTGTGTTGCAAGAGAAAGAATGTCACTGCTGGATAAGTCTGTTGTAATATACTGTGCATAATTATAGAACACAGAAGTCATTTGCGCAGCATTCAGTGTTTTAAACTTATCAAATATAGCAATCATTACTTGACGCTGACGTCCTGTTCTGCCAAAATCGCTGTCCAACTTACGGATACGTGCAAATGTCAAGGCGCCTTTTCCGTCTAAGTGGTTCATTCCAACTTGCAGGCTGATAGGTTGGCCGTATTCTCCGTAATACCAGCTGCTCATGTAATCTACTTCGTCCTGTGTCATTTCAATATCAATGCCACCCATGGCATCAATTAAGTTAATGAAATTTTCAAAATCAATTTCTACATAATGGTCAATATTAATGCGGAAGTTATTTTCAATGGTTTGCATGGTTAAACCGGCTCCGCCTACATCACTTTGACTGCCTATGGTGTATGCAGCATTGATTTTATTTTTTCCTGCGGTTGGAATTTCAACGTATAAATCACGCAGGAAAGAAACCATATTTAAGTTTTTCGTTTTACTGTTGATGGAAATCAGCATCATAGTATCTGAACGTTGGGCTGTACCATCTTCGCTTCGGTCAACACCCAATAATAAAATATTGGTAATGGCATTATCGGAAATCACGTCCCAAGTCGGTGCATCGGATGGTTGTTCCACATAACTGGTAGTATCAACAGGTTTATAATTGATTCGTGAAAGCATAATTGCAACAAAGGCAACAACTCCAATGATAATTGCAACTACAATACATATGATTGCAATGATAATTTTTTTTGCTTTCTTTTTTTTCTTTTTGGGAGGTAAATCATCACCGCCGCCATTTTTTTTGGATTTTTTTGAGGAACTGTAAATATCACGATTGACATAATTATAGCGGTCAATATCTTCGTCGGAAGTAGGGGGTCTGTTTGTTCTTCCACTGTTTCTCCGTTGATTTTGCTGAGCAGAATTACTTGTTCGTTCAGGACGATTCTGTTGTCTTTGAGTTCTGCTGCGTAATTCATTTGTCTCGTTTGTTCTGTAGCGAGGTGTTCTCTGGGAATTTCTTTGTTCCCTGCTGGAAGAATAAATATCTCTATCATCATCACGGGGACGTCCGCGATTGTTATCTGCCATAATATACTCCTTTAAGCGATTAGAAAATCGCTATATCCTTATAGTGCTATATTATATATGTATATAATGAAATAGAATCTATTTTATTTTATTGTATTGTGGTACTTATGTCAACTGTCCATGCCATGGAAAGGCCCGTTTTCCTTAAATTCTTACAGTTTAAATACAAAATCAACTTGATTTTGTAAAAACCATTGATTATCATAAGTATAAATACATTTTATCGGAAAAGAGGCAGCATTTTATGGTTAAAAAGAAGAAAAAGAAAATTGACAAACGAACATGGATGATTCGTATTGTTGCAATGGGTTGCGCATTATTGATGTTAGCTACTGTTATTATTGCCGCTCTTTTCTCCTTTTAATAAATAAAAAGGGTCCGTATGATTTTAATAAAAGCAAAAAACAGCATTACTTTATTAATAACAATTATGAATAGGAACATGTACCATGGAATACAGAAGATTGAAAATACGATTATTGCACGCATTGATAAAGGGGAAGAGATACTGGAACAAGTAAAAATAATTGCACTAACAGAAAATATTCGATTGGCAAGTGTTCAAGCATTAGGTGCAGTTGGCAAATTTACGGTAGGTGTATTCCAAACAGAACAAAAAATTTATCAGTCCAATGAATTTCAAGGTGATTTTGAAATTGTATCTTTAGTTGGCACAATTAATACGATGAACCATGAATTTTATTGTCATTTACATATGAGTGCGGGAAATGAGAATGGCGAAGTGTTTGGAGGGCATCTGAATCAAGCCATCGTCAGTGCAACTTGTGAGATGGTAATCTCTATTGTAAATGGTGATGTGGACAGATGCTACAGTAATGAGATAGGTTTAAATTTGTTTCGATTTTAGCCGTTAAATAGATTGATAGAAAAAAGGGAGGGTGATTTTCTCTCTTTTTTCTGTGTCAAGGTATTTCATCTTTATTAGAATGTTTCTCTTTCTCGGTAACGTTGAAAGTGATATTTACAAATAAATAGCGATTTGCTTATTTGTGGCAAGAATGACAGTCACCAATAGATTATAGGGTGTCCCTGTCGCTGCTACGCTTTGTTAAATTGGGATTAAAACAACATTCGGTTTTTAAATGAACTCTAAATTATTTTTAACGTAATATTTACAAACAGGCTGTAAACTAAACTCATCTTAACAAACAGATGAGGAGAAAGAAAAATGAGAAAAACAAAAATCAAAAGAATTGTGACAGCAGTACTTGCTTCTGCTCTCATGGTTTCTACAGCAGCGCTATTTGCAGGTTGTGGATCTACTGATACCGGAACATCCGGAGGCGGCAGTACCGCAGAAAGTTCTTTAAGCGGAAAACTTACTTTAAATGGTTCTACTTCTATGGCAACTGTTTGCCAAGCTTTGGGTGAAGTATTCCATGAGCAAAATCCAGGTGTTACAGTCGAGAAAAGCGGAACCGGTTCCGGCGATGCTTCCAAAGCTGTACTTGCCGGCACTGCTTTGATTGGAGACCTTTCCCGCGAATTAAAAGACAGTGAAAATCCGGATCAATTTGAAGTAGTTCAAATTGCAACTGACGGTATTGCAATTGCAGTACATAAAGACAATCCGGTAAGTGATTTAACACAAGAGCAAATTGCAAAAATCTTTACAGGTGAAATTACCAACTGGAGCGAAGTTGGCGGACAAGACCAAGCAATTACAGTATTGGGCCGTGAGGCTTCTTCCGGAACAAGAGATGGTTTTGAGGCTATCTTCGGTGTAGAAGGTGAAGCAAAATATGCAGCAGAGTTGACATCAACAGGTGAAGTATTAAACCGTGTAGCAAGCGACCCTGCAGCAGTTGGTTACATCTCTTTGGCATCAGTATCCCCATCTAT
>ERZ827520.4021-NODE-4021-length-11329-cov-6.145822_pt1 | contig 11329 bp, 10 predicted proteins | sample MGYA00519581_ERZ827520 | MGnify/ENA primary metagenome ERZ827520 (study PRJEB31778, sample SAMEA3449339) | human gut metagenome | biome: human gut; feature: human-associated habitat; material: faeces | place: United Kingdom | collected 2010/2012 ...
TCTCGTCCTTGGTGCCGCGGACGCACACGCCGCCGCAGCAGCGGAAGAACCAGGTCAGAAATGCGTTGATCTCGAACAGTTCCTTTTTGGCGAACACTACCATCCGCCTGCCCCACCGGGTGACGACGATGAACACCGGGTCGATGGCAGACACATGGGTAGGTGCAAGGATGTAGCCCTTCGTCTGCACCTTTTTCAGGTTTTCGCGTCCCTCCACCCGGATGCGGAAACCGATGTGCCACACAAGCCATGCAAGGGGCACCAGAATATAATATAGTACCATTTTCTATTCCTGTCCTGTTTGTTTTATCAGCCGATCTTTTGGGCAATGATCTGCTTCATGGCGTCAAGGCTCTGCTCAAAATCCAGCTCCGAGGTGTCCAGCAGTACGGCGTCCTCTGCCTGCTTCAGCGGAGCGGCGGCGCGGTGGGTGTCCTGATAGTCCCGCTGCTTCACATCCGCCAGCACTTCCTCGTAGGGGGTGTCAATACCCTTGGCCTGATACTCCTTCCAGCGGCGGGTGGCGCGTGCCTCCGGGCTGGCGGTCAGGAAAATTTTCACCGTAGCGTCCGGCAGCACCACCGTGCCGATATCCCGGCCGTCCATCAGCACATCCTGCTTTTTTGCCATGCTGCGCTGTAAGTCCAGCAGAAATGCCCGCACCGCGGGGTTTGCGCCCACGGCAGAGGCTGCCATGCCCGCAGCTTCGGTGCGGATGGCGGTGCTCACGTCCTCGTCCTTTAAGTAGATGTGCTGCTCGCCCGCAATGGAAGCCAGCCGCAGCTCGATTTCCGGCAGCAGGGCATCCACCGCTGCGTTGTCCTTGGGGTCCTTGCCCGCACGCAGGACGTACAGGCCGATGGCGCGGTACATTGCACCGGTGTCCACATAGATATAGCCCAGCTCTGCCGCCAGACGGCGTGCCAGAGTGGATTTGCCTGCACCCGCAGGCCCATCAATTGCAACAGATACCATGATATGTTCTCCTTATTATATATAATAGTACACGGGAATGGACTGCACTGTTTTTTTACAGGTTATTCGCAAAGCTCTGTGCAGTGCAGAAAGCAATTTGCAGATTATAGCCGCCGGTGTAAGCGTCCACGTCCAGCACCTCGCCCGCAAAGTACAGCCCCAGCGCCTTTTTGCTCTGCATGGTCTTGGGGTCTACCTCCCGCACCGATACGCCGCCGCTGGTGATCACTGCGTGGGCAAGGTCGCCCCGGGCGTCAATGGGCACCTGCCAGTGCTTGACCAGCTGCACCAGCTCCCGCTTCTGCTCCCGGGTGATCTGGTTGGCCTTGGTGGCCGGGTCGATGCCCCACCGTTCCACCATCACCGGCTGCATGCTGGAAGGCAGCAGCTTGACCAGCGCGCCCTGCGCCGCGTGGTTTGCCAGCAGGGCAAAGTCCCGGGTGATGCGGTCGTACAGCTGCTCTTCGCTCAGGGCGGGCTTCAGGTCGATCTCCGCGATGTACCTGTGCTTTTTCATGTCCCCCAGATGGCTGGACGCGCTCAAAGTCAGCGGCCCGCTGATGCCAAAGTGGGTAAACAGCATCTCGCCCTGCTCGTCAAAAATGGCCTTGCCGTCCTCCAGCAGGGTCAGGGTGACGTTTTTCAGCGCCAGACCCATCATCTTTTTGCAGTCCGGGTCGCGGCTGACAAGGCTGACCAGACTGGGCACCGGCTCCACAAGGGTGTGTCCCGCCTGCTGCGCCAGCTTGTAGCCGTCACCGGTAGAACCGGTGGTGGGGTAGCTCACGCCGCCGGTAGCCACCAGCACGGCGTCCGCCCGGTATTCCCTGCCGGAAGTGCCCCGCACGCCCACGCAGCGCAGCGCCGGGCCTGCCTTTTTCTTTTTGGGGTGGCGCGGGTTTTCCGCTGCCGCCGGGGCAGGCTCTGCCTCCGGCACGATGTCCTCCAGCAGCAGCTTTTTTGCGCCGTCGTGGACGATGTCCGCATCCTGCGCATAGCGCAGCAGCGCCTGCCGGATCTCCTCCGCCTTATCCGATACCGGGAACACCCGGCGGCCGCGCTCCACCTTCAGCTCCACGCCAAGACCTTCGAACAGCTCCATGGTCTTTGCCGGGGGGAACGCCCCCAGCGAGGAGTACAAAAAGCGCGGGTTCGTGCGCACATGGCGCAAAAACTCCTCTGCCGGGCAGTCGTTGGTCACATTGCAGCGCCCCTTGCCGGTAACAAGGATCTTCTGCCCGGGCTTCTCGGTATGCTCCAGCACCGTTACCTGATGTCCCTGCCGCACGGCGGCACCCGCCGCCATCAATCCGGCTGCCCCGGCTCCCACGATCAAAACCCTTGCCATCTGTCATCCTCCCAAAATCGCCTTTTAACTCTATTGTATCATACCAGAAACCCCGCACAAAAGCAATGCAGCGCCGCCGGAAATGAATGGATTTTCGGTTCCACGCCCTCTTGACAAAGCCGCCGGGCTGCTGTATTCTTTTTACAGACCGTTAGTTTGTAAAAAAGGAGCAAAGGAGCATCTGCCATGCCGCGCAACAAATACCCGGAACAGACTGTGGAAAAGATCCTGGACGCCGCCGCCCTGCTCTTCCTCCAGAAGGGCTACCAGAATACCACCCTGCAGGACATCATTGATGCCACAAAGCTTTCCAAAGGGGCGGTGTACCATCACTTCCGCTCCAAGGAGGAGATCGCGCAGCGCGTCGGTGACCGTCTGGGCGACCAGATGTGGGAGCCGCTGCGCCATATCCGGGACGACCCAGCTCTGACCGGGCTGCAGAAGCTGCAGGCGGTGTTTGCAGCATCCTTTGCCGGGCAGCGGCAGCAGCAGATCGCGCAGACCTTGCCGCACCTGTGCAGCAACCCGCAGTTCCTTGCTATGGAGCTGACCAACATTGAAGCACATTTAGCCCCGGAGTGTATTGCCCCCATGATCCGGCAGGGCATGGCGGACGGCTCCATCCACACCGCCGATGCCAATGCGCTGGCCGAAGCGCTGTTCGTGCTGGCAGACATCTGGCTTTCTCCCCAGACGCGCCCCACCACGCCGACCGAGCAGCGGGCGCGGAACGTCGTGTTTCAGCAGATGACCCATGCGCTTGGGCTGGACCTTTTGACGGATGCACAGGCCGAGCAGCTGGTGCAGCTGTGCACACCGGTCAAGGGCTGAATTTTCCGGGCGGAACGCTCCGCCTTTTTTGTGCGCCTTTACAGACCGATGGTCTGTATTTAAAAACAGGAGGTTCCCATGAACACATTTTTCCTCGTCGTCCTCGGGCAGATCGTCTCCCTGTTCGGCAATGCCGCCCTGCGGTTTGCGCTGCCGCTGTATCTGCTGCGGCAGACCGGTTCCGCTGCGCTGTACGGCGGCATCACCGCTCTTGCTATGTTGCCTGCTCTGGCCGGAATGCTGACCGGCGGCGCACTGGCAGACCGCTGCCGCAAGACCCGCCTGATGGCACTGCTGGATCTGGTGACCGCCGGTATTTCGGCGGCAGCCGCTGCCGGACTGCCGCATCTGCCGCTGCTCCCGCTAGTTCTGACCGTGCTGGGCAGTCTGTACGCCATTCAGGGGCTTTACCAGCCCGTGGTACGCGCCTGCCTGCCCCTGCTGCTGAACGGCACCCAGCTGCTGCGCGGCAACGCGGTCATCCAGCTGGTGGATACCGTGGACGAACTTCTCGGCCCCTTGCTGGGTGCTGTTCTGCTGGAGCACTTCGGCATCCGGGGTCTGCTGGCGCTCTGCAGCAGCTGCTTTGCACTTTCCGCCGGAATAGAGCTGTGCCTGTGCATCCCGCAGGATGTCCCATCGGACACAAGGCTCTCCGTCCGTTCTCTGTGGGCCGACCTGCGGGAAAGTGCGCAGTTCCTCACCGGGCAGGCTGCGGTGCTGCGGTTAGCTGCCGCCATGGCGGCTGTAAACCTGCTGGAAGTCCCCGCTCTCACCGTGGGTGTCCCGGTGCTGGTGGTACAGACTTTGCAGAAAAGTGATGCCTCCCTCGGCCTTGTGCAGGCGGTGCTGAGCGCAGGCGGCATTCTGGGCGGCGTGCTGGCCGGAACCGTCTTTGTCCGTCATCCCATCCGCAGCGGCACACCTCTTTTGCTGGCGCTCAGCGGCGTGTGCGCCGCGCTGGGGCTTGCCCTCCGGGTGTCAGTGCTGCAGTTCGGCAGCATTCTGGTGTTGGGGGCTGTGTTTATGGCCGTGGCGGCGCTGTTCAATGTGTGGTTCTTTGCGCAGCTGCAAGTGTTAGTGCCGCAGGCACAGCTGGGCAAGACGACAGCCTGCCTCTCTGTGCTGGCCTGCCTGACCCAGCCCATCGGACAGGCAGCCTATGGCGGTGCCTTCCAGCACTGGGCCGCGCACCCGGCAGATGTACTGCTGGCAGCCGGGGTGCTTTCGGCGCTGGTTCTCTGGCTGCTGCAAACGCGCCGTACCGCCTGACGCAGCAAAAAAGGAGCCGCTATTGCAGCCCCTTTTATGGTTTGCTTACTCCGGCAGCTTTGCCGGGTCGAGGTAGCTTTCGCCCTGCTTTACCTCCACATGGATGTGGCTTTCTTCGGCGCACTCGCAGCCGACAGTGCCCACCGTGCCCAGCTTCTGCCCGGCGGTCACGGTCTCCCCGGCCTTTACGGCAGGGTCTGCCACGCCGCACAGCCGCCAAAGGCGACCAGCGGCATCCTCCAGCACCACCACGGTGCCCCAGTTGCCCTCTGCCCCGGCAGAGACCACCTTGCCCGCCACGGGTGCTGCCACCGCAGCGCCCTGCGTGCAGGCATAGTCCACACCGTTGTGGGTGCGCCAGTCCCCAAGGGTCTTGTTATACACCAGCTCATCGCCGCTGAAGGCGTTGAGCACGCGCCCCGGCATAGAGGGCGCGGCGGCAGGCTGTGCCGAACTGCTGGCAGGCGAGGATGCGCCTTGCAGTGCCGAGGGTTCGCGCAGCGAACCAGAGCCAGACTGCGCACCAGAGGATGCACCAGAGCGCTCCTGCTGCGGCACATCTGCCTTGCTGTTTGCAACGTCGGTCACGGGCTGCTGCCATGTGGTATCCTCCTGTGCGTCCCAGTCCGGTTCTGTTTCCGGGGTGGTCTGTTGGGTGGTGCCGGGGGCGTTTAGTCCATCCAGACTTTTTTGCAGTTCTGCCCGCAGGGCGCGCACCGCCCACACCCCTGCCGCAGCCGCAGCCAGCAGGCTTGCAGTCAGCAGCAGAGCAAAGCCCTTGCCGTGCAGAAATTTTTTGATCTGCTCCATGCTTGTTACTCCCATCTGTTCGTTTTGTGTACGAGGTCTTTTTCTGGGCTTAGTGTGGGACAGCGGCGGGCGGTTTATGCAAGGGGGCAAAAAAGACACGCAAAAAGGCTGAGCAGCCACTTTTTTTGCAGCTGCTCAGCCTTGCTATATCCCGTTTTGAGTTACTTCCGTGCGATCATTTCGGTATAAGCCAGCACCAGCGGGCCTACGCCTTTAGCGTCGTTGCAGACCACCGGCTCGCTGAAGTAGTAGGCCAGAGAGCCATCGCGGTGATCCTTGCCGCCCAGACCTGCCACAAGGCAGATGCCGTCCAGCTGCAAGCTGCCGTCCGGGTTCTTGGACAGATACCGGTCGCAGGTGCCGTAGAACGCCTTCTCTGCCCATGCAGCCATGCGTTTGGGCAGGTAGCCCAGACGCACGCCCTTGAGCACTGCGTAGGCAAACAGGGCGGTGCCGCTGGTCTCCAGATAGTTGCCCTCGGCCTCCGGGTGGTCGATGACCTGCCAGAACATTCCGGTCTGCTCGTCCTGGAACTTGTGCATATCCTCCACAGCCTGCTTGAGCATGGCCATGATGCCGCGGTACTCGTTGTACAGCTGCTCGTCCATGCGCTCCAGCACATCCACCATTGCCACAAGGAACCAGCCCATGGCGCGCAGCCAGAAGTTGGGGCTGCACCCGGTCTCGGGGTCTGCCCAGTACATCTGGCGGCTCTCGTCGTAGCCGTGGTAGTACAGCCCGGTCTTTTCGTCCCGCATGTGCTTTTTGATGTTCATGAACTGCTTGTAGCTGTCGATGCAGCCCTGCATCTTGTTAAAGCGGGTCTCGTACTCCATGTAGAAGGGCTGCGCCATATAGGTGCCGTCCAGCCACACCTGCCACGGATAGATGTCCTTGTGCCAGAAGTTGCCCTCCTTGGTGCGGGGCTGGGTGAGCAGCTGGCTGCGGATGGTGTCGATGGCCTTGCGGTACTTCTTGTCCCCGTAGATATCATACAGAATGAACAGGTTCTTGCCCTGATTCACGTTATCCAGATTATACTCCTTGGGGTCGTAGGTCTTGATGGAGCCGTCCGGCTGCACAAAGTAGTCGATGAACTCCTTGGAAAACTCCAGATACTTCTCGTCGCCGGTGGTCTTGTACAGGCTCAGGCAGGCGGTGATCATGCAGCCGTCGATGTAGTTCCACTTGTTGGGCTTGCCGCTGCGCACCTTCTCGATGTTCCACATCGGTGCCTCGGCGCTGGAATTGGCGATCAGGTAGTCCACATAGTCGCCCAGCATGGACAGGATCTCTTCATGGGTCATGGGTCAGTCCTCCTCAAAATGTCCTACGTTGGCAAAGTGCAGCCGCTCGCCCTCGTAGCCTTCGATCTTCACGTTGTGCAGGTCGATTTCCTTGACGTTCTCGGCATAGATGGCCAGCTTTTTCACCAGCGGACGGTTGTCGGCCATGGCCGCCTGTCCCTCCTTGGCGTTGGGGTCAAAGGTGATGTTCACATCCCGCATGGTCACCCGCTCGATGGGCTGCTCCGGCAGGCCATCGAAATAGCAGCCCGCGAACTGGGCATCGGTGGCCACGATGTTCTCCATGGTCAGGCTGCCCAGCTTGGGGGTGTACTCGTCCACCGGCATCGGCTCGCGGCACTGCACATAGGGGCCGTGGCCGTCCGGGTCGCAGAAGTAGAACATATTGATGACAAAGGGTGCCTTGACGCCCCGCATCTCCACGTTGCGGAACACCAGCCCGTCAATGACGGCGGTGTTGCCGCGGCCCCGGCGGGTCTTGACGCGCAGACCGCGGTCGGTATGGTCCATCAGGCACTGGGTCACCACCATGTCCTTGACACCGCCGCTCATCTCGCTGCCGATGACGATGCCGCCGTGGCCCTTGTCCAGCAGGCAGTTGCGGATAACGGTGTGCTCGCAGCTGCGCTTCAGCTTCATGCCCAGAAAGACCTTGCTGGCCTTCATGGCGATGCAGTCGTCGCCCACATGGATGTTCATGCCGATGATGCGGATATACTCGCAGCTCTCGGGGTCGATGCCGTCCGTGTTGGGGGCGTTATAGGGGTTGTTGATATTGAAGTTGAGCAGGTCGAGGTGCTTGACAAAGATGGGATGGATGGTCCACGAATAGCTGTTCTGCACCGTGATGCCGTGCAGGCAGACGTTCTCGCTGTCCACCGCAGCCACGGCGCGGGGACGCCATGCAATGCGCTTGACCTTGGGGTTCACCCACCAGTCGCCGTTCTGGGCGTCACAGTCCAAGGTGCCCTCACCGGTGACCACGACGTCGTGCACCTGGGTGATGTTCAGCAGGCCGGCAAAGCTGTTCAGCGGGTTGCCCTCCCAGCCGGTCAGGTAGTACTCGTCCACCTCGTTCTCGCTGGGCAGCACGCCGGGCAGAATGGGGTAATGGGTGCGGTCGTTATCGCCCAGCAGCACAGCACCCTTTTCCAGATACAGCGTGGTGTTGCTCTTCATGAACAGGCTGGCGGTGCGGTAACGGCCGGCGGGCACATACACCGTGCCGCCTTTGGGACAGGTGGACAGCGCCGCCTGCAGCCGCACGGTGTTGTCGGTCTCGCCGTCAGCCACCAGACCATAGCGGGCAGCATCCACAAAAAAGGTCTCGGCCTCGGTGGTGAAATCCAGCTTCAGGGTCTCGCCCTCAGCCTGTACCTCCACCGTATAGGTGGTGCCGGGCAGCAGGGAGAACAGGGAGAACACATTGGTGTTGCAGGCCTCGTATACCGTTTTGCCGTTCAGGGCAACAGTAAAGGGGTGTGCCGGACGGTAGCACAGCTCGTTTTCCAGCTCGAAAACGGCGCTGCGGGTCATGGAACGGATCAGGGTCAGATTCATGCGAAATAACCTCCTGTGAGTTTGTCTTGCCCCCACGGGGCAGACGTGGTATCATGAGGAAAAGCGCTCTCCCGGCTACCGGGAGGGTTATTCTCGGAAAGGATGCGCAAAATGAAAGCGGAACGGGAAAAGATCAACGCCAAGGTAAAGGCAGACACCGTGCGGCTGAACGGCAGCAAGCTGGAGCTGACGGCAGACGAGGAGATGTGCACCTTTTTGCTGGTAAGCGAGGGCAGCTGCACCCTGCAAATGGGGGAAACCGATCTGCTGCTGAACCCCGGCAGTGCGCTGCTGCTGGGCGCGGGGAACGCGGTGCTCTCTGCCGCCGGTGCAGCCGTCCCGGAACTGGTGGGCTGCCGGTTCCCGCTCAGCGCCCTGCACGAGCTGCGCAGCGCCACCCAACGGGATTTTGCCCGGCTGTTTTTGCCCGGCGAGGCAACGGTGCTGTACGGCCCGGTGCCGTGGGTTCGCCGCCTGCGCACCCTGCTGGAGATGATGCGCTCTGCCATGCCGGAGCAGGACTACCCCGGCGGGCTGTACCTGCTGCTGATCCTGCACTATGTAGAGCAGGAGTGTCTTGCCGAGAGCAGCGCTGTGGCGCGCCCCAGCAACGAGACCATTGAGCAGGTGTGCGGCTATCTTGCCGCCAACTACCGGCAAAAGTTCTCTCTTACCGAGGTGGCAGCAAAGTTCTACCTTTCCCCTTACTACCTCAGCCGCCTGTTCCGGCGGGTGACCGGGCAGTCCATCGTGGACTACCTGAACAACCGCCGCATCGAGGCTGCGCAGAAACTGCTGGAGACCACCGAGCTTTCCATCAGCGCTATTGCCGAGCAGACCGGCTTTGCCAGCGCAGCCCACTTCCGCCGCGTGTTCCGCGAGGTGATGGACATCAGTCCTTTGCAGTACCGCAAAAAACAGACGAAATGATGTATCAACCAAAACACCCCCTGTGCCATCCGTTGGGAGCAGCACAGGGGGTGTTGGTCTTGGTCAGATGTTCTTATGGCGCATTAGCCCTTGACGGCACCTGCGGAGATACCTTCAACGAACTGATCCTGTGCACAGAAGAATACGATCAGCTGCGGCAGGATGGAGATGAGGGACAGCGCAAGGATCTTGTTCCATGCAAAGCCGGTATCACCGTCCATGGACAGCTTGACGAACAGGGACATGGGGTACTTGCCGGGGGTGCTGACATAAAGCAGCGGGCCCATGAAGTCGTTGCAGCTCCACATGAACTGGAACAGTGCGCAGGACACCAGAGCGGGTCCCAACATGGGCACGATGACCTTGTACAGGGTCTGGAAGGAGGAGCAGCCGTCAATGGCGGCAGCCTCGTCCAGATCACGCGGGACGTTGCGCATGAACTGCACCAGCTGATACACGAAGTAGGTCTCGGTAGCAAATGCGCAGTGCACCCAGATGGCCAGATAGAAGGGGCTGTCCACCCAGCCGAACTTGTTGTACAGCAGGTACTGGGGTACATTCAGCACGACCTGCGGCAGGAACAGGGTGGCCAGCATGATGTTGAACAGCAGCTTGCGGCCGGGGAAGTCGAAACGGCCAAAGCCGTAAGCGGCGATGCAGGCAGACACCACAGTGCAGATCACCTTAGGGATGACATAGCTGTAGGTGTTGAGCATGGCCTGCAGGATGTTGATGGAGCCGCCGAAGTTGTTCAGGGCGTTGCGGTAACCATCCAGCGTAGGCTTTTTGATCCACAGGCTGATGCCTGCAAAGATCTCGCTGTTATCCTTGAAGGTAGCGCTGATCATCCACAGCAGAGGATAGATCATGATGACACCAACCAGGATCAGCACGAAGTACTTAAAGAAGGTTGCGATCTTATTCGATGCTTTCATTCCCATATTGGTCACCTTACCTTTCATCCGAGTAGTAGACCCACTTCTTCTGGCTGGTGAACGCAATGATCGTCAGGATGCAGACGATGATGAACATGATCCACGCCAGAGCAGAAGCCATGCCCATGTCGTAGGACTTGAATGCGTAGTTGTAAACCAGCAGGGAGATCAGGGTAGTGGAACCACGGGGACCACCGTTGGTGATGATGTAGGGGCCGTTGAACTCCTGGAAAGCCTGGCAGATCTGAGTGACCAGGTTGTAGAAGATGATGGGGGTGATCATCGGAACGGTGATGGAGAAGAACTGACGCCACTTGCCGGCGCCGTCGATGGTAGCAGCCTCGTACAGGTCTGCGGGCACGCCCTTCAATGCAGCAAGGAACAGCACCATGGCGGAACCGAACTGCCATATACGCAAAAAGCAGATGATCCACAGAGCGTAGTTGGGGTCAGACAGCCACTCGGGGCCCTGCACCGCACCAAAGGTGACAGCGCGCACCACGGTATTCAGCAGACCGTCCACGCTGAACACAGCCTTCCACAGCACGGCGATAGCCACAGAGCCGCCCAGAATGGAGGGGATGTAGTACACAGTGCGGAACAGGTTGACGCAGGCGATCTTGAAGTTCAGAATGTAGGCAATGAACAGCGCGAAGATCAGCTTCAGGGGCACGGTGATAAAGGCGTACTTGAAGGTGATGATCAGCGCCTTGGTGATCTTTCTGGTGTGGAATGCGGTGATGTAGTTGGCCAGACCAACAAAGCTGGTGCCGTCCTTGAAGAAGTTCATATCGGTAAAGCTGTAATACAGCGACTGACCGAAGGGGAACGCCTTAAAGACGAGAAAGCCGATGATCCAGGGGATCAGGTAAAACAGACCCTGATACTTATCGACCCATTTCTGGAACGGAGTTCGTGCGCCTGCGGGCGCATTACTTTTTTTCATCCGAAGTCCTCCTTTTGCAGGATTTTGAAGCAGACAGTGCAGCAGGTCACAGACCGGAAACAATTCATTCAAGATTTGATAACCATTCTCCGAAAAAACAAGGGCATCTGTCGTACGGGCGGCAGATGCCCCTATTTATTTCAGATACTGAATATCCGGTTCTGACCGCTGTCAGAAAGAGGTAAGCTTAGCCGATGGTGTAGCCGACAGACTCCATGCCGTCCAGCAGGGTCTCAACAGCCTCTTCAGGGGTCTGATCGCCGTAGTCGATGTTGTCGAACACTTCCTGATAGATGCCGGTGCCGGAAGCCTTCAGGTCGTTATTCTCGAACAGGGGATCCAGCTTGTTGGTGGTGAAGGCCATGACCTTGGCGTTAGCCTCTGCAACCAGGCTCTTGACAGCGCCGGCGTCCTG
>ERZ827520.4023-NODE-4023-length-11325-cov-2.299556_pt1 | contig 11325 bp, 8 predicted proteins | sample MGYA00519581_ERZ827520 | MGnify/ENA primary metagenome ERZ827520 (study PRJEB31778, sample SAMEA3449339) | human gut metagenome | biome: human gut; feature: human-associated habitat; material: faeces | place: United Kingdom | collected 2010/2012 ...
GAGCCGTTTCTGGATCGCCTGGGGGCTCGGCGTGCCCGAGAGCCAGGTGCGCGTCATCAAGCCGATGGTCGGCGGCGGCTTCGGCGGCAAGCTCGACGTATTCGCGCACGAGCTCTGCCCCTGCAAATTCGCGCAGATGACGGGCCATCCCGTGAAATGCGTGCTCAAGCGCGACGAAGTCTTCACCTGCACGCGCACGCGCCATCCGATATCCTTTGAGATCGAAAGCGCCTTCACCAAGGAGGGCAAGATGCTCGCCAAACGCTGCAAGCACATTCTCGACGGCGGCGCCTACGGCGGCTCGGGCATCGCGGCGAACACACTCTCGCTTATCTGCGCCACCTTCCCCTATAAGGTGGAAAACATCGACATGACGGCGAGACGCCCTTACACGAACCATCCCGCCTCGGGCGCGATGCGCGGCTACTCCGCCTGTCAGGTGCACTTCGCCCACGAGATACATATGGACGAGGTGGCCAACGCGCTCGGCATCGACCCGCTCGAATTGCGCCGCAAGAATGAGATCACTCCCTACTATACGGGGCCGACGGGGCTGGAGTTCACCTCCTGCAAGTTCGACGAGTGCCTTGTGGCCTGCGCAGACGCCATCGGCTGGGCCGAGAGGGACAAATATCCCATCGGCAGCGGCGAGGCTGTCGGCCTCTCCGGCTCTGGCTTTATGTCGGGAACGGGCTTCCCCGTCCTCGTCACGCCGCATTACTGCTCGGCATCGACGATCGTGCGCCTCAACCGCGAGGGCTACGCCGTCGTCTTCTGCGGCGCGAACGACATCGGACAGGGCTGCGACACCGTAATGACGATGATCGTCGCCGAAGAGCTCGGCCTGCGCATGGACGAGGTCAAGCTCGTGCAGTCCGACACCACGACGACGCCGTGGGACGCCGGCTCCTTCGGCTCACGCGTCACCTTCCTCGGCGGCAACGCCTGCCGCCGCGCCGTCGGCGACGCGAAACTCAAACTGCTCTCGCACTGGGCCGAGGAGTGGGGCTGCAAGCCCTCGGACATCAAGATGAAGGACCACCGAGTCTTCATCGAGGGCGACGCGGAGAAGAACATCTCCTACAACGAGGCCTGCTTCGGCTACGAGGAGAGGAACTTTGGCCGCTGCGTCGCCGGCGTCGGTTCCTTCGCGCACGAGGGCGACAAGGATATCTATGTGAAAAACGTCGGCAACTACGCGCCGGCCTATTCCTTCTCCGCCTCGGCGGCGAAGGTCAAGGTCGATATGGAGACCGGCGGCGTCGAGCTCGAGGACTTCGTCTTCGGCCATGACTGCGGGCGCGCGCTGAACATCCGCGCCGTCGAGGGGCAGATAGAAGGTTCGGTCCTGCTCGGTCTAGGCTTCAGCTGTTTTGAGGAGTGCGTCTACAGCAAAGAGGGAAAACATCTGAACCCGAGCTTCCGCGACTACCGTTTCCCGACGGCGCTCGACATGCCGCCGATCAAGACGATCATCTGCAGCGAGGCCGACCCCGAGGGGCCGATGGGCGCGAAGGAGGCGGGCGAAGGCAGCACCGCGCCGGTCGGTTCGGCCATCGGCAACGCCGTCAACTACGCGACCGGGCTCACGCTGCGCGAGCTGCCGATCACGCCGGAGCGCATCTGGCGCGCGCTGAAGGAGCGCGAGCGCACGGGAAAGACGGCTTTCGGCGCGGAGGATCTGCGCGATAAGTTTAACAACATGCCGCCGCTCCCCGAGCGTAAATAGGCCGGCGCGGCCCTGTTCCGGGAGAAGCGTGAAGAGTGATGGACGACAAAGAGTGGGAGGTCAGCGCCGCTCAGATAAAAAAGGCGCACGGCTATTCGGCGCCCGAGAGCCAGCTCCGCCTTGCCGAGACGGCGCGCGAGGCGGGGGAGCTGGCGCGTGAGATACTGCGCCTCTCCCGCGACACGTTGCTCATCAACCTGCGCTTCCTGGAATCGGCGCTCATAAGGTTTGTGCCGGAGAACGACACCGTCACCGCCGAAATGGCCACGGACGGACGCTTTCTCTATTACAATTCCGCGCACGTCTGCCGCCGCTTCCTGAAGGGGCGGCAGACGCCGGCGCGGGATTATCTGCATATCGTGCTGCACTGTCTCTTCCGCCATCTTTTCGTCGGCGCGAAGGTCAATCCCGACCTCTGGGATCTCGCATGCGACATCGCGGTGGAGAACGTCATCTGCGGCCTCGGCCTCCGGTCCCTTTATTGTGAAAGAGAGGAACGCCAGGCGCGGCTGCTCCGCAAGCTGCGCGGCGAGCTGCCGCACCTTTCGGCGGAGCGGATTTATCGCTGGCTGCGGGAGCAGAGCTTTCCCATTATCGAATGCGAGCGGCTGCGCGCCGACTTCTATGCCGACGATCACAAGATATGGCACAAACCGCCGGAGCTGACAGGCGGTTCGGGAAAAGGCGATACGCGCGACAGCGCCGAACCGCAGGCCGGCGAAGAGCGGGAGATCAGCGGGCTTGACGACCAGGGGGACGAGGCCGCCGCGCCGCCTGAACCCGGCGAAGAGGGGGAGCCGGCGGGGGCCGGCGGCGTGGCTGCGGACGAAAACCGCGCCGGGGAAAGCGGCGACAGCGCCGCCGGCTCGGGAGATGACGAGAAGAGCCGCGAGCCGGCGCTGACGCCCAAGGAGACGGAAGAGATGTGGCGGGAGGTATCGCGGCGCATCGAAGTCGACCTCGAGACCTTTTCCGGCAGCTGGGGTGAAAACGCTGGCGGCATCACGCAGGCCCTCTCGGAGATAAACCGCGAGAAGTGCGACTACGCGGCCTTTCTGCGCCGTTTCGCGGCGCTCGGAGAGAATATTGAGGTCAACGACGAGGAGTTCGACTATATCTTTTATACCTACGGGCTCTCGTTATATAAAAGAATGCCGCTCATTGAGGCGCTCGAGTATAAGGAGGTGCGGCGCGTGCGTGAATTCGTCGTCGCGCTCGACACCTCGGAATCGGTCGCGGGCGCTCTCGTGCAGAAGTTCGTTGAGAAGACGTGGAACATCCTCAAGCAGACGGAAAACTTTTTCACGCGGGTCAACGTGCACATCATCCAGTGCGGCGCGCGCGTCGAAGAGGACGCGAAGATCACGAGCCAGGAGGAGTTCGACGCCTATATGCGCCGCATGTCGCTCAGGGGTTTCGGCGGCACGGACTTCCGTCCGCTCTTTGAATATGTGGACGGACTTATAAAGAGAAATGAATTTACCAACTTTAAGGGGCTGATCTACTTCACCGACGGCTACGGCGATTTTCCCGCCATGCCGCCGGAGTACGAGACGGCCTTCGTCTTTATCGACCAGGGGCGCAAAGCTCCCGCGGTCCCCGTCTGGGCGATACGGCTGCTGCTCTCCGAGGACGAGATAGATGAACTGTGAACGGAAATCATCGGCGATGAAAAACGGCGATTTTGAGATAAAAGACGGCGTACTGGTAAGGTATCACGGCGAAGAGCGCTTCGTCGGGCTGCCGCCCGGGCTCTTGGCCGTCGGCGAGGGGGCTTTCCGCGACTGCCGCTCGCTCGAGGAGGTCTATATCCCCGATGGCGTGGCGGAGATAGGGCGCGAAGCCTTTCAATGGTGCGCGAACCTGAAGCGCGTGGCGGCCCCGGCGAGCGTGACGGAGGTGGGGCGCGGCGCCTTCGCCGGCACGCCCTACTATAAATTTTACTGCGAAAACGAGACGGAGTGGCGCGAGGACTTCCTCTTCATCGGCAGATGCCTCGTCAAGGCACGCCGCAACCTGCGCCGCGCCGCGATCCCCGAAGGGACGGCGGCGATCGCGGCGGACGCCTTCGCTGAGCGCGTGCTGCTTAACGAGCTCTCGATCCCGCGAAGCGTCTCCCGTATCGGCTGGCGCGCCTTCGCCGACTGTACGGGGCTCACGCGCGCGCACATCCCCGACGGCGTCAGGCTGCTGGGCTGGCACTGCTTCAAGGGCTGCTCGCGCTTGCTGGAGGCCTCCTTTGAAGAGGGGACGGAAGAGATAGAGAACGGCATCTTCTCCGGCTGCCGCAGCCTGCGGCGCGTCGAATTCCCCGCGAGCCTCAAGAGACTTGGCGGCTGGGCCTTCTTCGGCTGCGGCAATCTTGAGGAGGTCTGCTTCAAGGGAGAGCTGGCGGCGGTCGGCGAGCGCGCCTTTTCCGGCTGCGCGGGCCTGCGCCGCGCGGAGCTGCCTGAGAGCGTCGAAGTCATCGGCGTCGACGCCTTCTATGACTGTACGAACGTAGAACTGCGGCTGCCGCGCGGGCTGCGGCGGCTGGAACGCCGCGCCTTCGCGGGCGCGCGCAGCCTCGCGGAGCCCGCGCTGCCGCCGTCGCTCGAATACCTCGGCGAAGGCGTCTTCAGCGGCTGCGGGAGCATAGAAAAAGTGACGGTCCCCGCGAAGGTGAAAAAAATTCCCGGCCACGCGTTCGGCGGCTGCGAAAAGCTGGCGAAACTCACGCTGGAAGAGGGCGTCGCGGAGGTCGGCCCATACGCCTTTGCCGGCTGCCGCGCTCTGCGTGGGCTCGCAGTGCCCGAGGGCGTGACGGAGATAGGAAAAGGGGCTTTCGCAAACTGCCGGGCCTTAGAAAAGATAAAACTGCCTAAATCCCTGTCACGGCTGGGCGAGAAGGCCTTCGCCTCCTGTCCCTCCCTGCGCGAAGCGGAGATGCCGGAGGAAATCGCGGAGATCGGCGGCGGCCTCTTTGACGGCTGCCGCGCCCTCGCGGACGAAGAGGGCTTTGTGATCATCGACGGCGTCTGTTACGGCTGTCAGAGAACGGCCTTTGAGCTCGTCCTTCCCGCCGGCGTCCGCGCCGTGGCGAGCGGAGCTTTCAGGGACGGCGCGGGATACCGGGGCGTCACGCTGCCGGAGAGCGTCGAACGTGCGGGCGTCCGCGCCTTCGCCGGCTGCGCGGAGCTGCGCCCTCTCGTCCTCCCGGAAAAGGTGAAGGCGTTGGGACCGGAGCCCTTTGCGGGGTGTTCTTCGCTGCTCGTCGTGGAGGCTCCGGGGATCGCGCCGCGCGGCTTTGACGAAGAACGGGCGCGCCTTGCGGCGGCGCTCGGCTTCTGCGGCGCGGAGGAGAGGTATCGCGGCGGCGTTGCGCGCTCCTATTCCGTCTACGCGGAGGAGGAAAAAGAAAACCTCCTCAATGCCGCCATCGACAACGGCCTCGCGGATGCCGCCGCCTATTTCACGCGCCGCGCGCTGCTTTCGGCGGCGGAGTTCCGCGCGGCGCTGGAGCGCGCACAGCGGAAAAAAGAGGCGGAGATCGTGGCGCTGCTGCTCGCGTACGGCAACGACAAACTGCGCGGAGAAGACATCTTCGCCAAATATTCTTTAGACGATTGACAGTATTTGTCAGGGAGGGATCTTTTTGAACATAGCGGAGGCCAAAGAGCAGATAAAGGACGCGATGACCGCCTACTTTACAAAGGACGAATTCGGCGCTTACCGCATCCCGGTGGAAAAACAGCGCCCCATATTCATGATCGGGCCGCCCGGCGTCGGCAAGACCGCCGTCATGGAGCAGGTAGCCGCGGAGCTCGGCGTTGGCCTCGTCTCCTATTCCATGACCCACCATACGCGCCAGAGCGCGCTGGGCTTGCCCTACATCACGACGCGGGAGTTCGGCGGCGAAAAGTACCAGGTCTCCGAATATACGATGAGCGAGATAATCGGCTCCGTCTACCGCCTGATGGAGGAGACGGGGGTGAGGGAGGGCATCCTTTTCCTCGACGAGATCAACTGCGTCTCCGAAACGCTCGCCCCCTGTATGCTCCAGTTCCTTCAATATAAGGTATTCGGCCAGCACCGCGTCCCCGCGGGCTGGATCGTCGTCACCGCCGGCAACCCGCCGGAATACAACAAATCGGTGCGCGATTTCGACATCGTCACCTGGGACCGCCTGAAACGCATCGACGTCGAGCCCGATTACGAGGTCTGGAAGGCCTACGCGGAGAAAAAGGGCGTCCACCCCGCCGTCACCACCTACCTCGCGGCGCGCCGGAAGGATTTTTACAAGGTCGAAAGCGCGGCGGACGGCAAACGCTTCGTCACCGCGCGCGGCTGGGACGACCTCTCGGAGATGATGCGCCTCTGTGAGGAAAACGGCCTTGCCGTCAATGAAAAACTCATCGGCCAGTATCTGCAGGAGCCGAAGATCGCGAAGGACTTTGCCATCTATTACGACCTCTTCAATAAATACCGCGGCGACTATCAGGTAGGAGCGATCCTCGCCGGCGCGGCGGATGAGGCGGTGCTCTTTCGCGCGCGTCAGGCTCGGCTCGACGAGCGGCTGTCGCTGATCGGACTGCTCTTCGACGCGCTGACGGCGGAGCTGCGCGGCGTCTGTGACAGCGAGGATGCGCTTGATTCGCTGACCGCCGAACTGAAAAAACTGTGCGGGCTGCTGGCGGAGGAAGAGGGCGCGCCGGCTGATACGCTTGACAGGCAGATCGCCGGACTGCGCGCGGAGCTTGAAAAGGGCCGCCGCGCCTCTTCGCTGCCGGCGGCGAAACAGCGGACGCTGCTGCGCGTCATCGCCGCGCTGGAGGAATACCGCGCTTCGGTCATCAAAAGCGGCGCGGCGGACGGCAGGGCGGCCTTCGCCCTCGTCAGTGAGAGCTTCGCGAAATCCGTCGCGCGGCTCAAAGAAAGCGCGTCGGCGGCGGGCGCGGCGCTTGACAACGTATTTGACTTTTGCGGGAAAGCCTTCGGCGAGGGGGACGAGATGCTGATCTTCGTCACCGAGCTGACGGCGGGCTACTACAGCGCGCGCTTCATCGGCCACTACGGCTGTGAGAAATATTATCTGCATAACAGAGAACTCCGTTTTCAGGAGCGGGACCGGGAGCTGCGCGACCGCGCCGGCAAACTGGACTGGACGATATAGGAGGTCAATAATGAACGACGACAATCGGAGACTGGCGGAAAAATTCCTGCCGCTGATAGAGGAGGAGCGCCGGGCCTTTATCAGGGCGGAGCATGGACGGCTGCTGCGGCTCATCGGGGCGGAGTATTGGCGGCCGCGCGGAGAGAAGGCATACTTTTTCCATCGCGGCGCGGAGGAGGAGGCCCTTCCCGCCGACCCATACGAACTGAGCCTTGGCGAACTCGCGATGCTTCCCGGCCTTGAAAAGCGTGTGGAGCGGCTGGGGACCTACAGTTACCTCGCTTTCTTTCAGATGTTCCCCCGTGACAGGGAGCGCCTAGCCTTTCTCTCCGGCCTCTGGCTCAGGCTGACCAAGGGGCTCGGCTGCACGGAGGCGGAGGCGGAGAGACTCACCGGCGGACACGACGGTTATCTGGCGTGGAAACGCGGCGATACGGTGAGGGTGATCGTGCCGGAGGGCTGGGGCGCCCATGCGTGTAATTGATAAAAAAACGGACGGAGAAACGCTTGCCGTCACGCTGCTGATAGAGCCGGAAGAATTCGCCGAGGCGCTGCGCGAGGCCTATCTCGACGACAGTGAGCGCTATGTCGTTCCCGGCTATGCTCCCGGCCTCGCGCCCCGCGCGGCGATCGAAGCCGTGTACGGACCGGAGGCCCTGTTCGACGAAGCGATCGCCGCCGCCCTCCCGGCGGCCTACGGAAAATTTCTTGCGGAAGAAAAGCCGCGTACCGTGGGCAAGCCCGAAGCGTCGGATATAACCCTCCTCGCGGGCGGCGGCCTGCGCTTTCGGGTAAGGGCCGACCTCTGCCCGCGGGTACGCCTCGGAGCCTATAAGGGGCTGCGGATAACTCTTCCGGAGGGCGCGGACGAGGAAAATTTCAGGATGGCGGCGCTAAGGGCGGCCTGCAAAGAGATGGAGGGACGTCCCTCGGAGGCGATGGTCGAGGAGAGACTCGACGCGACGGCGGCGCGGGAACAGCTCAACGTCTCCCGTGACGCCGTCTATCACCTGCTTGCCGATTCTGCCTGGCTCCTGCGCGAGACATACCTCGCGGCGGGGCTTTCGCGCCCTCCGGCGCAGGTGCGCGCCGAGGCGCTTGACGTGATGCTTGAGGCCGCCTCGGGCGGCAACGCCGACCCCTCTTGGGAATTTATCGCGCGGCGGCTGCGCGGGCTTGCCGCGCGCTACCGTGCGCTGCCCGATGATTTTGACGAGACTCTCGCGGGGTTATTCAAACGCCGCGCCGCCGTCAAAGAGGGAATGACGCCGGAAGAGCTTGCGGCGGATGCCTTCGGCGCCTACCTTGGCTCCATCGGCCTCGACGAGAAGAGGTGGCGCGCTGAGCGCCGCGCCGAGGCGGAGGAGTCGGCGCGCTGCGACCTGCTGCTTGAGGCCGTGGCGGAGGCGGAGGGGATCACGGCCTCCGGGGACGAACTGCTGGCGCTGACCGCGGAGATCGCCGCGCGCTGCGGCATGGAGACTGCGGAGGCCGCGGCGCGTATCGACGCTGAACCGCTGCGCCGCCAGATAGCGCGCGACAAAGCCTGTCGCCTCATTGTCGCGAGCGCCGTGCGGGCGTGATGAAGCCCGGAGCGGAGGATCTGGAGCGCGGAGACCTGCACCGGCTGCTGCGCGGTTACTGCGTCCCCGCGCTTGCCGCGGGCCTCGTCACATCTTTCTATAATATCGTTGACCAGATCTTCATCGGGCGCGCCCTCGGAGTCGTGGGGAACGCCGCCGCCGGCGTGGTCTTTCCCGCCGTCACCGTCATCACCGCGCTCTCGCTGATGTGCGGCGTCGGCGCCGCCGCCGTCATGAGCCTCTCCCTTGGGCGCGGGGATGTGGAGGGCGCGCGCCGCGGCGCCGGCTGCGGCTTCGTCCTCATGGCGCTCTGCGGCGGGGCCGCCTCGCTCGCGATGCTTTGCCTGACGGCGCCGCTGCTTCGCCTCTTCGGCTGCACGGAGACGGTACTGCCGTACGCCGCGCCCTACGCGCGGATAACGGCCCTCGCCTTCGTCTGCGCGATGACCGGCGCCGCGGGGCCTTTTCTCCTGCGCGCCGACGGCAGCCCCAAATACGCCCTCTGCTGCACGGCCGCGGGGGCGCTCAACGTCGCGCTCGACGCGCTCTTCATCAGCGCCTGCGGGTGGGGGATAGCTGGCGCGGCCTGGGCCACGGCGCTGGCACAGAGCGTCAGCGCCGCCATGGTGCTTGCCTACCTGCCGCGCTTTAAGACCATGCGGCTGAGGGCGGCGGACTTTATCCCCGACCTCCGGCTCTGCGCGCGCATCGCCGCGCTTGGCGCGGGGCCGATGTGCAACTTCCTCACGCAGGCCGTCGTACAGATATTTTTAAACGCCGCGCTGAGAAAATACGGCGCGGCCTCAGCCTGCGGCAGCGAAGCCGCGCTGGCCGCGGCCGGCGTCGCCAACAAGGCCAACACGCTGGCCGCCGCCGTCGTTACGGGCCTCACGAACGGCATGCAGCCAATCGTCGGCTACAACTTCGGGCGCGGAAATTACACGCGCGTGAGGGAGGCCGGCCTCCTCGTCGTTAAAACGGTGATCGCCGTATCCTTCTGTATCTTCCTCTGCTATCAGTTGATCCCGCGGCAGATCGCCGCGCTCTTCGGCGCGGGGACGGAGGCCTACTTCGACTTCGCCGCCCGTTTTTTTCGCATCTTCCTGATGATGACCTTCCTCAACGGCCTGCAAAGCTCCGTCGGCGGCTTCTTCTCCGCGCAGGGGAAGCCTCTTTTCAGCATCCTCATCTCCGTCGCGCGCCAGATCATATTCCTGCCGCCCCTTTTGCTGCTCCTGCCGGCGCGCTTCGGCCTTGACGGCGTCCTCTGGTCCGGCCCCATAGCCGACCTTGCGACTGCCGCGATCGCCATCTTTCTTATGGCGCGCCGCTGCCGTCTGCTGGAGGAAATGCGGCGAGCGGGAGAATTGCGCCGGTAAAGGCAGGATAAATATAGCGAACGGGGCTCCGGTCGGTACAAATACCGACATGAACGGGGCCGGTTGACTGAACTCAAACGTTAAATCAGAAATAAATGTTAAATAACTCCTTTTAGTGATTATCGCAGTTTGATAATTACTGATTTATGACTTTTGGCGGACGACCGCCACTTAAAAATGTGAAAAAACTCAAAATGGCAGTCGACTGCCATCAGAATGGCGGAATCCCGACGTATGCAAAACCGGGAAAAAATGCTAACGTAATGGCGTTCAGCCACCTCAAAAAGAATTTCCGGCGCTGGTTCACGATAGAAAAATGAAATCACGAAAGGGCAGCGGATGAATAGTACCCATTTGTTCATCAGCCGCGTGCGCCGGGCCGGAGGCGCGCGCCGTGAAAAACTTTTTGAAGGGAGCTGCTGCAAATGAGAGAAGGGCCAAAGGCAAGAGTCCTCACAGAGGGCTGGCGAAACATAAGTATCGGAAAAGGGGGGGGGGCGCACAATAGCGGAAGGGCAAGTTTTTTTGAGAAACGAAACCCTGGCGATTCCTCCAAACGCCAGCAAATCATCCGTATAACGGCCCCGATAGACCTCTCGGCGCATCTGTGGGAGCCGATAGGCAATGGTATCGACAGCAGCCTAACTTTTTGTGGAATCTTCGACGGAGGCGGCTTTCCGATAACCGGAATGAAGGTCGTCAGCAGCGCGCAATACGCGGGGTTTTTCGGCGTTGTAGGCGCCAGTGGCATTGGCCCCACCCTGCTCAGCATCAACCTCAGCGGAAACGTCAGCAACTCCAACAGTGGTGACACTTCACGGCGCCGCCTCTGACCTGGTGGCTGTAGGACGGCGGCACGGGGCCGCGGGAACGCCTGCCGAAGCCCCGCGCCTATTATGCAAAAAATAAAATTGATGTTACAATAGCGCGAGTGACATAAATATTATGGAGGTGTTTGAACATGAGCAAAGAAAGGTTTCTTATTTCGTCGGAATCGGTGACGGAGGGACACCCGGACAAACTCGCGGATCAAATATCCGACGCGGTGCTTGACGCTATTCTCGAAGCCGACCCGATGGGACGCGTGGCCTGCGAAACGCTGGTCTCCACGGGGCTGATAGTGGTCGCGGGAGAGATAAGCACGACCTGCTACGTAGATATTCCGAAGATCGCGCGCAAGACGGTCAAGGATGTGGGCTATACGCGCGCGAAGTACGGCTTCGACGGCGATACCTGCTCCGTGCTGACGACGATAGACGAACAGTCTCCCGATATCGCGCTCGGCGTGGATAAAGCGAAGGAGGCCAAGGAGCTCTCCGACGACGAGATAGACGCCATCGGCGCGGGCGACCAGGGATTGATGGTCGGTTACGCCTGCAATGAGACGGAGGAGCTTATGCCTCTGCCGATCTCGCTCGCGCAGAAGCTGACGCGCCGCCTGTCGGAGGTCCGCAAGAATAAGACGCTGCCCTACCTGCGTCC
>ERZ827520.4026-NODE-4026-length-11322-cov-6.339043_pt1 | contig 11322 bp, 10 predicted proteins | sample MGYA00519581_ERZ827520 | MGnify/ENA primary metagenome ERZ827520 (study PRJEB31778, sample SAMEA3449339) | human gut metagenome | biome: human gut; feature: human-associated habitat; material: faeces | place: United Kingdom | collected 2010/2012 ...
TGCCCATGGAGCTGGAGGAATTCAACGTGCTCGCCGCAGCAGTGCAGGATATACCTTTTCCTGAAAAGCAGCTTCCAAAGTTGAAGGCTCTGCTGAAGCAGTTTGAGGTGCAGGACATCGAAACCGCCATGGGCTTGACAGAGCATCTGGATGACTACGTCCTCACACCGGAGATCAGCTCGCCGCAGGAAACGGCCATCGACCAGCTTCACTTCATGACAGATGACCACTCGGCGGAACTGCTGATCTCCCACGTAAACCTCTACGCCTACGGCTGCGACATCATCAGGGAGGACAACGCATCCCTTACGCCCTACGGTCTGCTGCACCGTGCGGACTATCAGCCCATGCTGTCGCCAGTGCAGGAATCTCAGGAAATGAAGATAAAAATGAAGTAATACCACCTTGGCTCGCAGAAGCCATTAAAAATCATTTTAGGGGCCGATTTTCCGAAAGGGGATCGGCCCCTTCTTTTTTTATTCCCTTTTTCGGGAAATCACCCCGGAAAGGAGAAAACATGCGCGATGAACAACTGTTGGCTTACCTCAAAGGCTCCTGCTCCGGCAGGAAAAACCGCGTCGGTGGGACGGAGCTGGAGCGGACGCTCCATGTCAGCGGAACCGACCTGCGAAAGCTGGTGAATCAGCTGCGGCGCAAGACCCATCCCATCGCCAGCGACCGCAACGGCTACTTTTACGCCACAACTGCCGGTGAAGTCTACGACACCATCCGCCAGCTGAAACGGATGGCGGCGGGACTGGAAGCGGCCATCAACGGTCTGGAACGGTCTATGGATCGGTTCCGTGAGGACGAGGAGGCCGGACATGGCTAAGCCGCCCTTTCCCTGGATCGGCAGCAAGGAGAAGATCGCACCGTACATCCTGCAGCTTTTCCCGCCCAAGCTTACGCAGTATGTGGAACCATTCGGCGGCAGTGGCGCAGTGCTGCTGGCTTTGCCGCCGGCCCCAAACCGATTAGACATTTATAACGACTTGGATGCCGAGCTGGTGAACCTGTATTCCTGCATCAAGGAACGCTCCAATGTTCTGCTGCGGGAGCTGAAATTCCTGCCCATCCACGGCCGCAAGCTCTTCGAGTATTACCGCGACTTTGTTGCCCATAAGGAGGTCTACTTTCAAAATGTGCAGGCGGAGATCGAGTGTCTGGGAGATCGCTCCTGCTTTACGGAGGAGCAGGCAGGAGAACTGCTCCCCATCTTTCAGGAACGGCTGGCTCTTTTCGATGTGAAGCGAGCGGCAGCGTATTACCTTGCTATTCGCGGCAGTTTCAGCGCAACGGTCACATCTTTCGGCGTTAAGGGAATGGATGTGGAACATCTTCTGAAAATGTTTCCGCCAGTGTCCGCACGACTGAAGGACGTGCCGCTGGAGAACAAAAACGCCTTGCAGCTCATTCGGGAGCGGGACCGAAAAGAAGGCCTTATCTATGCCGATCCACCCTATGTCAAAACAGAGCGTCTTTATCGGATCGCCGGAAAGTTGGGACGTTTCCGAAGATTCCATGTCCGGCTCTGGCAAATACTGTCCGGCTGCGAAGGCTATGTCGTCCTCTCCTACAATGACTGCCCCTTTATCCGAAAGCTCTATCAGGATTGGTACATCTTATCCTTCCAGCGCAGCAATCCGCTGTCTCAGAAAAAGGGCGCGTCCTTCGGCGAACTCATCATCACCAACTACGATCCGCGTCCCTATATGACCCACCAGCTAAACCTCTTCGACGAGCCTCTGGGCGAATGGGAGCTGAAGCTGGTCCATATCCCAAATCATCCACTGAGGAGGAAAACAGCATGAAATTCAATTTGAACCATGATCCTAACAATAAAACTCTTGCCATCCCCCGCGCCGCTTTGCAGCTCTCCGGCCTTGCAGGCGTCAGCGACCTGATCCTCCATACCGACAGCGGCTGTATTCTCCTGCTTCCGGGAGATCCCACCGTGGCGGAAATGCTGAAAACCATTTCTCTCATCTCCGCCGTTACACCGCAGCTGATCTCCCGTCTGGCGGAGAGAAGCCAGTTGGCGATGGAGACTGGCGTGGCGGAAACGGCGTGCGGCGTCTGTGAGCATGAACCGCACTGCTCCGGTCTTGAAATCCCACCCTGCCAGCTGGCGGAGGCGGGGATCTCGCCTAACGCCGCGCTGGAGTCCTTTGTAGAGGAGGGCAGAGTCATCGTGCAGGCAGCGGAGAAAACCGCCGCAGATGTGCTCATCGACGAGTTGGACGATGATGTTCGCACCATGCTGGAGGATTCCGGTGTGCAGCTGGAGGGCGTATGCCGTCTGTTGGAAAAGGAGGAGATCTTAGGATGAATGAAACCTATCCCTACCCGTATTCCGCTGCTGAAGCCCGCAAGCGGAATGAGCTTCCCCTCTGGCGGGAGAGCCACAGGGCGAACATTGCCTGCCGTAATGCTATCGAGGAAGCCATTCGCCAGAATTTCGATGGGATGCATCTGGACAAGAACTGTATCACGCCGGTGCTGGAGGAATACGGCTACAAGCGCACCGCATGGGTGCTCGCCAATACGCTGCACGAACTCAAGTGGGATGGGCGTTTTAGCTACGCCAACAAGCATTGGGCAGAGAAGATATATATTCCCACAGATCTCATCCACAACAGCGATTTTGTTGTCCGAAGCCATCCGGCCGTGCTGGATGGCTTCGTCAGTTTTTACCGCAAGGCGGTGCAGGCGTTAAATCTCTTTGGCGCGGAGCACTGCGTCGGTGACCGCGCCGAGCAGGACTATACCGGCAAGGTGCTGGTGCTGTCACCGGATACCCTCAAGGAATCCTGCTGGAGTCAGGAAAACCAGCTCTGGTATGCCCATGACGGCTTTGGCTGTTCGCCTCACGCCATTGGCCGCTCAGTGCGCTGCACCTGCCTTAGCGACGGGGAGATGACACGCTGGAACCGCAGCGAGTTCATTGGCGTACTGGATGACCAGTTCCTTCCGGAATGGGCAAAGCCAAAGCTGGCAGAGCTTCAAGCGCAGGAGCAGACCGACGCGCCCACTATGGGCGGCATGAAGATAAAATGAGGAGGACATCTGAATGTGCATGACCTATTACACCGTGGACGATCTCCGCCCCGGAAGACCCGGATGGGATGTGAGACAGTTTTCCGCATTGGCGGAGGCCATCGACCATTACCGGACGCTCCCTATGAACGGTGTCCGCGTCCTTGGTATGGCGGATGATGCCCACGCCTATGAACTCATCCGCTGTGTGCGCCTTTTCCCCGGCGACGCCCAGGGCGAGGATGTTCTGTCGGCGGATTACCGGCGCAGCGGTTTGACGAAAAAAGATGCCGCCCTGAAAGTTGCGCTGGATACTTGCTTGGAAACTCTGCATCCCCGATTTCTGTTGGAACCGGAGCGTCTGGTTCCCGTCCCCCAGCGCAGAAAGCTGCGGGAAGAACTGCGGGAGGCGCTTCTCTGGCAGGGCTATGAGGAAAACTACGAGTCTGCCATCCGTTCCGTTTTTGTGGGCGGCGTTGGTTGGATCTCACCTCAGGACGTGAAAAAGCAGCGGCAGCTTCCACTTGTGCTGAGCTACCGGGTAGACGGTATGTCGAAAGACGGTGCCTACTTCTCCTTAGAGCTGGAGCCTTGGGAATATGACCTTCTGCTGGAGCAGACGAAAAATCACTATAAAAATAAAGAAAAGAGGAACACAAAATGAAACGAATGCTATCTCTCTGCGTTGCGGCGCTGTGCCTGACTTTGGCACTGGCGCCCACTGCGCTGGCGGCGGACTTTGAACCCGCGGTACCGGACGCCAAGGTCTGCTACCCCACCGCCATCGTCCGAAGCGACGATGGCACAGAACTGAAGAAATTCTATGATCTGAGTCCGGAAGACGATCCTGCGGGCATTCCCCGCTCGGACTTTCGGCAGGACGGCTTCCAGTACAACCTGACGGACCTTCTGAAGCAGGAGCTTCCTGAAAACGAGAGCCGCCAGCATACGGAGCATGTTTCTATCGAGAGCGCCAAAAAGGATATGGAATCCGTGCTGGCGCTGCTGCCGCAGGAGCGTGAGTTCATCACGGACGACGGGCTCATGGGGACCCTGACACTCCGACTTGACACCGTGCAGGTCGAGCCGTCCGGCTATGGCAGTTCTACAAAGCAGCTTTCCGTCAAGCGCAGCTATCCCAATCTTGCCGAGCAGGATACACAGTACATCCCCAAGAGCATTGAGGACGGCGGCAGGACCCTGACGCTCTCCGACATTCAGTGGCAGACCGACAATACCGCAAACATGGATAGATACGCTGTGGCAGACCGCTATACCGCCGTTGCCACCTACACCGGCAGCGCCACCAGCAGCTACGTCAAGGGCTACACCGTCACGGCGGATTATACCGGAACCGTCAGCCGGATCGCCCTCAACCGTGTCCGCTATGTTTCCATTTTTGAGGGAACGCCCATCCAGCCCGCAGAGCCTGCGAACGTACCTTCCGCGGCATCCGCTTTCCGCTGGTCCTATGTGCTGATTCCCCTCGGAATTGTGGCTGCGGCAGGAGCCGGTGTCGGCGGTGCGCTGCTGGTGAAGCACAGAAAAGAAAACGCAGAAGAGGAGGAAACGGAAGAATGAAGAAGATCATTACCCTTTGCCTGAGCCTTTGCATGACAGCGGCTTTGGCGGCTCCGGCGTATGCGCTGGAATACAGCATTGCCCCTCCGAAGGACTTTGACTTTGGCGGGGATACATCTATTGAGGTCATCCACACGGCGGATGGCGGTGCCATGCGCAACGAGGATGTCAGTAAGAACGCAGCGCTCATTCCGCCCGTCTTTGGCTCGGAGAGCATGAATGCGCTGCATACCGGCGAATACCTGACGCCAAATCTTGCGCCGCGCACCCTTCCCACGGCTGGCGCCGTGATCAGCGGCAGCGGCGATGTGGTTACCCCAGGGAGTACGGTGAGCAGCGGCAACGGCTATCAGCCCTCTGTGCTGTTCACGGAGGTGGCGAGCGATCTTTACTACAAAAATGGTTCCCTCGGCAAGATCGAGATCCCCGCGCTGGGTCTAAGCATGTGGATCTATCAGGGCACGGACAGCAAAACGCTCGTCAAGGGTGTCGGACATTTTGAGGACACCTCCATCTGGGAGGGCAATGTCTGCCTCGCCGCCCATAACCGCGGCGCCAACAGCTACTTCGGGCAGATCCACACGCTGAACATCGGCGATAAGATCACCCTGACCACCAAGCTGGGTACCCGCACCTACCATGTGACGGATGTCAGCAAGGTCAGCGAGACAGACCGCAGCGGTCTTGCGGACTCCGGCGAGAATATGCTCACGCTTTACACCTGCGTCCGCAACCAGCGGGACCAGCGCTGGTGCGTCACCGCAGTGGAAACTTGATTTTTTCTCCGTTTTGCCGGATCGGTTCTGTTCGACTTCTGCCCATCGCCTGTGATATGGTGGAGCTACGAGAAAGATTTCCACATACACATTAGACTGGAGGTAGAACAATGAACAGATTGAAGAACACCGGACTTGTCCTCTGCGGTCTCGTGCTGGGACTTTCGCTGAGTGCTCCCGCGGCGCAGGCGGTGGAATCGCTGAAAGCAACGCTTTCCACCAACCGCGTCCTTGTAGACGGTCAAGAAGTCCGCCTGACGGCGTACAACATCAACGGCAATAACTATGTTATGCTGCGCGACATCGGCAGAGCGGTCGGTTTCAATGTCTACTGGGACAGCGATGCCAAATGTGTACAGGTCGAATCGGGCAAGCCCTACACCGGCGAAGCGCCGGTAACGTCTGCGGAGGCAAAGCCCGTGGAGCAGCCCGCGCAGACAGATGTCGCCGCTGCAAAGCAGGACATCGTTGACCGCACCAACGCCTTGCGCAAAGAAAATGGCGTTGCCGCGCTGTGCGTCAACGACAGGCTCATGCAGGCGGCACAGGTTCGCGCGGATGAGATGGCTGCGAGCGGCATCTATTCTCACACCCGTCCGGATGGACGCAAAAGCAACACCGTCACCGACAGCAGATACACTGGAGAAAATATTCACAGTATATCGGAGCTGTACCTCGAACAACAGCACAAAACGCTCTCCGAGGCAGTGGTCAATCTGTGGTCCAATTCCAAGGCTCACACGGACAACATGACAAGCTCCCGCTACGGCGAGATTGGTGTCGGACTGGCGCGGGGCGTTAACCAAAGCGGTCTTGACTGCTGGTACTGCGTGCAGGTCTTCCTGCTGGACGGCTGTGAAGTCACCTGGGTGGATACTCCCGCAAGCAAGTAAATCATCAACTCTCACGCAAGAGCAGATCGGCAAGGTCTGCTCTTTTTATTACGCATTTTTAGAAAGGAGAACCCTATGAAACCTATGAAAAAACGCCTACTGTCTCTGCTTTTGACACTGGTGACGATCTTGAGCCTGCTGCCGACTGCGGCTTTCGCTGCGTCGAACACGGGTTCTGGCCTCAAAATTACCACTAACCAGGCATATTGGAGCACGCGCCTGCTTGCCAACGGAACCCCGTACAGCTACCGCCCGCCGCTGGCAGACGGCAAGCTCGTGTACTGCATGGATAGCGGCCTCGGCTATCATTACGCAACGCCTTCATACCTGAATTCCTTTACATGGACGTCCGGCACCGGTGCAGATGCAGATGCCGTATTGCAGTCGGCACTCACGAACAGTGGTCTCAGCGAGATGGACGCCGCGACCGTCGAGAACGTCAAGTGGATGATGACCTACCTCAACGACTGTAAAGAGTCCAACGTCGGCCAGCTTTTTATGGCGGTACAGACCTACGTTTGGGAGAACCAGTCCTATAAAGGCGAACCCGGTGGAGACGGCGACGCGGGCGGCTACGCCAACGCCGACACCTACGAGCTGTATCTGAGTCTCATCGACTCTCTTCTCGCAAAGAAAGCAGCTGAGGACGCCGAGTTCCAGCGTCAGATTGAGGAGTACGCTGCGCAGGGCATTGCTGCAACCATCGTGGAGGATGAGAGTGCAAAGTGGGCGGTTTTTGCGATCTCCAGCAACCGCAAAAATCAGTCATTCTTTAACTACTATGGACCGCGCAAGCTCGTAACGGGCGAGCCAGCGCCTGACCAGCCGGAGCAGCCTGCGGGCGGCACGGGCAAGATCGTGCTGAAAAAAACCGCCGGTGGGACCACAACCGGTCTCGCCGGTGCACGTTTCAGCATCTACTTTAACGGTCAGATCGTCGGCAGCGACATCACCAATGCGCAGGGCGAGATCTATGTTGAGGATGCCGCCACCGGCCTTTGGAGCTTTGTCGAGACCTCCGCACCGGACGGCTATTGCGTCGATCCCACACCGAAGAGCGTGTACGTAGATGTAACTGAGGGTGACCGCGAATACACCGTCGCGGCAGTCAACTATGAAAAGCCCGATATGAAGATCACCAAGCGCGACGCCATGAGCGGCAAACCGATTGCCGGCACGGTGCTGTCGGTGAAGTCCGTGACCAGCAGTTACTCCACTTCCGTCACGACCGGGACGGATGGCTCCGCAACGCTCTCGGCCATTCCTGCCGGTGTCTATGTCGTGCGCGAGGAATCCGTACCAGAGCCGTACATCGTGAGCAATACGGAGCAGACCGTGGCGCTGCGCCCCGGCAAGACCTCCGAAGTCATCTTCGTTGACTATGAAAAGCCGGGACTCGAAATTTTGAAGAAAAATATTGCCACCGGGGAGCCTATCGAGGGCGTGACCTACCGCATCGAGCAGATCGACGGCAGCTTTTCCACCAGCGCCACGACGGACAGCGCGGGGCGCATCTTCCTCGATTCCATCCCCGTGGGCAGCTATCGCATCACGGAGAAAAATGTGCCTTCCCATGTCATTCTCTCTGAGATCCCCCAGGAGGTCTATCTGGAAGCAGGCTGCACCAGAACGGTGACCTTCTTCAACGCGGTCAAACCCTCCCTGACGATCCTAAAGCGAAACAGCGTCACCGGTGATCCTCTCTCCAATGCCAAATTCCATATCTATTACGGCTCGGACAATACCACCACCGGCGAGATCAACGACCTCGGCGTATTCACGACGGCCTCCGATGGTAAAATCACGCTCACCGACGTAAACCGTGGCTGGTACAAGCTGGTGGAGGAGTCCGCTCCCAAGGGCTTCGGCATTCAGGGCAGCGGGGTCATCGAGTTCTATCTGGAAGCCAATACCTCTAAGACCGTGACCGTGGACAATGTTCCTCACAGTGCCCTCGTCGTGTACAAATATGACGTCAAAACCGGAAAGGGACTGGAGGGCTGCCGATTTGAACTGAGATATTTAGGCGGCGGCACTTCCGGTACTGGCGGTACGGTCATTGGAACCTATGTGACCGGCCCCAACGGAGCGTTCACCGTGACAAACCTCAAACGAGGCACTTACATCTGCCAGGAAATCGAAAGCGACGGAAATCATATCATCGACCGCGAACCCCAGACCGTGTGGATCTCCGGCGAGGATCAGGATGTGGTGACGATCCGCTTCGGCAATGCTCCTCTGGGATCGCTCTTGATTACTAAACTGAGCGATGACAACAAGCATGAGCCGCTCTCCGGCGTAGAGTTTCTTTTGACCGACAGCAGCGGCAATTATCTCGGCAACGACAACGGCCGCTTCACCACCAATGCCGCAGGCGAAATTCTGGTGGATGGTCTGGAACCCGGCATGACGGTCATTGCCCGTGAAGTCCGGGCAAAAACGGGCTACCTGTTGGATGACAGCCCCCAGCACGCGCTCATCAAGAGCGGCGAAATGGCGCATTTGCAGTTTCTGAACCAGCCTGCCGGTAATCTCATCATCCGCAAGGTCAGCACCGGTCCCAACAAGGAGCCGCTGGAGGGCGTAGAGTTTAAGATCACCTACGCGGATGGCAGCTTTGTCCCGGACGCCAATGGCGAGCTGTCCAGCAACGGCATTTATTACACCAACAAATCCGGTGAGATCAGAATTTCCGGTATCGTCGGCACCGTGGTAGCGACGGAAAGCAAGACGATTCCGGGCTTCACCATTGATGAAGCGACCCGCACACAGACGGTGGTAGTCAATCCCAACGACACGCAGACGCTGACCTTTTACAACAAACCCACTACAACATTGATTCTCCAGAAATACATTTCTGGCACGAAAAATGAACCGCTTGCCGGGGTACAGTTCCTTGTGACGGACTCCTCCGGCGCGGTAGTCGGCCCCAACAACGGCTACTATACCACCGACGCTGCAGGCCAGATCGTCATTGAGGGGCTGACCGACGGCATGACTGTTACCGCAAAAGAGGTCAAATCTGTGGATGGATTCGTGTTGGACGGGACACCGCAGAGCATTAAGATCGACCAGAGCCAGTCTCCCCAGCGCATGACCTTCTGGAATGAGCGACAGGGCGCGCTCATCATCAACAAGCTGTCCTCTCTGGACCGCAAGACGCCGCTGGAGGGCGTTACCTTCAAAATCACTACGGCTACCGGCGAGTTTGTTCCCGACGAAAACGGAAAAATCAGCTCCAACGGTCTGTACTATACCGACGAAAACGGGCAGATCATTCTCAAGGGCGTCACCGGCACACTGGTGGTGACAGAGGAAAAATCCATCTCCGGTTACACCATCGACGAGAACACCCGCACGCAGACCGTGGTGGTCAACCCCAACGACACGCAGTCCCTCTATTTTTATAATGCTCCCATCGGTGGGCTGGAGCTGGTGAAAGTGAATGCGGCGGACAAGACCCAGCGCATCCCCAACACCACCTTCGAGATCCGCCGTGTCAGCGATGGCGGTCTGGTGGACACCGTCACCACCGGAACGGACGGCCGCGTGTATGTGCCGCTGGAAAGCGGCAGCTACTATGCCGTGGAAACCGAGGCGGGCAAGGGCTTCCAGCTGGACAATACCCCCATCTATTTCGCCGTGGGGGATGGTAGAACCACGACCAAAACGGTGACCAACAAAGCCATCTGCGGTATCCTAATCCACAAGGTCGATTCGGCCACCGGCGAGGGCATCTACGGCGTTTCCTTCATTCTCTACGACAGCGGCAATAATCCCATTGCGCAGGAAACCAGCGATGACCGCGGTTATGTCCGTTTTGAAAATCTGACCACTGGCCGTTTTTATCTGCGTGAATTGGAAAATGAGGGATATATTCCCGACACGCAGAAAAAGACCGTGTATGTAAAGTCCGGCGAAACCACGGAAATCGAGTGGAAGAATACGCCCATCACCGGCCAGATCCAGATCGTCAAGACATCGGCGGACTATAATTCCATGAATGGCTGGCCCGCCGGAACACCGATTCCCAACACTGTCTTTGAAGTTTACAACGCCCGCACCAACCGTCTGGTGGATACCATCAAGACGGATAAAAACGGCTTGGCGGTCAGTAAGCCTCTGCCTCTGGCGCGGTACAAAATCGTGGAATCCAAGGCGGCGGAGTTTTACGGGCTGGATAAGACACCCATTGAAGTGGAGATCGAACACGCCAGTCAGATCGTTAAGGCGAGCATGACCAATAAGAGCCTGTACACGAATGTGTCGATCAAGAAAACCGGCTACGTGGAGGTCATGCCGGGGCAGCTTGTCCGCTACAACTTCACCGGTATTGCCAACAATTCCACCACGGCGCTGGAATCCTTCTACTGGCGCGATACCCTGCCCGTCAAGGCGGTGCGCCTTGAAAAGATTTACACCGGCACGTGGAATACCCCCGGCAACTATAAAATCGTCTACCGAACCAATCTCAGCGGCGATACCTGGCGCACACTGGCGGATAACCTGAGCACATCCAAAAACTACGTCTTGGATGCTTCGCCTGCGGCGCTGGGGCTTGCCGGAGGTGGATTACACCCTGCAGGAAGGCCAGCCCGTTTCCCTGCTGGCGGAAGGGACGACGCTATACGACAAATATCCTTCCTATTGTTTGCTGCGCATCCTGCCCAATTTGGATGAGGACTACATCCGCAGCGATCCCGCCCTGCCGGCCTTTGCCGCGAAGGTCGCGGAAAAATGCAAGGAGTGGGAAGAATTGTGCGTGAGCCAACAACGGCATTGGACGTCCATGCGCGCCAATACCATCCTCACCGATTCCGGCACCTATTTCAACCCCAACCTGACGGAGATCAGTTTCCGCATGCTCACGGCCCCGGAAGGCGTGGAAGCCTGCTTTGAACAAATCAAGGAGGAATTTCGCGCCCAGGGCATCGAACAACTCATTCTAAAAGTGACGGTAAGTTTACTGCGATGAAAAAGCACACGTATACAGTAACGCATCAGCAGTTCCTACGCTTTGTGGTGGTGGTAACTTT
>ERZ827520.4029-NODE-4029-length-11316-cov-4.209306_pt1 | contig 11316 bp, 12 predicted proteins | sample MGYA00519581_ERZ827520 | MGnify/ENA primary metagenome ERZ827520 (study PRJEB31778, sample SAMEA3449339) | human gut metagenome | biome: human gut; feature: human-associated habitat; material: faeces | place: United Kingdom | collected 2010/2012 ...
CTGCTTGAACAAATTTTATTTCAATCTTTTGTCTAACTTTTTGGGGTCACTTCAAACTGTCCTTTCGGCTTTTTATAATCCAGTCTAATCCAGTCTCTTTATATCCGCTTTTCCACCGCATCGGCATAGGCTGCGGCAATCAGCCGCGCGCCCGCCTCGGTGGGATGTACGCCGTCTCCCGCCCAATACGACGGTTCCCGCTCCACACAGGCGGCGGCGAACAGGCCGTCCAGCGGCACATAGGCGGCGGCATACTCCCGTGCCAGGCGGCGAACCACCCCAATCTTGGGATCGAGGTCGGGCCGCCAGGCGTCTTTGTCCGGCGTATCGTGCAGGACGAAGGGCTCCAGCAGCAGAATTTTGGCGCGGGTGTTCCGGCGAACATCCTCCAGCAGACGGCGGTAATTTGCTTCGAATTGTTCCGTCGTAGTGGGATCGTTGGAGTCGAAGGCGCGCCAGGTGTCGTTGATGCCGATCAGAATCGACAGAATGTCCGGCTGAAGGGCAATACAGTCCTCCTGCCAGCGGGCCAGCAGATGGTCGGTGCGGTTACCGCTCACCCCGCGGTTAAGAAACTCCCAGTCCTGCCTAGGGCGCCGCTCCCGCAGCAGGGCGGCGGCAAACCGGGGATAGCCCGGGCCGAGATCGGTCAGATCCTCGCGGGAGCGCCCGCAATCGGTAACGCTGTCTCCCTGAAAAAGAACGCGCATAGAAATCTCTTCCCTTCCACAAGGCCGCCCGTAAGAGGGCGCTTTTTCTCAATCATAACCGTTATTCTTTGGCTATGATTGTGACTTTTGCACCACGAACCATTTTCCGTTCTTCTCGTTCGGCTCCTTGATGATCTTCCGCTGCTCCTCGGTGGGATTGCCAAACCAGTCGTATTTCCAGCCGTCCTCGGTGTTCACCATCCGCAGGGCAAAGAAATCCTGCCGGTCGTCGGCCGTTATCCGGTACATGATGTAAACCGGATTCTCGTCTCCCAGCGTTTCCACCTGCTCGAACGCCTCTTTGTCCACCCAGTACTTCGGGATGCACCATTTACTGAGCTGGAAGCGGGCTTCGCTCACATCGCCGTAATCGGGGAACTCCGCGGTTTCCAGGCTCGCCGCCACCTTGTCGGTGCCGTGCTCCTTCACGAAAGCCTTGAATTCCTCCATCGACTGATTTCCGACGATCGCCTCGGCGTGCTGCTCCGCCACCCGTTCGATGGCGATCTCATAGCGGTTCTTCAGCGTCTGCTGATACGCGGTGACGAGAAATACCACGATGAACGCCGTCGCCAGCGTGATAAAAGTGAAGCGGCCGGGCTTGAACCGCACAGGGTCGGGCGGCTTTTTTACCCAGATTTTCCGGATATTGAACAGGATCAGCGGGGCGACAAGCAGCACGCCCATCGTGATATAAATCGCAAGAGTAGTCTTCATCGTCTCATGCCTTTCCGGTTGCCGGACGCGTCTTACAGGACCTTGGACAAAAATTCCTTCGTCCGCGCGTTCCGGGGATGATTAAAAATCTCGTCCGGCGTTCCTTCCTCGCTGATTACGCCGCCGTCCATAAAGAAAATGCGGTCCCCCACCTCCCGGGCGAAGCCCATTTCGTGGGTAACGACCACCATGGTCGCGTGGTTGAGGGCGAGATTTTTCATGACCTCCAGCACCTCGCCCACCATTTCGGGATCGAGCGCCGAGGTCGGCTCGTCGAAAAGCAGCACGTCCGGGTCCATCGCCAGGGCGCGGGCAATGGCTACCCGCTGCTTCTGGCCGCCCGAGAGACGGCCGGGATACACGTCGGCCTTCTCCGCCAGCCCGACCCGGTTGAGCAGCTCCAGCGCCTTTTCATCCGCTTCGGGCTTTGTCAGCTTTTTCAGCTTGACGGGGGCCAGCGTGAGGTTTTCCTTCACCGTCATGTGGGGAAACAGATTGAATTGCTGGAATACCATCCCCACCTTCTGGCGGAGCTGGTCGAGCTGGCGGAGATTCTGCATGGCGGAGACGCCCTCAATCAGGATATCCCCTTTTGTGGGCATCTCCAGCAGGTTGATGCAGCGCAGGAAGGTGGACTTGCCGCCGCCGGACGGGCCGATCACGCAGACGCAGTCCCCCTTGCCGATATGCGCGTCGATCCCCTTGAGGACCTCCAGCTCGCCGAAATACTTATGGAGATTCTGTACGTCAATCACTCTTACGCATCCTCCTTTCCAGCTTGCCGAGACCGGTTGAGAGCACCGTGGTCATCAGGAAATAGAGGTACGCCGCAAAGAGGAGCGGCACCGTAAAGTTGTAGGTCACGCTTCCGATGGTCTGCGCGCCCTTGGTCAGGTCGGCCAGCCCAATATAACCGGCGACCGACGTTTCCTTGAGCAGAACGATGAACTCGTTTCCCAGCGCGGGCAGAACATTTTTGACCGCCTGCGGAATAACGATATAGATCATGGTTTTCCCCGCCGACAGACCAAGAGAACGCCCGGCTTCGGTCTGTCCCCGATCCACGGCCAGAATGCCGGCGCGGATAATCTCCGCCACGTAGGCGCCGGAATTGATGCCGAAGGCAAAGCCGGCGATCACCAGGTCGGGGATATGTTCAAACAGGGGGATGTTTTTAAGAACCCGGCTGAATACGACGAAATACAGCACGAGCAGCTGCACCACCGCCGGCGTGCCCCGCACCACCGAAATATAGCCGTTGGCGAAGCCGGCGAGCAACCGGCGAAGGCCGACCACGAAACGGTTGCCCGTTAAATTGTCCACATCCTGCAGCTTGGCGATAGCCAGCAGCAGGCCGAGAATCACGCCAACCACCGCGGCGATACCTGTCAGCTTCAACGAATTTCCCAGCCCGCGCAGCAGGTATTGGTATCGATCCTCGTCGATCAGAGACAGGAACACCGCGTCGGCAAAAGACGACGCCATTTTTTCAAAGGAATGCCAGAGCGCTCCCAAACAAAGCCCCCCTCATGGTGGAGATATCATCCTGCGCTGTCATGGGGGAACGGCGTCTCCCCTAACAGCGTCTTCCTGTAAAAAGGAAAGGAAGCCGGCGTTGATTGCCAGCCGGCTTCCCTTTTACCCATGTAGACGCTACGCGCTTTACTTAATATATTTATCGACGATCGTCTGGAAAGTACCGTCGGCCTTGAGCTCCTTCAGCGCGTTGTTGACGGCCTCCAGCAGGTCCTTGTTGCCCTTTTTTACGGCAATCGCGTATTCCTCTTCATCAAACTGGTTTTCAATCAGGGTAACATCGTCCCCATGCTGGGTCTTATATTCCTTCGCGGGGTTGTTGTCGATGATGACCGCGTCCACGTTGCCGGTCAGCAGAGCGTCCACCGCCAGGGAACCGTTGGCATAGCCGATGACGTTTTCCTTCGCAGTCAGTTCTTCGGCGCAGAAGCTGCCGGTAGTGCCGGTCTGCACGCCGATCTTCTTATCGGTCAGGTCGTCTTTCGACGTATAGCCGCTGTCCGACTTCACAATCACGGTCTGGAGAGCCGTGTAGTAGGTGTCGGTGAAATCCATGGTCTGCTCCCGGGTAGCGTCGATGGTGAAGCCGGCGGCGATCAAGTCGATCGTCTTGCCGGACAGCGCTTCGGGCAGGGACTCGAAAGTCATGTCCTTGATCTCCAGCGTCAGACCGAGCTTCTTCGCAATGGCCTCCATAAGTTCGGCGTCCACGCCGACGACCGCGCCGCCTTCCTGATATTCAAAGGGCGGGAATTCGGCGTTGGTGCCCATAATCAGGACGCCGTCCTTCACGAGGTCCAGCTTAGCGGCCGTGCTCGTCTCGTCCTTAGAGGAGGAGGTGCCGCTGGACGCGGGCTTCCCGCCGCAGGCAGCGAGGGACAGGGCCATCAGGGACGCGGCGGTCCCCAGTGCAAGAGCTTTCAGAAACTTGTTCATGCGTATCGTCATTCCTTTCAGAAATACAAAGGGTCCGGCCGCTGGTTCCTTCGGCCGGGACTCATGGAGAAAAACGGCCGGACAAAGGCCGCCCGAACTCCATGAAAGCAAAGTATATTATAAAGGATTGTTAAGGAAGAATCAATAAGTATTTAAAATTTCTGCAGGTTTATGCAATAAAAAATCCGCGCCGGCCTCCCGGAGCTCATCCTCGCCCCGGAAGCCCCAGACCGCGCCGCCGCATTTCATGCCGGCGTTTTTCGCGGTGTGAACATCCACATTGGAATCGCCAATAAACAGGGCGTCCGACGGAGAAACGCCGACGGATTCCAGCGCCGCGAGGGTCAGCGCGGGATCCGGCTTGGTTTTCCTTCCCTCCCGGTTGCCATACACACCGGCGAACAGTCTCCGGCCGAACAGGGCTTCCACGATGGTATGGGCCTGCGCGTCCGGCTTGTTGGTGACGACGAGCAGCGCCGTTCCCCTTTCTTGCAGCATAGCGAGGGTTTCCGGCATCCCCGCATACGGGCGGGTATAAATCAGGCAGTCCCGGTCATAAATCCGCAGGAACGCCTGCCGCACCCGCTCCCATGTCTCGGGGGAAGCGTCCGGCCCGGCCGCCCGTTCCGCAAGCTTTTGCAGCCCGTTCCCCACCATCTGCCGATAGGCCTCCACCGGATGGGGCGGCAGGCCGTTTTCCCGCAGAGCGGCGTTGGTCGCCTCCGCAAGGTCCCGCAGGGTATCGGCCAGGGTGCCGTCCAGGTCAAAGACCGCCGCCTTCCACTGACGGCTCTGCGAGCCGGTCAAAATACCGACAGGGTGAAGGATACCTCATCCTTCTGCCCCGGCTCAAGAATCCGCATCCCCCGCTTGTGCTCGAACACGTCGTCCTCGGTAACCAGCGTGCCCATGCCGTTCCACGGCTCCAGGCAAACCAGCGGGCTGTCGTGCTGGGAGGACCAGATACCAAGGTAATTCATCCCGGTAAAGTCCATCTTCACGCCCCGGCCGCTTTTTTCCGAATAGAGCTTCACGCTGTGGGATTTGAGCTGGTCGAAGATCAGCGCGTCCCCCCGGAAAAGGACGTGATTCAGCCGGAAGGAGCGCGCTTCGGTCAGCAGGCGGTTCCGGACGGTGTCAATGATCAGGCCGGTGGACAGCTCCACCTGCGGGCAGTCGGCGGTTTCAGGCTGGTCGAATTCGATGAGGTAATCCTCGAAATTCTCCCCCTTCACCAGCGGCACATGGAAGCCGGGATGGCCGCCGAGGGTGCAGGGCATCGGCCCATCCCCGGTGTTCTCCACCGTGAAAGCGGAGGTCACCGAGCGGTCGCCCAGAAAATAGCGGACGGTGATGGCGAAATCATAGGGATAGCCCTTCCGGGTCTCCTCATCCGCGACCAGACGGAAAGACATTGCGTCCTTCTCCGCTTCCAGCCTTGTCCATTCCTTCCGGCGAGCAAAGCCGTGCTGCGGCAGGTTTACCTCCCCTGCCGAGCAGGAGGCGCGCTTGTTCCGGAGCGACCCCACGAAAGGAAACAGGATGGAGGCCCGGCCCGACCAGCCGGACGGGTCTCCGTCCCACAGGTAATCCATTCCCTCCGCGGAACGGATGGACTGCAGCTCCGCGCCGAGAGTCTCGGCCGAAACCGTAATCGTGTCGTTCTGAATCGTTGTCAGCATATCGTTCTCCCCCATGCCCGCCCCGCGCCGGTTGCGGCGGAGCCGGTCGTTTTCGCCGGTATTTTTCGCCGGCCGTTGCTTTTTCATAATACAGCCTGCCGGCGGACCGGTCAAGAGTTTCCGGCTGTTCCTCCGGATATTTTTAGCCGAATTTCTTGCTCTTCCTGACGCGTCGGACAGTCCCCGTCTTTCACTCTTGCATACATTTTCATATCCAATACCCGTCCGTTTTTCACGGCGTTGCTGCGGAGCGTTCCCTCGCACACAAACCCGCTCTTTTCCAGAACCCGGCAGGAGGCAAGGTTATGGGCAAACGGCTCCGCGAAAATACGGAGGATATCCGTGTTTTCAAAAATCCAGCGGTTTGCCTGCTGTACCGCCTCGGTTCCCAGCCCCCTGCCCCAGAAGGGCTCCGCAATATAATAGCCCATTTCCGCGGTACGCGCGTGGATATTCTCCTGACGGAATATCCCGATGCCGCCGACAGCCCGATCGTCGGCAGTAATGGCAAACGCAAAGACCGTGTGTTTATCGGCGTGCAGCATCGCCCAAATGAAATCCCGCGCATCGCTTTCCGTATACGGATACGGCAGGCCGTCCCGCAGATTGTCCTGCACGCGCTGATTGTTCAGCGCCGCGGCAAGCGCGGGCGCGTCCTCGATTCTCCACGGCCGGATTCGGCGCTCCATGTTCGATTCCTCCTTTACCAGGCTATCCCGAGATATGGAAAGCGCCATAGCTTTTGGACTACGGCGCTTGGAAAAGTTTTTTCTTACAGGTCTTACTGCTTCAGCTTGATCCACAGGGAATCCTGCAGCTCGTTGATCGAATCCGGAAGGGTGACGAACACCTCGGTGTTCTCCAGCACATCCTCCGGCGGATAGAAGTTCGGGTTTTCCCCGATCGACGGGTCAAGCAGCTTCCGCGCCTCGGTATGCGGGGTGGAATATCCGATGTACTCCGCGTTCGCCTTCGCTACCTCCGTCCGGCAGAGGAAGTTGATGTACGCCTCCGCCTCGCTCTGATGCTTGCTCGACGCCAGGATGCACATTGCGTCCACAAAGCGGTTGGTCCCCTCCTTCGGCACGAAGTAGTCGATGTTGGGGTTGCCCTCGTCCTCGTCCATCATGATGATGCCGTCGCCCGAATAATAGGGGGCGATCCAGCCCTCTTCGTTGATCATCTTGTCGTAGACCTGATCCATCACATAGGCCTGCACCAGCGGCTTCTGCTTCACCAGTTCCTCATACGCGGCGTTCCATTCGTCCGGGTTTTCCGAGTTCATGGAATAGCCCAGCTTCACCAGCGCGATACCGAACGCGTCGCGGGGATTGTCGAACATAAAGATTTTATCCTTGTATTTCTCATTCCAGAGCAGGCCCCAGCCGGCCTCCAGATCAGCCTCGTTCACATATTTCTTATTATAGAAGATTCCCACCGTTCCCCAGGTATACGGCACCGAATATTCGCCCGTCGGGTCGTAGATGGGATTTTTCAGGCTGTCGTCAATATACTGGAAATTGGGGACGTTATCAAAATTGATTTTGGCCAGCATGTTTTCCCGGATCATCTTTCCGATCATGTAGTCGGAAGGGCAAACCACGTCGTAATCCGCCGCACCGGAGCTGAGCAGCGCGTACATGCTTTCGTTGTCGGTAAAGTTTTTGTAATTCACCTTGATCCCGGTGAGGTGGGTAAACGCGTCGTTGACCATCACGTCTTCATCGTCGATATACTCGCCCCAATTGTAGACGTTCAGGGTCACGCCGGTGGACTCCGCCTTCGGTTCGCTCTCCCAGTCCCAGCTGCTCTCCTTACTCTTTCCGGTGCAGCCCGCCATGGTCAGGATCATTCCGACCGCCAAGACAAAACCAACTGTTTTTTTCAACTACCTATCTCCCTTGCAATAAAGTAAAATATCGGAAACCGCCGTTTAGGCGGATCGCCGCCTTGTCCGCATCCCATTCCGCATCCCATTCCGCATCCCATGCCACGCCCCTTACCGCGCCTTGCCGGCCCTGGTCTTCCCTCGAATCTGAGACACGTTCACCAGAATCAGCAGGATCAGCACCGCGCCGAACATCAGGGTGGAAAGCGCGTTGATCTCCGGCGTGACCCGGCGCTTCACCATCGAATAGATGGTGACCGACAGGTTCTGCGCCGTGGATCCGGAGGTGAACAGGCTGATGACGAAATCGTCCAGCGACATGGTGAAGGCCATCAGCGCGCCGGTCACCACGCCGGGCATGATCTCGGGCAGCATCACCTTGAAAAAAGCCTGCAGCGGGCGGCAGCCGAGATCCAGCGCCGCCTCGTACATATGCTGGTTCATCTGCCGCAGCTTGGGCATCACCTGCAGCACCACATACGGGATGCAAAAGGTGATGTGGGAAATCAGCAGAGTGCCGTAGCCCAGACGGAACCAGCCGGTGGTGCGGTAAAGAAAGGCGAACAGCAGCAGCATGGCGATGCCGGTCACAATCTCCGGATTCACCATCGGGACATTGTTCACCGCCATCATGATCCGGCGGAGCTTCCCGTTCATCCCGTGCATTCCCACAGCCGCCGCCGTACCGATGACGGTCGCCACCGCGGTGGCGATCAGGGCGACGGTCAGAGTGATCATCAGCGCGTTCAGGATTTCCTTATCACGAAACAGCTCCTCATACCAGCGGAGGGTGAAGCCATGCCAGACCGACCGGCTTTTGCTGTTGTTGAAAGAAAAAACAATCAAAACCACGATGGGGGCGTACAGGAAAAAGAAGATCAGCCCATTGTAGATTCTGGAGAGGGTCTTCATACGATCAATCCCCCTTCCTCGTCCTTGTCCGCCATGCCCATAAAGGCCATGCAGAGCAGGATGAGCACCATCAGCACCAGGGACAGCGCCGCGCCGACGTTATAATTGGCGGCCTGCCCGATGAACATGGTTTCGATGGTGTCGCCGATCATCTGGGTCTTACTGCCGCCGAGCAGCTTGGTAATGACAAAGGTGCTGACGGCCGGGACAAACACCATGGTGATCCCGCTGACGATGCCGGGCATCGACAGGGGCAGGATCACCCGGCGGAGAATCTGCCAGCCGTTGGAGCCAAGGTCCTGCGCCGCCTCAATGATCCGGGAATCAATCTTGACCATCACCGAATACAAAGGCAGCACCATAAAGGGCAGAAAATTGTACACCATACCGAGCACCACCGCCCCACTGGTATTGATCATACTCAGCGGGCCGACGCCGAACAGGCCGAGAAACCGGTTGATCAGCCCGTTATTCTCCAGCAGGGTCATCCAGGCGTAGGTACGCAGCAGAAAATTCATCCACATCGGCAGCATAATAATCATTACCATCGTCTGCTGCGCCCTTTCGGACTTTCGGGAAATGCTGTAGGCCAGCGGATAGGCCAGCACCAGACAGACCACCGTCGCGATCGCGCCCAGCCAGATGGAATAGGCCAGCGTACCGAGATGTCCGCCGATCGCGGCGATATTGTCCATGGTAAACTTCCCCGCTGCGTCGGTGAAAGCGAACCACACCACCACCCCAAGGGGGACGATGGTAAACAGCAGCATCCACACCGCAAACGGCGCGGCGGCGGAACGATTTTTCATCATAAGACCCACATCCTTTCCGGGCCCGGCATCCCCAAAGAACACAAAGCCCTATTTAAAAAGAAAGGCGGAATAACGATTCCATTTATCCATTCACGCACGGCAGACCGCTTCCACGGCCGGGCCGGAGGGAAAAGGGGCCGGCTACAGCGCCTCCTCCTCCACGCTCTCCTGCACGAGATCGGCTTCCGGATCGGCCAGCTCGTCGAATTCCTCCGAATAGGAGCTGTAGTCGCCGAACATGCCGGAATATTCCGACTTTTTCATGATGTGGATATCCTCCGGATTCAGCACGATGCCGATCTGCCGGCCCGGCTCGTAATAGTCGGTGGTCTGGATCAGCCACTTGAAGCCTTTGAAATCCACGATGGTCTCGAAATGCACGCCCTTGAAGGTGACGTTCGTCACGGCGCCGGTCAGGTGTCCCAGCGCCGGCTCCACGATATCAATATCCTCCGGACGGATAACCACATCCACCGGCTCCTTCGGGCCAAAGCCGGCGTCCACGCAGCGGAACTTCCGGCCGAAGAATTCCACCAGATAATCCTCGTGCATGACGCCGTCGAGAATGTTGCTCTCCCCGATGAAGTCCGCGACAAAGGCGTTCTCCGGCTCGTTGTAAATATCCTGCGGAGAGCCGATCTGCTGGATTTTGCCGCCGTCCATCACCACCACGGTATCGGACATGGAAAGCGCTTCCTCCTGATCGTGGGTCACATAGATAAAGGTGATCCCTAGGCTTTTCTGAATATTTTTCAGTTCCACCTGCATATCCTTGCGCAGCTTGAGGTCCAGCGCGGCCAGCGGCTCATCGAGCAGCAGGACCTTCGGATGGTTAGCCAGCGCCCGGGCGATAGCCACCCGCTGCTGCTGCCCGCCGGATAAGGTCTGCACGCCCCGCTTCTCAAAGCCGACCAGATTGACCAGCTTAAGCATCCGGGCCACGGTGTCTTTGATTTCGGCGTTGCTCTTCTTCTGCACCCGCATGCCAAAGGCGACATTTTCGTAGACGTTCAGATGCGGGAACAGGGCATACCGCTGAAAAATGGTATTGACGGCCCGTTTGTGCGGCGGCAGCTGATTGATGCGTTTGCCTTCAAAAAAGACATCGCCGCTGTCCGGTGTGATGAAGCCGCCGATAATCCGCAGCGTGGTTGTCTTCCCGCAACCGGAAGGGCCCAGCAGGGTGACAAACTCTCCATCCGAGATGCTGAGATTCAAACGGCTCAGCACCTGTTCCCCATCGAACGACATCGCAATGTCTTTGAGTTGGATAATATTGGTGTTTTCCATGACAATGCATCCCCCTTTGCGGTAATAGAATTTCCTGAGCCGGCCTGAACCAGCCATCGGAAACCGCTGTATCCTTGACAACGCCCTCCGCAAAGGGTTTTTCACAATCTCGCCGATCGGCGGAGACTGCGGCGCTGCGTGGATACCGCTTATGCGATGTGCCAGATGCATGTTCACGCGAAAAAATCCCGCCCGGTTCTGCCGGGTGGGATTCCGGAATGTGAACAACAATAACAATATAGAGAACAATGCAGGAAATGTCAAGATATTTTCGCATTTTCTCGAAAAAAATGTGATTCTTCCGCATTTGAGAGCTATTGTTGTTCATTTCGCTTGCATAATCTCGTTTTTCCTCCGGTTTTCTCCGTCTCCCTCAACTCTTCAACGAACTTCCTGTTTACTCGACAGCATGCTGACCGACTGGCTACCCGTCGCCCGGTACCGCTCCTGCATAAAAGCCTTTAAAAGGAGCCAATTTAATCAACTTCTACCACAAAGTCTTTTTGTTGTAAGCTGAAGCCGGTCATTGAAAAACGGAGCGGATCCAGCATCAATATCAGCTGGCCGTCATTGGCCTTGGAGGTGCAGACCAGCAGCAGTTCGCTGTCCGTCGTCAGAGCATTGGCCGCATATAAATCGTTCTCTGTAAAGGAGGAGGGAAGCCAGCCGTTGCTTTGTATATTCTTGAGCTGCTGCCAAACCGGCAATCCTTCCGCCTCCCCGTCGGATAGGGCCTGCCGCAGATCCCAGCCGCCCTGCTGAATCGTAAACCGATCATAGGCTGTATCGGACGGTTCTGTCCGATAGTGAAAATAAACCAGTTCCATCCGATA
>ERZ827520.4030-NODE-4030-length-11310-cov-2.590493_pt1 | contig 11310 bp, 9 predicted proteins | sample MGYA00519581_ERZ827520 | MGnify/ENA primary metagenome ERZ827520 (study PRJEB31778, sample SAMEA3449339) | human gut metagenome | biome: human gut; feature: human-associated habitat; material: faeces | place: United Kingdom | collected 2010/2012 ...
CCCGCCGGTGGCGCCCACCGGTGTATCAGGCGACAGGTGCGCCTCACGCAGGGTGCGCTCGACAAGTCCGTCCGCCATCGCCGCCGTTCCGTACACAACCCCGGCACGGACCGAATCGGCAGTGTTGCGTCCCAGCACACTCTCCGGCGCGCGGAGTTCCACGTGCGGTATGAGAGCCGCCGCACCGCGCAGACCGTCGAGCGAGGTTTGCATACCCGGTGCGATGGAGACGCCCAGCAACGTGCGGTTGGCATCCACGCAGGACAGCACGGTCGCTGTTCCGAAGTCCAGTACCGCGACCGGAGTTCCGTACAGCCAGACGGCTGCGGCGGCGCCGGTCACGATATCTGCGCCCAACTGGGCGGGGTCGTCTATCTGAAGGACAAGCCCCGTGCGTGTTCCGGCACTCACCGTGCGAAGCGGAACCGGTGTTCCGTCCGACCTGCGGCAGAGCCGTCCGAGCGCTTCCCGGAGTGTGTGCGTCAGGGCAGGCACTACGGAGCCAAGCGCCACGGCGTCCACGTCGGCGGGCGAATAGCCTCCGTCGCGGAGCAGAAGACCCAGTGTCAGGCGGTATTCATCGGCACTGCGCTGCGGATCAGCGGCAATTTTGACATTCCAAAGCAGAGCAGGACGTCCGCCCGGAGTATTCCCGTCGGGAGCGCCGACATCAGGGGTTTCGAACAGCCCCAGCGAAATGCTGGAATTGCCCGCGTCGATTACAAGCAGCATGAGGATTCCTCCTTTCGGGGCGGTAGCAGTCAGTTCCCGCTCCTGCCCGTTCTGCCGATGCGTTTTGCGTTGGCGGTTGTATTCTTCATGCGCAGGCGCGCCTTTGCCTGCTCGATCTGATAGGCGGGAAGGGTTTTGACTTTTTCCCGCGCGGCAAGACTGCCGTGTGCGGCGGCACGGAGGTACAGCTCCGCTGCCTCGTCATGATCCATCTCCCGTCCGAAGCCTTCATCGGCGCACTTTGCAAGCAGGAACTCCGCGTCTCCGACCGAGGTTCCCGTATAGTCTCCCTGGTTGTGTGCCGCTTTCCGCATATAGTATATCGCTTCCTCCTCGTCGGCATCCACGATTTCAAAGCGGCGATCCATCAGTCTTTCGTCAGGAGCGCCGACCGATTCCAGCAAGGGCACCGCTTCACGCCGATCCGGCTTGTGGAAAGGGATGCGCCGGATGCTGGGGGTGTCCGGCTCACCGACGCAACCGGTCAGCCGAACCATGGCAACATACAGTTGTGCCTCGATGCAGTCCTGCTCTGCGGCGGTCAGCATCAGTTCGTAACCGGCACGCGGGTCGCAAGGCACGCCGCGCCCGGTGAGCAGCATGGCGGCGGCATTGTATGCCGCATCACCGTCCTCCTCGTACAGGAGATGCTGATAGAGACCGAATGCCCGCGCCGGGTCTGCCTGCACGCCATAGCCATACTGCAGGCAGTAGGCAAGATTGAACAGTGCGCGCGTATTTCCTTCACGCGCTCCGGCGGAAAACAGCGCAACCGCCTCTCCGTAGTTCCCCTCGCGGAACAGCGTGTGCGCACGGAGTATACCGGACTGACCGACCGACATGGGGTTCACCTCCTTGTATGGGGAAGGGAAGAAGGAATCCGTCCGGTCAACGTAGCCGGGATCCCGCGTCCTCCATCAACGATAGTATACGTAGTACACGATGATTGTCCGCTCGGCGCCGCCGTGTTCGATGTCGGGCGCCGTGATGACCACACCCATGCCTGCATATCTTCGATGCGGCAGCGAAGAATGGTATCCGCCGGCGTGGACACGATGAAGCAGTCATCCTTGATGTTCAGACTGCCCTCGCGTCCGATGACTTCCTCAATATCATTCCGCTTTTCGGTGATGTAGCGGACGTGATGCCCGCATATCTGCCTTGCCATGTCGCGGCGATAGCGACTGCTGGAAGGATCCTTGCTTTTTGTCAAGCGTGCAAACAGCTTTTTACACATCGCAGATGATGACCTCCTTCAGTCCCCGTCAAGCCCGGTCAGCAGACGGGTGGCGTTCTTCAGCGTTTCCGCCGCTGCCTTGCAGCGCGACGAGGATGGGTCATACCGCCGCACGCCGCGGAGCATGACGTTCTTGGGCGTTTCCTCCGGATCGATCAGTTCCAGCGCCACCACCTCGTATCCGGCTGCCTCCAGGCGGGCAAGGCGCAGGGCATCGGTCGCCGCATCGCACAGCTTCTGACGAAGCAGGGAATGCCGCGCGATGAATTCCAATTCCGGACAGTTCAGCGTCCGGTTCAGCTCGTGGTGGCAACAGGGGGTGGAGAGCACCACCTTTGCCTTCCATTCTATGGCTTTTCCCAACACAAGGTCAGTTGCCGTGTCGCAGGCGTGGAGCGAGATGACCATATCGACCGGTTCATCTGATTCGTACAGGCTGATGTCGGCGCACAGGAAGGACAGCCCAGTCATACCGAGATCGCGTGCAATGTCATTGCAGGCATCCATGACGTCCGCCTTCATGTCCACGCCCACCATGTGCACCTCCCGGTGCCGGATAGCGGTGAAATAGTGGTATACGGCGAAGGAGAGGTAACTTTTCCCACAGCACAGGTCGCAGATATGCAGGCATCCCGTGGCGGGTAAGGCAGATTCCGTATCCCGGATCAGTTCCAGAAAACGGTTGATCTGGCGGAATTTCGGCTGTTTCTTGTCGTGAACACGACCGTTTGCATCGCTGACTCCCAAACGGATGAGAAACGGCTCGGCACCTGTCAGAATGTGCTGTTTGACCCGATCGTGTCCGGCAATGTCGATTTTTCGGGGGGCACTGCCGCCTGGAAGCTGTGCGGCATCCAGTGCCGCGCGTACTTTCGCCGCGCCCAGCAGAATCTCCGCACCGTTGCGAGAACGCCGGAATTCGGCACTCCCAGCCGTTGTAATCAGGTTGATCTGGTCGCAGGCGGCGATGAGTCCGGTCAGACGGTCGCGGGTCTGCCCGGATGGCGAATCCAGCGGCAGATTTTCCTGCCCCGCCTGAACAGGCTTGGTTTTTCCGGAGACTGCGGCAACCTCTGCCTGCCGGAAGGTCTCGGCTTGCAGAACGACGTTGTTCCGCACCAGCCGCAGGGTCAGCACGATCCGCACGACCGCGCGGTCACGGCATTTCGAGAATACCGCCTTCTCCAATAAGCCGGCGCCGGCGGCATCGGTCAGGAGGTCGTACAGCACGCCGGAGGCGTTTTCCCGCACGGCAGACGAGGCGGACGATGACATGATATGTCCTTTCCGGAGCAGTCAGCTCCTGTCAGTTTCCTGCGTTTTACTTGCGTTGGCGGCTCTTTCTGTCGCCGCTGTTTTCCGACTGATCCGGACGGTACTGCGCGTTTTCCGTTCCGCAGTAGCCGCACTTCCGGCGCGAGCGGGGAATCAGCGAGCCGCATCCCGTGCAGGTTACAAATTCATAATCCGGCTCCTCGGCGGCAGCCCGTATATCCGCCTCATGCTGTGCCTGGCGCGCGGCGCGCTTGGCTTTTCCTGTCAGCGTGGCAGGGTCGGGGGCAGGCTCCGGCGCAGGATCCTTTTTTTTGCCGAGGGATAACTTGGATTCCTTGCCTTCCTTGAGGCGCTTGAGATTTTCGCGGTGCATGAATACCACCAGAACCGTTATGACGACCGACAGCAGGGTTGCCGTCGGGGAGCCGTTGTTGCGGAGCTCAAAGGCGGACATCAGAACAGGATAGAGACAAACGCCCATGACCGATGCCAGCGACACGTATTTAGTACAGAGCACGATGATGGCGAAAATCCCGAACAGGATCAGAAAGACGATGGGGTTAAGCAACAGGATGACCATGCCGGTAGTGGCAACGCCCTTGCCGCCCCGGAACCGGAAGAAGCAGGGAAACATATGTCCGACTACCACAAACAGGCCAGCCACAGCAGCGCCGGGCTTGTCCCCGAATACACCGATGAAGCGTCCTGCCTCGTTGTACGCAACTGCCTGATTGTTGACGAGCAGGTAGCCGAGTATGACAGCCAGCGCCGCCTTGAGCATATCACCCACCAGCGTAAGAGCGGCGGCGTGAAGGTGCGGAGCATGTTGGTTGTGCCCGCGTTGCCGCTGCCGTGTATGCGGATGTCATCATGGTACTTGCGTCGGGAAATAATCAGCCCGAAATTGAAGCTGCCCAGGAGGTATGGAATGACCATACAAAGTAACAGGCAGCCAGCCATCACGGCGAAGGACTGCCAGCCGGTCAGGCTGAAGTGCTTCACCAGAAAGGTGTACAGATTCCACCGCATATGTGAATGTATTTCATTCGGCATATATGAAAACCCCAATCGTGTTATTCGTTGTTCGTTGATTCTGATGTTTCGCCCACGCAGGCAGAACATTGACATTTTATTATAGCACAAGCCGGTTGAATTTGCAAGATGTAATTTGTGAATAACGGGAAGCATCCAACGTTCCGTTTCCGGGTCTATGCGCGGAAAGTCCGGAATCGGATACGGATGCCGATTCCGGACGACAGATTGTTTGACAATACTGCGCAACAACGGTGGCAAAGACGCGCCGCAAAGTCTTAGCCGTAATTGTGCAGTGCCTTAGTCGGCATTTTTCTGGGATTCGGCGGATTCCGCCGGTGTATCCCAACCTGCCACGTGTGCGACTCCAAGCAGGACATATACCGGGAGCAGGAAAAACTCATCGTACTGAAGGATATCCAGCGCCATCCACGGCAGGAATGAGCCGACACAGAGCAGGACGGTGTACTTCCACCCGGCGAGGGGCTTGTCCGACTCCGGAAACATATCCGCAAGCATATTCCACATCCATACCAGCAGAAGGGGGATGCCGAGTATTCCGAATTGATACACAGCCTGTATGAGCGTGTTGTGCGACGCCTTGCGGAACAGATTGACACTCGTGTACCCCGCACCGAACAGGGTCAGCGGGATGTCATGCACGAAGGCGGTGAGGTACTGCAACCACAGTGTGGTGCGATTGGTAGTCAGTCCGGCGAGCCCCTCCCCCTCGGTGAAGCGTGCGCTTATGATCCGGATTACCTGCCGGAAGGCAGGAGACACCAGCACGAAAACAACGGCACACAGCACCCCGAACAGCAACCGCGTCCGGGCTGATCCGTAGTTGCCGCGCTCCAGCAGGGTCGGGAGCCAGAACAGGAACAGGCAGGCGACCGTGAGGACAAAAGTCTTGGAAGCAGAAAGCAATCCGCAGTACAGCAGGGCGACGGATACGACGGCGAGCAGAATCTGGCGGCGTTTCTCGGTCTCACGGGAAAGAAGCACCAGCACACCGGCAAGGCAGGCGGTGACGTGCGCGGAGTAGAAGTTCGGATCGCCGTAAAAGCCGGACAGGCGCGTGACCGTCAGGTAGGACTCCACAATAATATACCGGGAGATGTTCGGATAGTGCGCGACCAGCCGGGCAAGGATAGCGGCGGAAAAAATGCCGCCGGCAAAGAACATGGTTGCGCATCGGAACGAGGTCGCCCGGGGACAGGAGCGGGCAACGCAAGGGAACAGCAGGAGCATGAATACGAACATCAGGTAGTCGTTCGTGATGGAGCCGGTCTGCAGGATTTTGGCGGTCAGCGTCAGCGCCATGAGAGATGCCGCCAGAACGACCTGCCGGACTGTCAGCCGCATGCCGTCCTGCGCCAGGGCGAGGGCACAGCAGATCAGTAAGCCAATCGTGTAGAAGGATATTCTGCCCGGTGCCAACTTCATCAGGGGACTCCACGGCAGGAAAAAGAGCAGAACCGGGATCGCCAAGCCCTGCCGGCATGCAAGTGCCGCGAGCAGAAGACAGCCGATCAGCACGAGCAACAGCAGGAACCCGTTGCCGACTGTCTGGGCAAGGACAAGCAGTAAGCAAGCCAAAAGGCAGCCCCCCAGCAGTACGCCGGGACGCTCCCAAGGCTTCGCCTGTTCAGTTGTCCCGGCTTTCTGCATGATCATGTTCTTCCTCCGGTACGGATCGCGTGTCCTGCGCCGACAGGTGCCGGCTCAGCCAGTCGCGGCACAGGGCAAAATCCCGGTAGCCGCGTCCCAGCATATGCATATCGCTTCCCAGATAGGGCACATATCCGCTCCGAATCCAAGCGAGATACAGCCATCTGCGGAGCGGCTTACGCAGGCAGCCGGCATTCAGCTGAAGCGGTACGCCTTCCTGTATTAGCCGACGGATATTTTCCGGCGGGTAGCGGTCGGCGTGCGCAACAACAAGCCGGATGTCATCCCGTTCGCACAGGCGCCACAGCGTCTGCCATACCGTGGGCTGCCACGGATAGAACGGTAGCTCCAGCAACAGCTCGTCGGTTCCCGGCACAGCAGCGGCAGCTCCTGCATCCGTTCCAGTCCGTTACAGATCAGCACCTCGGCACCGAGCTGTATCCGGGGCGCGTCAGCAGGCAGTCCGGCACGGAGCAGTTCTGCCGTCCGTGCGCGCCGATCCAGAAAGCCTGCTACCGTTTCGCGCTGCGGGTAGAAGTGGGGCGTTGCACAGACAGTCGCAACGCCCGCTTTCCGCGCCAGTTCCAATTGCCTGCGGGATGTCTCGACACTGTCGCTCCCGTGGTCGCATCCCGGCAGGATGTGCGCATGGTAATCCAGCGTCGTATCAGGAAGAACGACGCTACTTGTTCCCATAGGAATCCATGTATGCGTTCTGATTCCCGTACCGACCGTCATAGCGGTAGGAGCGCCGGATGGCTTTGATGTCCACGTCGTTCAGCACGACACCGCACAGATTGCCGCCAGCCCGCTCCACGGAGCTGATGGCGGCATTGAGTTCATCCGCGCCTGTTCCGCCCGATTTGGCAACCAGAATCACGCCGTCCACGAAAGCCGAAACGATCTGTGCGTCCGCGACCGTGTTGATGGGGGGCGTATCGATGAAAACATAGGCATAGTCCCGGGAGCATCCGGACACAAAGCGCTTCATCCGGTCGGAAGCAAGCAGCTCCGACGGGTTTGGCGGGATGGTGCCGGTGCAGATCAGGGAAAGCGGCAGATCCTCGACCCGTGCAGTTTCCAGCGGACGGATCGCGGCGAGATAGTCACAAAGACCGCTGGTTGTCCGCACATTCCAGAGAAGGCGCTGGGTTGGCTTGCGCATATCCGCATCAATCAGCAGAGTGCGCCTGCCCAGCATGGCAAGCTGATGGCGATATTGGCGGCTGTCAGGCTCTTACCCTCCGAAGGATTGGGGCTTGTGACAGCGAAAACCCGACAGACGCTCCCGCCGTCCTGCGTCATGCAGAACATCAGACTGGTGCGCAGTTTGATGTAGGCTTCCTTAATGGCAAAAGGGGTTTCGTTGTTGAGCAGGCGCTTCCGGTTGTTGATCAGGATTTCACGGGTTGTCAGGGGGACGCTTTTCCTGAACGGCAGGATTCCCATAGCGATCTGCCCTCCCTTCTGTTAATTTCCAGTACACGTATCTGCCTTCCGACACTTCTATCTTCGGGATTTCTCCCAGCACCGTGACGCCGGACACATCCTCGGTCAAATAGACGGTCGTGTCCGATACTTCCCGCACGATGATGACGATGCAGGCGACGATGACGCCGATCACGGCACCGATCAGCGTGTCAAACGCCGTGTGCGGAGCGGTTTTTTCGGTCGGCACAGTCGGTCTGTCCACGATTTCAACGCCGCCGGCTTTGGTGATCCGGACGATTTCCGTCGGGGCGACCTGTATAAAGGCATTTGCCACCTTGCAGGAGAATTCCGGATCAGAGGAGGATACAACGACCTTGATGATCTGCGTGCCCGACACAACCGATACCTGCACCATCCGTTTCAGCTTGGCTTGGGTAATATTGCTGTCGCCGCCCAACTGGTTCAGGACAGCCGTCTGCACCGAGTTGCTTTCCAGTATCTCGGAGTAAGTGGCGGCAAGGTCGGATGCTGCCTGCAGGTCGCCGGCGCTGACATGGTTGCCGGAGTCGCTGCCGGAGTTGTTGTACACGTAGAACGTGGCGCACGATTCGTAGGTCGGAGAAATCAGCACCGCAACAACAAAATATACACCCAGTCCCGCCGCCAGTCCCGCGATCAGCAACCAGTGGGCTTTTTTTGCCAGAAGCTTCAAAAAGCCCCAGACGGTGATTCCGTTTTTGTCCGGCGTGTTCCGGATCTGTTGGTTTACGCTCATGTCGTTGGTAAAGCCTCCTTAAATAATCAGGCAGTTGACGGTTTTGTCGGCTATCTGCTCCAGAGCCTGCGCAACCTGCACGGATTGATTCCCTGCAGCAGCATCTTCCCGACAGGGCGGAGAGTCGGCAGGGCAAAGCACAGCGCAACATTGACGAGCGCCTGCGCTCCGACCGAAGCCACCGCCGCTCCTTCAATGCCGATCAGCGGGATCAGCAGGCTGTTTGCCGCGATATTCAGCACGGCACCGGCAAGATTGATCTTCCAGAGCAGCTGCTGCTTCTGTTCGGCGAGTATCCATATGTTCCGGACGCTGCCCGCGTAGGCAAACAGCGTATTCCAGCCGATAATCCGGAGAGTCGGTACCGCAGCCCCGTAGGCTTTTCCGTACAGGATGCGAACAATCAGCGGCGCTCCCACTGTCAGCACCAGCCCCTGCGCCAGTGCAAGGTACACAATCACCGAGTACAGACGGCAGATGCGTAGCCCGTAGTCCGGCGAGTCGGCTTTTTTTGCCTCCAGCACGGCGGGACGTGCAGAATCTACAATGGCGGCAAACACAAAACGGCTTATGTCCGCGCAGGTGACGGCGGCGGAATAGAAGCCGTTTGCCTCCTTTCCGAGCAGGAGTGTAATCATCACCCGGTCGGTCAGTGAGAAGAATGTAACCATGATGCCGGAGAGGATGTAATACCTGCTCCGACGGAGAATCGCGCCTGCCACAGGCATGGATACGCTCAGACGCTGACCGGACAGCCGCCGGTACAGGAAGTAGAGACAGACCGAGATCAGCATCAGATCCAGTGCCTGCGACAGCGCGAACCAGTAGACATTCTTGCCCGTGACGAGCAGAAAGCACCGGTATGCGGATATGGCGGCGTAGGCGATCAGTGACGTGACAGCCACGTACTTGGACATCAGCTTTGCCTGAAACCAGTACTGCAGCATCTCGGTCGCCTGAAACAGAAGCGAGATGCTGTACAGGACGCAGACGAGGACGGTTTCCTTCTCGCCTCGGTTGGCGATGCCGGCAAACGCCGCAACGCCCGCTATCCCCAGCAGACTGGCGCCTGCACTCATACAGAGCGAGGTTCCGAGAACCTGCCCCTCACGCTCCGGTGCCGAGATGATCTCGTGTACCAGCGTTGAGCGGATACCGAGCTGTACCACCGGTACCATGAAGGATACAATGGCGTTTGCATAGTCAATGACGCCGTAGCCGGACGGTCCCAGATACCGTGCAGTCAGTGTTCCGATGACGAAACTCAGCAACGCCTGCACAATCCGGCAGGCAATGAGCCATGACGCGTTCCGGAAAACTTTTCCGGTTCCGGAGTTATCTTTTAACATAGTTGCACCCGCAGACCCCACAGCGGCGGGGACTGCGGGTGATCCTGTTTTATGCTTGGGAACCGCCGATTGGCGCTGCGGCACATTCCTCTGCGCCGCCTCATGAAATCAGCGTTTCCCCTGGCCTCTGCCGGTTACGGATTGCCTGTTTCCGACTCCCCGGCAGACGGCACGATCATTTTTCCGTTCTCATCGAACTCATAGTAACCGCTGGGAAGCAGGTCGTTGTTCTTGGTAACATAGTATCTGCCGACCGCAAGGTTTGCGCCGGAGCGCACATAGATGTAGCTGCCATCCTCTAATTGGAGCAGACCGCTTCCTATCTGACGTACATTATCTTCGTAGTAGAAGAGGTATTCCTTGCCGTCATCCAGCGTCTCACGCAGGATACCGTTCCGCACGATCAGCTTGCCGTCCTCTCCGAACTGGTATACGCCAGCCGGCTTCAGTCCATTGGCACGTGCGGCGGAGATATAGTGCAACCGGTTACGCGATACCTTGAGTTCGCTGGAGAAGTAGTAGTAATCTCCACCGGATTCGACAAGCCCCTTGGCGACGAGAGCATAGTTTTCCATGTAGTACAGGTCGCCGTTGATTTCGCACAGTCCGTCCTCGTGCGTGATCATTCTGCCGTCCGCATCAAAGTAGTAATAACCGGCAGCCAGCAGACCGTTTGTCTTGGTTCCCGGAACGTAGGCAATCCCGTCACGAACCGCAACTTTGCTGGGTGTAATGTAGTAGAAACTGCCGTCCGTGTCCCGGACGAGTCCTGCGGCGGTTTTGAGGTATTTCTCATAGTAGAACACGTTTCCGTCGGCTTCTCGCACGATGCCCTCGTGCTCGATCAGAAATCCGTTCTCGTCGAAGGAATACGTGCCGGGATCAAGCAGACCGTTGGTTTTGGCAACATAAACCGTGCTGCCCTTTACCATGCCGTTACGCTTGAAATACCGATACCCGCTACCGTCCTGCACGAGTCCTGCGTGCCAGACGAGCATCCCGTTCTGAATCCAGCGGACGGCACCGTCCTCATCGATGATGGTGCCGCTGATTTCCGTGCAGAGTGCCCCGTCTTCCCCGATCATGAACTTGGCAGATTCGCCGTCCGGGTATTCGTATCTCTGCGTATTGGCGGGATTGGTGAGCTGATTGACGCGGAAGTCCTCCTCGTCACGTGCGTACCCGGGCATGACGTCAGCATCGGGGTAGGGAAGGCGAACAAAGTCGTTGACTACCATCAAGCCGCCCATATAGTAGTAGTACTTTCCGTCAATCTCGTGCCAGCCGTCTTCCATTTCCTCGGCAAAAACGGCGGTATAGGTCTGATTGCCCTGTACCATCATCGGCGTCGGATACCAACCGTCCCAGACATAAGCGATCTGATTCTCGGAGGGCTTGATCGGCTCCTCGTGCATATACTCCGGAATTTTGCCGTACTCTACCTCGTCAACATTCAGGACACTTCCGTCCCAGTTGCACCATGTGACGGTGTACTTGCGGGTTTCCTTGACCTTAAAGACTGCCGAATACGTGGTGGACTGCGTAACAGGCTTGATGCCCCGTTCGCCGTCGTCTTCGCACAGCCAGTAGTCGAAGGTGTACACATACTGCTCATCGGCGAAGTCTGCTACTATACCCGCAGGGGGTTCCGGCAGTTCACCGCTTGCATAGTCGTCCTCGTACGCTACACCGTCCACCAGCCACGTGATCGTATACAGCTCTCCGCTCCGATCCCCGAGCAGCGCGTGTGCAGAGAAAAACATGAGCGGGATCATGCCCAGCAATACCACGGTCAGAAGGATGGGTAT
>ERZ827520.4031-NODE-4031-length-11307-cov-2.755155_pt1 | contig 11307 bp, 9 predicted proteins | sample MGYA00519581_ERZ827520 | MGnify/ENA primary metagenome ERZ827520 (study PRJEB31778, sample SAMEA3449339) | human gut metagenome | biome: human gut; feature: human-associated habitat; material: faeces | place: United Kingdom | collected 2010/2012 ...
CCCGCCGACAGGCGGCAGCCCTCTAGGACGACGTCGTCCCCGTCGCGGCGGCAGGAAAGGGGCCGTCCGTCCACTGACGCGGCGGGGCGGCCGGCGGGCAGCCAGGGCAGCGCCAGGCGGAGAAGGGACAGCGCGCCCTCCTCGACGTTTAGCTCCAGCCGGTTGTCCGTGATGTCCACGGTGCCCCAGGCGGCGTCCACGCTCCACAGGCAGCGAAAGCGCTCGCCCGGCGCGCGCAGCGGGTCGAAGCCGAGGCGGCCCCGAGGCAGGTCGAAGAGAAAGCCGCTGTATACGAGAAGCAGGGAAAAGCTGGCCATGGAGCGGGCGTAGTTGCTGCCGCACTCCATCTCGTTGAACGGATTGCGCTTATCCCCGTCGTACCGATCCCGGACGGCCCGGACGACGGCGAGGCCTTCTTCCCGCAGCCCTTCCCGGATCAGCAGGGCGGCCGCCTGGTATTCCATGCCGGTCATGCATTCCTGACAGTAGGGCACAGGCACCGCCGGCCGGTGCGCGCCGTCCGGATATTCGCAGATGACCATGCCGCTCTCCCCGTTGAGGCAGTAAACGCGGCAGGGATTGCAGTAGGCGCGCATGTCGGGCTTGAAATTGTTCCGAAACAGGCTTTGCAGGGCGGTGCGGGTCTGTTCCCGGTCGAACAGATCGCCCAGGCCGCAGAGATCGGCGTGCCACTGGCCGCAGAGCTGGTCGATTTCGCAGCCATGGCCTATCTGGTATTTCAGCTCCCCGGCCTCCTCGTTCCAGTACCGGGAGCGGGTCTCCTCGTCGTAGGGGTCGAGCAGCTGCCGATCGGTCAGGCCGATGGGCTGGTCGAAGTAGGCGCCGTTGAACAGGTGCTCTTTTGTCCAGGCCTTTCCCTTTTCAAACAGGGCGCGGTACGCGGCCGCTGTTTCCGCCTCGCCCAGGTAGGCGGCCATTTCCTCGCCGGCCCGCAGGGCGGCGAGATAAAAGCCCTGGAGCCAGGCATTGGGGCCGTACAGCTCCATATCCAGGGTGTGGTGCTGCCGCCCCTCCAGCACGCCGTCCTTGTTCCCGTCCCAGCGGTAGGGGTTGGCGGGGCTCCAGGCGTATTCGAGGGCCAGCTTGACCTGCGGCCACAGGGAGCGGAGCCAATCGTCGTCCCCGCACAGCTTCCATTCGCGGTAGGTCTTGATAACGCCGCCCATCTGGCCGTCCACGCAGGGGTGGAAGCCGTCCCGGCCGCGGCCCAGGGGAAGCTGGAGGCGAAAGGACATCCGCCCGTCCTCCCACAGGTTATAGCGGACATCCAGTTCGCGCATGGATCGCTCCAGCTTGGGGAACAGGAAGGGGAGGGCGTAGGCGTAGTTCCAGACGTGGGTGCAGCTGCCCTCGCAGCTGCCGGCGGTTTCGTGCAGGCCCTCCCAGCCGTAGAAGGAGCCGTCCTCCAGCCGCATGACGGTGGGGGTTTTGAGCACAGCCAGGTTGGCCGACACCGCCTCGCTCACCTCCGGGGGGAGGGTGGAGGCGAACAGGGCCCTTTGAAAGCGGCGTGTCCGCTCGTACAGAGACGTCCAGTTTGCCAGGGCGTAGGCGGCGGTATCCTGCGACGTGGGGAAGAGGGTGCTGTCGTAGGTTTTCCATACCACGTCCCGCTCCCCCTGGGGCGTCTGCTCCCGGCAGGGGTTCCAGTAATTGACGCGGTTGGGATACCGCCAGGCGAGCAGGAAGCGCACTGTCCGCGTTTCTCCCGGCTCGAGGGAGAAGGGAACGGCCAGGGTGGCCACGTCGCCGCCGCCGGGCTCGTCATAGCGCCGCGGGGGGAGGGGGCCATCCTGGGCGAAGTCGCGCCAGTACACCGTCGGGCCGTCGAACCACTCGCCCCGGTACCAGGCCTCCTGGGCCTGGACGTCCCGAGCGTCGGTAGCCAGGGTCAGCTCGCCGTATTCCGGCGCGTCCTCTCCGCAGGCTTCCTGCCAGAAGGCCAGGCCCGACCAGCCGTCCCGGCGGACGAAGCGGTTGCGCGTTTGCCGGGAGAAGGGGTTGCGCACTGAGAAGGCGGCAGTATAATCGATGGGGAAGGCGGCGGTGTTTTCCATCGCCACCTCAAAGAAAGCCGCCGGCAGGCTGGAATTCTTATCGTCCAGGGGAATGAAGGGGTTGAAGGCCGTCAGGGACACCCGGCCCGGAAAGGCGGGATCCGCGAATTCCAGCCGGGCGATGGGAAACTCCCCGATAAAGGTATGCTCCCGGAAATGGGGGAAGCCGGCCAGGCTCTCCCGCTGGGGGCCGTAGCCGTACCCGGCGAAGTTTCCCTTGCCATAGGCGCCGGCCAGATCCTTGTACAGATCGCCGGCCAGAACCTTGGCGCACAGCAGACGGCCGCCGGCCGCCGCCTTGACGGCCAGATGGCTGTAGTCGTTTATCGCCCCCTTATGGGGGCGGCCGTCGATTTCCCAGTCCGTGAGGCGGCCGTTGCCGCCCAGGCCGATGCTGCCGGTGCCGATGCCGCCCAGAGGAAACACGATTTCCCGGGTGCTGGCGCCGGTATACACGCAGCGCGGGTTGACGTTGTCCGTGGTCATACGTATCACGCGTCCTTTCCATCAGCGGGTGTCCAGGGGCTTTCCGTGTACGTACACGTTATAGCACGAAAGGCGGGGAGTGTCAACCTATCCGATGGAGAAAAACGAAAAAAAGCCCCCGCCGCGAGCGGCAGGGGCAAAGGCTGCAGACAAAGAGGCAACCGGCAGAGGGTTAAGAGGCGGAAACCAGGCGGTTCTGCCGCAGAAAGGCGACCAGGCTGTCGGCCATGGAGCGATGCTGTTCGACGGTGGGATGGCCGTTGCCGCCCTTGTTGGGGCCGCAGGGCAGGGGACAGACGTAATAGTTCTTCGCGGCCCCGCCCAGGCGGTTCACCGCGTCGGCGGCCTCGTCCAGATAATCGGCCATGATGCCGCCCGCTGCCCAGACGATGGCGGCCCGCGGATTCTTCCGCCGCACCTGCCGCATGAAGTCCTGCATCGCCTGGGTCAGCGCCGAGGAGGAGCCGCCGGTCCACAGGTCGTTGGTGCCCAGGTTAATGACCACGATGTCCGCCTGGCGGGAGAAAGCCCAGGGGGCGGTTTTGTCCCGGTAATAGCTGATATAGTCATACATGGGGGGCAGAGCGGGATTGCCGGAATCCCAGCCCTGGTACGCGCCGATGCCGCTGCGGGCCAGGACACTGATATCCGCGCCCAAGGCCTGTGCGGCGTAATAGGCATAGCTTTTGGTGCCGTCCTGGTTCACCGAGTAGAAGCTGGCCGGCGCGGGAAGGCCCAGGCAGAGGTTACCCATTCCCACTGTAATGGAATCGCCCAGGAATTCCATGTAGAGGGGCCGATCGGCGGGGCGGCTTTTCAGCTGCCCTTTCAATTCAATGGAGCAGAGGGTTACCTGGCCGAAAAAGCTCTCCGTTTGGCGGACAACCTGAAAGGTATGGTCGCCTTTGGGCAGATTCTCCGCGAGAAGCAGCCGGGAACCGGAGCTGCGCGCCCGCGCCTGCTCTTTTCCGTCCACGAGGACGGTGTAATACATGGTATCCGAGGCCTTTTCCTTTAAGTTCAGGCTCACGCTGCCCTCGCAGACGGCCTGAAATTCCAGGGTGTTGGCCGACCAGTCGAAGCTGATGCCGGACGAAACGGGGCCGCTGCGGCCTTGAATTTTCACCTTGGCCAGCACAGCTTTATCGGTCAGGGAGAGAACGGACATGGCGGGCTCTTTTGGCGTGGTGACGGTAGGCGAGGAGGTGGGGGCTTCGGTCGAGGCAGTGGTTATCCGGCTGGTGGGGGTGTTCCCGCGCGTTGGCGCGGCGTTTTTGGACGACGGGGACGGCCGATTCCCCGTCGTGGAACCATCGGAAGAGGTTTGGTTCTCCGGCACGGCTACGGATTGGCTTGGGTTTTCACTTTGGTCGGAGGAGGGCGAAGCGCTTTGGTCGGAGGAGGATGCCGTTCCTATATCCCAGCTGCTTTCCGGAGAGGAGGAAGGCGTTTTTCCGCAGGCGGTGGACAGAAAACAGAGGGCACCGCTCAAGACGATGCAGAGGATTCGCACGGCAAATTTGGCGCGTTGGTACATGCTTGACAAGTCCTTTCCTATTTTTTGTTTTGTCCACGGCTAGTTTGGAGTGCTTTTGTTTTGTATACAGTTATCTTCATTATAAAAACAAAAGAGCGCTAACTGAATGGAATATATATTACGAAAACGTGAGGAATTTTAGCTTTTTGTATGACGCTTTATTCGTTTTTGTTTTTGACTTATGGGAACCACTCCGGTATAATACTTACTGCCAAGACCTAAAAAAGCAACGGGGAGAATGAAGAATATGGATAAGAAAATGCCGAAGTTTGCCAAAAGACTGCTGGTTATCGTCCCCTGCGCCATCGCGGCGCTGATTGTTGTCGCCGGCTGTTTCGACATTGTGCCGGCCGGGTACAAGGGCGTCAAGCTGACCATGGGGGCGGTGGGCGACACCGTGCTGAATGAGGGGCTGGCGTTCAAACTGCCCTTTGCGCAGCGGATCGTGCATGTGGACGCCCGGGTCAAAAAATACACGGTGGAGGGCGAGACCTCCGCGAGCAAAGACATGCAGTCCATCACCACCAACGTGGCCGTGAACTACCGGGTGGACGGGGCCAACGTGGACGAGCTGTATAAAAATCTGAGCCTCAACTATGAGGACACCATTATCGCGCCGGCCGTGTCCGAATGCATCAAGTCGGTCACGTCCCAGTACACGGCCGAGGAGACCATCACCCGCCGCAGCGAGATTTCCTCGCAGATCAAGGATATGCTCAAGGAGCGGCTGGAGGACAAGTACATATTCGTGGACAGCCTCAACATCACCGACCTGACCTTCAGCGCGGCGTTTGATAAGGCCATCGAGGAAAAACAGGTGGCGGAGCAGAACGCCCTCAAAGCGAAGTACGATCTGGAGAGGATCAAGACCGAGGCCGAGCAGGCGGTTATCAAGGCCAAGGGCGAGGCGGAGGCCATGGAAATCAAGAACAAGGCGCTGACCGAAAGCATCATTGAGCTGGAGTTCCTGGAGAAATGGGACGGGAAGATGCCCACCTATTACGGCGGGGACGCGGATTTGCTTTTGTCTCTCAACCCGGACAAGGAGAAGGCGGCGGAATAAAACAGACAGAACCGCCGGCGGGTCATGGAATGTGGCCCGCCGGCGGTTCTGTTTGTATTTACGCGCCTTCGCAGCGCTGCTGCCGGCTGCGCATACGGCGCCAGTTATAGAAGCCGTAGAGATCGTTGCAGAAAAACATGGCGAAGCAGACCACCATGGGCAGATACGACAGGCTGTCCATAGCGGCCAGCACCCAGAGGACGATCAGAACCAGATCGTTGGCCGCGTAGGCCAGCGCGTAGGCCGGGCTGCGGCAGAACATCAGGTAGGATGCGAGAAAGCTGGTCAGGATGGACACCGTGCTGACGAGAAGGTTAGCGGTTTCGAAATAGGCGAGGATGAAGTAGAACAGGACGGTGACGATAAGGCCGAGGCCGCTCATCCAGGCGATTTGTCCGGCGGTCAGGCGGGCGACGGCCACCTCGCTTTTACCGGCCTGATACGGGTGCTTGAGCCAGGACACCACCGACATGACGGCGATGGGCGCGGTCATGCCGAGGTAGGTGATCATTTCGCCGTAGTAGCGGAACCGCAGGGAGACGGCGGCGTAGGCCAGGCTGAACACCACGGTGAGGATTTGGCCAAGGACCTCGCCCTTGGCGACGAAGATGAGGGCGGTCACGCCGATGAGGGAGGCGGCTAGAGTCAGGGGATGGCCGCCGCCGAAGAGGAAGGACAGCGTCACCACCGCCAGAGAGAACAGCCACAGGCCCCATTCGAAGCCGGTCAATTTGCGGAAAGGATTCCATGCTTGCATACGAGAAACCTCCATAAAAAATAAGCACCCGTGGCGCACATCTTCAAAGACCTAACGATGTGCGACGAATGCTTAACAGCATACACTACCCGGTGGCAGTTCCTATATAAGAGTTCTGTGACCGTATTATATCCGAGGAAGCGGGAAAAGTCAAGGGGCGGATTGGTTTGCGAGAACGTCCCTTACACCGAATCCACAGGCTGCTCTAATAAAAATTCTGTACTGACGGAAAAAATCTCAGAGAATGCTTTTAATTCTATATCTGTTACGTATCTCTCGCCATTTTCAATCCTCTTGATTGCAGTTTTATCCATGTCAATGCCTTTTATCTGCATTTTCTCGGCAAGTAATCTTTGTGATGTTTTCTCAGGCAAGTTCTTTCTCAATACGGCAATTTTTTTACCGCACAGATTTCGAGTACCGTCACTTGCTTTATGCTTAAACATTTTGTCCTCCGTATCATCAATGTGAGTATTTGTATTACTCATATTGATTATACGGTTTGCTTTTGGTATAATTGAGTAATTCAAATACTCAAATTGGAGAGAAAAAGGAGGAAATAATGTGATTATAGATGTTACAGGGACGATTCTCACACCTAGCAACGGAGGAAAAGACTGTTTCGGCAACGGGGAACATATAGACGAAAATGGAGAATTGATCGCATGCTGTTGTGATGAGTGTGACTACTATTTAGATTGTTTTCCGGAATATGAACATATAGAATAGGAGGGCATGGCATATTGCAAAAATCCGCCATATTAAAAAGTGTTTGAGAAAAGTCCCAACTCACACTCAACTCACAGCAGCGTAATTTCTAAGGAAAAACACCAAGCGCATATTCCCCTTACAAGACAGAGCAAAGCCCCGAGAAATGGCTCTATAGGCTACTTCTCGGGGCTTTTAACGTGGTGCCGCAGGCGGGACTTGTAACCCGGGCGGGTTCAACTCTCGGCGGCTCCAGCGAACATAAAGGACGCACATCCCTGACGGGACGCACGTCCTTTATGTTGTCAACAGATAGCAAAAAGATGCCTGCACAAAATGTTGACGAGGATTTGAACCCGCAAAAAGTTGGTAGCGCCGCGGAGGCGTCGTGAGTGCGCTTGCAAACGAACAGCCGCAGCAAGCGTGACTTTTTGCGGAAAGGAGGAGCGACGGCGTGAGTGAACTCTAATTTCTGTTCAAAATCGGAACAAGCGATACAAAGTTTGTTCCGACGTGGTTCGAGTGGAATTATAAGACTTGGAAAATCCAGTCATATCAATGGTCTACAGCCAATCGGCAAGCTGTATTTTACTTTACCTTACAAGATTACCTACCAAATTGCGATTTTACAAGTCTATCAAATTCATCTGTTTTAATCCAATAGTTAAAACCTCGCACCAAAGAAATAAAACCGCCATCTCTTAACCTATAAAATACGGATTTCATTGTATTCTCTGATTTAATACCCGTTAATTTTCGTCCAAGTCCATTTTTGATAGAATCATGCTTTTGCAAATACTCAATAATGATTTCCTCTGGAGATGCGAGGCGCTCATGTCTTATCACTACCAACACAGAAGTATCTGTTTCTTCAATTATAGGAGCCTTTAACCGCAACTTTTCCATTGCTTCAAATGCAGTATTAAGGCCTTCTCCAACATCTTTATTTGGCGCATCAGGGAATTTGTTAATTATTCGAACTAGCTTTGGATTTCTTGCCGATTGGGAATCTAGTATATTTTTTGTTGTTACATAACCAGGAAGCTTTCCCGGACTTTCTACCTCAACTCGGTTATCAAAGACCCGAATTTGAATATCAGTTGCAATACTGTAATCTCTATGAAGAACTGCATTAGTTATTATTTCGTGCAAAGTTTCGTCAGGATATTGGATGTTTTCAAATCCAACGCCTAGCTTTTTGATGCTCTCAATTATCTCCTTAACCTTTTTTACTGCTCCAAAAATTTGAGAGTATGCAGAACCTTCTATTGTTATTGGTTGACCGTCTAGCATATCTCTATCAGGTTGTCCACTTGTTTTATAGCGAAAAATTTTAATTGCAGATCTTTTAGGTAGCGCTATTTGAGGCTCATCCATAAAGAGCATGGCACCAGCTACGGTAAGTTGCTCCTCTTTGCATAATCTTTGTTTTATAAGCCATTGCGTTTTATCAATATTTGGTACTACGCTACTGGAAAACAACTCCATTATTGCAGAATTAACAGCTTCTTCAATCTGGGTTTCGGGGACAACCTCATTTTCAAATTGAGCTATTCCTTTATCTAATTGAAGTCGTCTAAGTTTTTCTGGTGTATTCGCAGGATCCTTTTGCGCATTGTGTCTAACATAAGGGATGCCATCTGTTGCATTTACAATAGTTGCGGTCTTCATAATACTTAACGTCTCTGATAGCTTTGCAGGTTTAACCGCTTTTGACTTTACATCATTAAAATAGTTTTCTTCAATGTTGAGAAGTTCAGAAATTCGATCTTCCTTTATAAGGACGGTATTATATAACATAAATTACACCACCGTTGTCTATTTTAATTTTATATTACCACAAAATAAACAAATTGTCATCCGTCATCTAAATTTGTTCCAAAACATGTAGAAGACCGCCGACCAAAGTCGACGGTCTTCTACATTGGTGCCGCAGGCGGGACTTGAACCCGCATGATGTTGCCACCGAGGGATTTTAAGTCCCTTGTGTCTGCCGATTCCACCATACCAGCGTGGAACGTTTGTTATTATATCATAAGTAAATTACAAAAGCAAGCATTTTATTTCGCAATTTTTATTTTTCTTTTTCCATAAAGTTCAAATGAAACAGAGAATAAATATACCTAGGAACACATATTTAATTGGAAATATCAATCACTGATACCCGGAATACGAATATTGTATTTACGGTAATATTCCTTTGTTTCATCAACCCTGTAAACTTCGCTTTTGTGTTTTTCCCACAGCATGGTGAGAGGATAAAGATTAATCCAAATTTCGTTGCTGCTTTCTTTTTGAGATTCATCAAAAATAAGCTGCATACCCAAATGTAAATGCGGAACCTCAATGTTGTTGGCATTCTCTGTTGTGCTATAACCTGTGTGTCCGACATATCCGATGACATCGCCCGCTTTTACCACTTTGCCTTCTTCAATGCCTTCCGCATAAGGACGATTTTGACGTAAATGCGCGTAATAATAATATCTGGTGCCGTCCAAACTGCGTATTCCCAAACGCCAGCCTCCATATTGATTCCAACCGACTGCTTCCACAATACCCGATTCAATTGCAATTACAGGCGTGCCAGTTTGCGCCATCAAATCATGCCCCAAATGCTGCCTTTTGTAACCGTAAGTACGCTGAGCGCCAAAATCATCATAATGCTCAAAGGGATAATTCTTGGCAATGGGTGAATAAGCAATCAAACCGTATTTATCCTGCCAGACCGTTTCCCCGTTTTCCAATGTTGTTTCTATTTGATAATTGCCTACCATTCCGCCCAGTACCGCAGTGTATGCTTTGCTATAATAGGCATAATACTGCATTCCTTCTGTGAGGGATTCCATTGTTTCTCCCGACTGAAGTTTATCTGCCAATGCATCCATATCAGAACTTTGATATCTTGAAAAATCTCCGCCGTACTTGGCGCCCAAATATGCCAGTAAATCAATCCAGCTGATTTTCACTTCCGCATTTTCTTCATGGCTTTTTATGTCAATTTGCAGCGCTTTTTCCAATGCCGCGTAGGTCACATTAAATTCCACATACTTGATGAACTCTTTCTTTTCCTCTGTCTGAGATTCTGTGGTCTGTGATTGTACAGATTCCGCAGCATTGGATTCCCCGACCGATTCCTGTATGGACTCTGCCGAGGTGCCTTGTGGCAGCGATTCCGTTTGCATATCGGACACTGTGTATTGCCCCGTACAATAGATACCTGCAACAGTTCCTCCAATAGCGCCGCACACCCCGATACAAACAACGGAAGCAATAATAATTGTTTTACGTTTGAAATTGAATACCATGTAATAATCCCCCGCTTTGTTCATTCTTATGAAGCAGCGGGGGAAAATATTTCTTTATTTACAAATCATCTGCATCTTGCACGGGAGCCTCATCGTCATAGGTCATTCCCGTATAACTGCCCAGCACGTCGGAATAAATTGGGCCTTCCGTATTGGAAAACGCCTGTGTATGGTCATATTTTCCTCCGTGACTTGTTCCGTTTTGCGTCTGATGCAACGTTGCTGCAATATTTTTAATTCGCTTCATTTTTAAAGATGTTTTTCCATGTTCACCGCGTCTGTGATGTTTCACCTTTCATACCTCCGCACACCAATCAAAATAGGCAAAAAAATTGCTCCCTCCTTATTATAAGTAGGAGCAAAGCAATTATTACTGTTCTATTGATTTTTCGGCCAATATTGCCCTGATAAATCTTTAATGACTTCCGATGCCAATATCAATCCCGCTACAGGCGGTACAAACGATACACTACCGGGCGTTTGACGTTTTGAGGAATCCTTTTCAATTTCCACATCTTCTTCCCGCTTTACGGGAACTTCTTTGGAAAACACCACTTTCAGCTTTGGAATGCCTCGTTTTTTCAGTTCTTGACGCATTACACGGCACAGCGGACAGACTGATGTTTGATAAATATCCGCAATTTCAAATTGTGTGGGGTCCAATTTATTTCCCGTTCCCATACTGCTGATGATAGGAATCTTTTTTTCATAAGCTGTTTGCACCAAGGCCAGTTTTGCGGAAACTGTATCAATGGCGTCTACAATGTAATCGCAATCATTGAGAAAATCAGTGTTGGAATCTGCCAAAAAAAATTCTTTTTTGACCGCTACATCCGCTTGAGGATTGATGCTTAAAATCCTCTCTTTCATCACATCTGTTTTATATTTTCCCACCGTCTGCATCGTTGCAATAATTTGTCTGTTTAAATTGGTAATCGAAATGGTATCATGGTCTATCAGATAAAATGCTCCTACACCGCTTCTTGCCAACGCTTCTACCACAAATCCTCCTACGCCGCCTATGCCAAAAACAGCAATCTTCTTTTCTTTTAATTGTTTCACGCCTGCTTTTCCCATTAAAAGTTCGGAACGAGAAAATTGATTGAGCATACTGTAACTCCTATCGCTTGATAATATGATAGTATTCACTGTAAAGGTTCTTTTGTATTTTGTCAAGAATCTCGCAAAATAAACACAGCGTAATTCAAATAAAATGCAGAACATAAAATATTTCCAGCATCGGAATGATTCCGTACTGAAAATACTGAACTTCTGTCTTTTTATTGAAAATCATAGGTTACAATTATTACACTGATAAAATTACATACGCAACCATCTGTCTTTTTAAAATATAACGTGGTATACTAGTCAAG
>ERZ827520.4033-NODE-4033-length-11304-cov-2.348920_pt1 | contig 11304 bp, 8 predicted proteins | sample MGYA00519581_ERZ827520 | MGnify/ENA primary metagenome ERZ827520 (study PRJEB31778, sample SAMEA3449339) | human gut metagenome | biome: human gut; feature: human-associated habitat; material: faeces | place: United Kingdom | collected 2010/2012 ...
GGATTTCCCTCGCAGCGCCCTCGTATTCGGCTTTTCGATCGAGAAATGGTATAAAACGCTCCGCTCGCGGTCACGTATGATCCAACGGAGCGTTTTTGATTTCCGCCGTCGGCGTACTATAATGTGCGCATAAACGTTTTTTCAGGAGGACGCCATGGAATATCGCATCGCCCGCGCTGTCAAAAATCAGGCCCGCGTCAGCTACGCGCTCGGAGCGGAAACGCCGCCCTGCGAGGTGGACTGCGGCGAAGGCGTTAACGTCGAACTGGCTTCGCCGGCGGCGCGTCGGGCCTTCGCGACGCTCGATTTCAACATGTGCGCGCCGTATCCCCACGCCAACGAACTGAAGGAGGCAATCGCCGCCTATTGGAAGGATTACGCCGCGCTGGGAGACGAAAACATCGTCCTCACCGAAGGCTCCGTCAGCGGTCTGTATCTCGTCAACCGGCTGTTTCTGGAGCCGAACGACCGCGTGCTGGGCGGCGCTTCGCTGTTTTTCGAGTACGGCGCCGACGTGCGTCTGCACGGCTGTTTTTTTGAGACGGTGCCGCTGAAAGCGGAGGAAAATTACCGTTTCAGCGCCGCGCGTTTTGCAGCGGCGCTGTCGCCGCGCTTCAAGCTGGCGGCGTTCGACAATCCCAACAATCCGACGGGGCAGGCGATCTCGCCCGCCGAACTTGAAAGGATCCTCGCCGCGGCGCGGGAGGCGAACGTCTGCGTGCTCGTCGACGAAGCCTACGGCGATTACGTGCCGCGCGGGCGTTCGGCCGTGAGCCTGTTCGACGCGTACGACAATCTGATCGTCGCCCGCTCCTTCTCCAAGGGATTCGGGCTGGCGGGGCTGCGCGCCGGCTACCTGCTCCTGCCTCCCGGGCTGGCCGCGGCGGCGAACAATCTTTCCAATCCCTATGCCGTGTCGTCGCTCTCGCGCCACGTGGCCGCCGCGGCATTGAGCGAGCCGGAATTCCTGAACGAACTGCGCGCCCGCACCGCCGCCGCCAAAAGGCGTTTGCTGCGCCCGTGGCGGCGCCTTTCCTTCGCGCACACGGACGACAGCGTGGCGATCTGCATGGTCGTCCACGCCGACCCGAACGTCGACCTGGCGCGCGAGTTCGCCCGCCGCGGCGTGCTCGCCGTTTCCTGCGAAGGTTTTGCGGGGCGCAACGCGGCGCGCCTGCGCGTGCCCGTCGGGCCTCGCCTCGAAAAAGTTCTGACAGCCATGGAACGGATCGACGCGGGACAATAGAGCGAAAGGACGCCCCGCCGGGCGTCCTTTTTTGCGCGACAAACGGCGGCGGCCTTGTCAGCGGGGAATAAAACTGTTATGCTTTTCGTAATCGAAAGGCCGGGCGGCGCTTTGCCGCTGGGGGGAGCGCGCGGCTTTCATGAAAGGGAAAAGGGAAAGAACAATGGAAAACGACGAACTGAACGTGACGAACGCGCCCGAAAAAGCGACGAAACGGAACGCCTTCGAGATGACGCTGGCCGACTGGGAGCGTTTCGTGCAGGAAGAGCTGGACATGCCGCGTTACACGGCCGACCAGCTGTGCCAGTGGATCTACAAGAAGAAAGTCTTCGACTTCAGGGCCATGACCAATCTGTCCAAAGCGCTGCGCGAGCGTCTGCCCGAGCTGCTGGAGATCCGGCTGCCGAAGCTGGCCAAGCGGCAGACGGCCGCCGACGGCACGCGCAAGTACCTGTGGCGGCTCGACGACGGCGAGTACGTCGAGTCGGTGCTGATGGACCACGGCAACCATTACACGGCCTGCATCTCCTCTCAGGTCGGCTGTCCGCTGCGCTGCGAATTTTGCGCCACGGGGCAGCAGGGCTTCAAGCGCAACCTCAGCGCCGGCGAGATCGTCTCGCATTTCGCGGCCATGGAGTCCGACGTCGGGCACGACATCAACAACGTCGTCTTCATGGGCATGGGCGAGCCGCTTCTCAATTACGAGAACGTCGTCAAAGCCGTGCGCATGTTCCTCGAGCCGAAGATGCGGGGCTTGAGCGTGCGGCACGTCACCATCTCCACGTCAGGCATCCCCGAGGGCATCCGCCGCCTCGCCGACGAAGGGCTGGACATCTACCTGTGCCTGTCGCTGCACGCGCCTAACAACGAGTTGAGATCGCGCATCATGCCCGTGAACGAGCGCTTCCCGCTCGGCGCCGTGTTCAGCGCGCTCGAATACTGGCAGAAGAAGACCGGCGTGCGCCTCACCATCGAGTACGTCATGCTCAAGAACGTCAACGACACGCCCGACTGCGCCTACGAGCTGGCGACGCTGTTCTCGAACCTGCAGGTCTACGTGAACCTGATCCCGTACAACCCCGTGGCCGGCACGCAATTCGCCCGCCCTTCGGCCAGCCGCATCGCGCCGTTCATGAAGATCCTCAAAGGGCTGAACGTGGAGTGCGAGGTGCGCAAGGAACACGGGGCCGACATCGACGCCGCCTGCGGACAGCTGCGCGGCAAGACGGTCAGTTAAATGAAGCCCAATCCTCTCGGCCCGTCGGCGAAAGTCATGGCGCTCACGGCCGCGCTGGCGCTCGTCGTCTGCACCGTCGTGCTCTGGGGCGTCGTCGCCCGCAGCGGCAAAGTGACGCGGGACGCCGCCGAACTGGCGGCACGGATGCGCCTGATGGCTCCCGAACCACGGTGGAATGACCGCCTGAACCGCGCGGCGCTGGAGAAGTCTCTGCGCGCAGCCCGTCCCGATCTGCCCGAAAACGCCCAGCTCTGTTTCGTCGCGCCGTGCTGGGCCGTCGTGCACCTTGCTGATTCTTCGCTGCTGCTGCGCTGGCAACCCGAAGCGGCGGATTTCGGCTGGACCGAATTGGACCGGACGAAGCGCTGAGCGCCCCCAAGGGAGCCCCGCACGGCGCGTTACGCAGGCCGCGCGCTTACCGTGCGAATTTCTCCCGCAGCGCCCCCGAGTTCAACCTCGGTTAATAAAGAAATAGTATGACATTATCACTGAACAGCCATGTCAGTCGAGACCCTTGACTTATTGTTTCAAAAATCGATAATGAGAGGGGAAACTATCGCACACTTCCGGAGACAATGAAATGACTATACCTCTTTATTATCAGATTTATCGCGATTTACAGTACAAAATCTGCGAAGGGCTCTATAAGCCGGGGGCAATGCTGCCGACAGAAGCCGAACTCGAGAAAATTTACGGGACCAGTCGCGCCCCGGTACGACAGGCCCTAGGGGCGCTTGAAAATGAAGGGCTCGTTCTCCGCCTCCAAGGCAAGGGGACTTTTGTCACCAAACAGGTGCGCACGCACCCTTGGTTTACCGCCACAGGCTTCGTAAATGTGTATGAGCAATATTGGGATCGACTTTCAACCCAAACGTTGGAGATTTCCCTGAAAGTCCCGCACGATCAGGACATTCAAAATTTCCTGAATTTGGGCAAAAAGGAACAAACGACTTATTTGATCCGCAGTCAATGTATCGAAGAAACTCCCGTTTTCGTCTTTGAGCATTATCTTCCGCAGCGTTTTGACCTCTCCATTTTCAAAGCGGCAGGAGATTTTATCTCCATGAAAGAGATGCTGACCTCTAAATTCAACACCATGATTTGCCGCGTTCACGAGAAACTTGCCGTTCGTATCCCGCCTAAAAAGATCACGGACTATTTGAAGGTTGCTGAGCACACTCCGGTTCTAAGAGTTCGTCGTTTCCTTTCCGACAACCAGGGGAAACCTGTCTGGGTCAGCAATCAATATGTTTTTACCGATAAATGGGAATACGAAACGGACTCTACGCTTAACTATTAGCGTCCGCTTTCCCTGACGCCACTTAAAGAGAATCTAATGCCTCCCGCATTTACGGCAAAACGGTCCGTTTGCCGTAAAATGCGGGAGGCCTTTTTTGTTTGTTCTCCTCCAACTTCCCCTTGACCTTCCCTCTGCGGGAAGGTTGAAAATGATGGCGTCGTTCAAGGGAGGTGCGATCATGACGGAGAAAACGTTCGTTCATCCTTACATGCCCAACGGCGTGCCCGCGGTCAGGGCGGCAATGCTGAAGGAGCTGGGGATTTCGTCGGTCGAGGAAATTTACAGGAGCATCATTCCCGACAGACTTCTGTTCAAAGGCCGTCTCGGCCTGCCCGAGGCCATCGGGAGCGAAGCGGAGCTGGCCGATCATGTGCTGGGTCTGTTGAGTCAAAACGTCAGCTGCGCCGACGCGGTCAGCTTTCTCGGCGCGGGCTGTTACCGCCACCACGTGCCGGCGCTCTGCGACGAGATCGCCAATCGCGCCGAGTTCCTCACCGCTTACTGCGGCGACACCTACTCCGATCACGGCAAGATGCAGGCCATCTTCGAATACGCCAGCATGATGGGCGAGCTGCTCGACGCCGACGTGGTCAGCTATACGACGTACGACGGCGGGCAGGCCGTGTGCTCGTCGCTGCGCATGGCGATGCGCATGACGGGGCGAACCGAGGCGCTGGTTCCGGAGACGATGAATCCCGAGATACTTTCGCAGGCACGCACGTATTGCCGCAGCGCGGGAAGCGTGACGCCGGTAAAAGCCGACCGAGAAACGGGGCGCATGGACCTGTCCGACCTGAAAGCAAAACTGTCGTCCCGGACGGCCGTCGTGTTTTTCGAAAATCCGTCCTATCTCGGCTTTCTCGAGGAAGAGCCGCGGCGCATCGCGGCGCTGGCGCACGAAGCGGGGGCGCTGTGCGTCGTGATGCCGGAGGTCGCTTCGCTGGGCGCGCTCGAATCGCCCATGAACTACGGCGCGGATTTCGTCTGCGGCGAGATCCAGCCGCTGGGCATGCACCTGCAGCTGGGCGGCGGCTGCGGTGGCTTCATCGCCGGGCCGCAGGATTCCCGCTTCGTCGAAGAGCTGCCGACGTACCTTTACGGGCTGGCGCCCACCGCCGACCCGAACGCTTTCGGCTGGGGGCGGGCGCTGCTTTCGCGCTGCTCGCACGGCAGCCGCGAAAAGGCGCGCGAATATTTCGGCACCGAGTCGGGGCTGTGGGCGATCGTCGCCGGCGTCTACCTCGCCTCCATGGGGCCGCTGGGCATGAAGGAGTTGGGCGAGACGATCATGCAGCGCGCCGCTTACGCGATCAAAACGCTGTCGCCGCTGCCCGGCCTGCGCGTCCACATCTTCGGCGGCGCCGTGTTTCAGGAGTTCGCCGTCAACTTCGACGCCGCGGGCAAAACCGCGGCGCAGGTCAACAAAGAGCTGCTCGCGCGCGGCATTTTCGGCGGCAAGGACCTGAGCCGCGACTTCCCGCAGTACGGACAGAGCGCGCTCTACGCCGTCACGGAAACGGTGACGGCGGCGCAGATCGACCGCCTCGCCGCGGCGCTGGCGGAAATCGCCGGAGGCGAACGTTCATGAAAAAAGCCGTCTTTCACGAAGCCCGCTGGAACGAACCGATCATCATGGAGCTGGGCGCTCCGGGCGAGCGCGGCATCCTCGTGCCGAAAACCGAGGCCAAGGTCGCCGCGGCCGCCGGCCCCGCCGCGTCGTTAATCCCGGAGGCGCTGAAGCGCAAAAGTGCGCCGCGGCTGCCCGAGATCTCGCAGATGCAGCTGCTGAGGCACTATCTGCGCCTCTCGCAGGAGACCGTCGGCGCCGATTTGAACGCCGACATCGGCCTTGGCACCTGCACGATGAAGTACAACCCCAAGATTCACGAACAGTTCGTGCGTTCGCCGCAGTTCGCGGAGCTTCATCCCTGCCAGGACGAGGACACGCTGCAGGGGATCCTGAAAATCATTTACGACACGGGCGAATACCTCAAAGCCATCTCCGGCATGGACGCCTTCTGCCTGACGCCCGCCGGCGGCAGCCAGGCCATCTACGCTAACGTCGCCGTGATCCGCGCCTGGCACGAGTCGCGCGGCGAGGGAACGCAGCGCGACGAGATCATCACCACCATCCTCTCCCACCCCGCCAACCCCGGCGCGGCCGCCACGCTCGGCTACAAAGTGATCACGCTCACGCCCGGCCCCGACGGCACGCCCGACTTCGAAGCGCTCAGGAGCGCCGTCTCGCCGCGCACCGCCGGGCTGTTGATCACCAACCCGGAAGACACCGGCATCTACAACGAGCGCATCACCGAATTCGTCGATCTCGTCCATCGGGCCGGCGGATTGTGCGCCTACGATCAGGCCAACGCCAACGGCACCTTCGGCATCGCCCGCGCCCGCGAGGCCGGCTTCGACCTGTGCCACTTCAACCTGCACAAGACTTTCTCCACGCCCCACGGCTGCGGCGGCCCCGCCTGCGGCGCCACCGGCGTCCGGGAAGGGCTGGAGGAGTTTCTGCCCGCGCCTCTCATCGACTTTGACGGGGAGAAGTATTTCTATAACTACGCCTTTGAAAACAAGGAATTCGGCGTCCGTAAGGTTCGGTCCTACTACGGCGTGGCTCCGGTGGTATTCAAAACCTACTGCTGGATTCGCTCCATGGGCCCCAACGGACTCTATCAGGTCACCAAGACCGCTGTGCTGAACAACAACTATATGTTCAAAAAAATGCTGGAGATTCCCGGTGTCAGCGCCTATTACATGGACGGGAAAAATCAGCGAGTAGAGCAGTGCCGCTATACTATGGAGAAAATTTTCGAGGATACCGGCGTGTCCACCACCGACATTCAGCGCCGCATGATGGACTTCGGGATGCACTACTGGACCAGCCACCACCCCTTCTATCTCCCCGAGCCCATCACACTGGAGCCCACAGAGACGCCGTCCAAGGAGGACATTGACGAGTATGTGGAGACGCTGAAATATGTGTTCCGGGAGTGCTATGAAAAGCCGGAGTACGTGAAGTCCGCGCCCCACGCCAGCACCACCCATCAGGTGGACGAATCCGTGATGGACGACCCGGCGAAATGGGCCACCAGCTGGAAGGTCTATCTGCGCAAGTATCAGTGAGCGGCTGCGCCGCAGACAAATGAAATCGGACGGGGCGGCGGCAGACTCTGCGCGCCGCCCCGTCTCACATGGGAGGGACCTTCATGGAACGTGGAAAGCTGGGACTAATCGTCAACCCCGTGGCGGGGCTGGGCGGCAGCGTGGGACTCAAGGGCACCGACCATGTGGCGGCGGAGGCCCTGCGCCGGGGAGCTGTGCCGCAGGCGGAGCGGCGGGCCGCTGACGCGCTGGCGCGGCTGCTTCCTCTGCGAGAGCAGATCACGGTCTACACGGGCCGCGGCCCACTGGGGGAGAACGCGGCCCGTTCACTGGGCTTTACCTGCGTCTGCGCCGAAGAGATCGGCTGCGCCGCCACCGACGGGGAAACCACCGCCGCTCTCGGCGCGTGGATACAGGCGCAGGGAGCGGACCTGACCCTTTTTGCCGGGGGCGACGGCACGGCCCGGGACGTCTGCCGGACTGCCGGACCGTCCGGCGTGTTTCTGGGAATTCCCGCCGGGGTGAAAATCCATTCCCCGGTGTATGCCCGCAGCCCCCGGGCGGCGGGGGAATTGGCGGCGCTGTGGCTGACGGGAAAGGGGACGCAGACGAAGGAAGAGGAGGTTCTGGACATCGACGAGGATCTCTACCGTCAGGAGCAAATCGCACCCCGGCTGTACGGGTATCTGCCCATTCCCCTGCAAAAGCAATACACGCAAAACCGCAAGTGTGCTTCGCCGCCGGATGAGGCCGCATCCATGGCGGCCATCGGCTGCCGCATCGCGGACGACATGGAGCCGGGGGTCTTCTACCTTGTCGGAGCGGGGACAACCACCCGAGCGGTGATGGAGCAGCTGGGCCTGCCTAACACGCTGATCGGGGTCGATTTGGTAAAGAATGGGCAGTTGGTGGGAAGCGATCTGTATGGGCAGCAGATTCTGGACCTGATTCGGGGCCACCCCGCGAAGCTGGTGCTTACCGTCACCGGCGGGCAGGGCTTTTTGTTCGGGCGGGGCAATCAGCAGCTGACCCCGGCAGTGCTCCGGGCTGTTGGCCGGGAGAATCTCATCATTGCCGCCACGAGGGAGAAGCTGTTCCGGCTGCGGGGCCAGCCGCTGCTGGCGGATACCGGGGATGCTGCGCTGGACGCAGCCTTAAGCGGCTACTGCCGGGTGCTGACGGGCTATGCCGATTCGGTGGTATGCCGGATTGCTCCCGGCTGAGGGCTTGCGCGGACGGCTGCGCCGCCGGACCGCCCGATCCGCTGCCCCCAAACCGAAAAAAACGCGCCTCTCCCCGCGTGTGGGGCGCCTTGCTTGACGGGATTTTTGCGGGATATGCGGGATGTACAGGCGAATGATAGTTAAACTTCATACCGCAGCGGGCAGCGAAGGCCAAAGGCGGTTCTGAAATCAGACACCGCCCATGATTTATCTGTCGTTTTCGCAGAGAAACTCCGTTAAGTTAGAATGGTATAAACAAAAGGAACAAGGGAACTTACTCGTTCTATGCGATAAAGGTAAAATTGTTTCGCGGGGAGTTTAGCAAACAGAGAAAAGGTGCTGTTTCAGTGTATCTAGGGGGATGGCATGAGCGGCAAACCCGCGGATGAACGGTTTCAAAGCAGCCCAACACATACACTGCGGTGAAATCCATGAAGGGGGAGAATTTGCCGCGGCCTGATTTCCAGCGAGGACTTCAAAACAGTTGCCTTTTTGCGGGAAAGCCCTAAATGCCGCGCGTCTTTTCGTTGACGGAAGACCCTCTTCGCAGTATAATTCAATTACACAGAAGGGAGGTCTTTCCATGAGAACCATTATCACCATTGGCCGCCAATTTGGCAGCGGAGGGCGAAACATTGGCGCTCGTTTGGCGAAGAAACTGGAGATTCCCTTTTACGACAAGGAACTGCTGAAAAAAGCGGCGGAGAAAAGCGGCCTGTGTGAAAAGTTATTCGAGAATTTTGACGAGCGGCCCAAGAGTCTGCTGTATTCCATTGCCATGGACTCGTACATGTTTGCTTTGCCCGGCGCGGTAACCAACGACTCGCTGGAACAGCAGGTGTATCTGGCAACCTTCGACGCAGTGAGGCATGTGGCGGAGGAAGGGCCTTGCGTGATTATCGGCCGCTGCGCGGACTATGCGCTGGAGGGGTGGGACAATACGCTCAGCCTGTTTATCCACGCACCGCTGGAGCGACGGATTGCCGCCGTGGCCCGGCGGCAGAATCTGGATACCGACAAGGCCCGCCAGATGGTTCTGCGGACCGACAAACGCCGCGCCGCATACTATGAATATTACTCCGCAAAAAAGTGGGGCGCAGTGGACAGCTATGATTTTTGTCTGGACAGCAGTGCGTTCGGGCAGGATGGCGCCGTGGAGCTCATTGAAGACTTGGTGCGATTAAAGGAACGGTAAAATAGGTTCCGTGACACCCAACTCCGCCGAATGACCGCGAAGCACATTGAAAAATTTTGCGGAGTTTGCTGTCGAAGCGGCGAGAAAACGAAATCCGTTTTTTCCGATAGTGTATGCATCGGAAAGAACCGGCTGCAAATCCATTTTTCTTGAAAAGATTTATTAACCGATGCAGAGCGCCGGCGCGGACCATGAGTCCGCGCCGGGGCCTTTTCATGTCAACGGCAAATTTCGCGATTTTGAGTTTGAACGGGTGAGTCATTGACTTTTCGGGAAAGATAGGAGATGTTAAAAAGACGCTTGACAGATACCCGGTGGGGGTATATTATAAAGGCATAAAAGAGATACCCAATGGGGGTATTTTGTCGGCTGGAAAGGAGCCAATTATGCGCGAAGAGACCTATGAAATCAGCGGAATGCACTGCGCGGCGTGCAGTGCGTCCGTGGAACGGGTGACCCGGAAATTGCCGGGCGTCAACCGAAGTGAAGTGAACCTCACCACCGGGATTCTGTCCATTGAATACGACGAGGGGCAGACCAGTCCAGCGGATATTGTCAAAAAGGTGGAAAAAGCAGGCTTTGGCTGCAAGTCCAGAACCGAGGAGAAAGCCGCCCCGGTCAAGGAGGAGACAGACGAGGCAGAGCTTGCCCTACGGCAGACAAAGCGAAATCTGATCAGCGCGGCAGTGGTTACGGCTGTTTTGCTGTATGTATCCATGGGGCAGATGCTGCCCACGCCGCTGCCGCTGCCGAATATCCTGTCCATGGATACCCATCCGGTGAACTTTGCCATGACGCAGCTCATCCTGACCATTCCGGTTCTGTGGTTTGGGCGCAGTTATCTGGTGGGCGGACTGAAGGCCCTGTGGCACCGGAATCCCAATATGGATTCGCTGGTGGCCATTGGCAGCGGGTGCTCGTTCCTATACTCACTGGCGATGACCTATTTGATTTCGGACGTACCCCACCATGTGCATCATCTATATTATGAGTCGGCGGCGGTGGTGCTGACCCTCATCATGGTGGGAAAATTTTTGGAGAGCCGAAACGTGCAGAAGACCAAGGGAGCGATCACAAAGCTGATGGACCTGCGGCCCGACGTGGCGGTTTTAGCGGAAACAGGAGAAAAAATTCCCACCGCATCCCTGAAGGCGGGTGATTTGATTTTAATCAAGCCCGGCGAGAAAATCGCGGCCGACGGCACGGTGAGCAAGGGTGAGAGCAGCGTCAATGAGTCGATGCTTACCGGCGAGAGCCTGCCGGTGGAAAAAGCGGCGGGCAGTGCCGTTATCGGCGGGAGCATCAATGGCGACGGCGTGCTGTACGTTTCTGTTACCCGGGTGGGTGAGGACTCCACTCTGTCCAAAATTATCCGGTTTGTGGAGGACGCTCAAGGGAAAAAGGCGCCCATCTCCCGCATTGCCGACAAGGTGGCGGGGGTGTTCGTCCCCACTGTCATGGTGATCGCCGCTATTGCCGCCGCCGTGTGGCTGCTGGCAGGACAGGACTTTCCCTTTGCTCTGCGAATTTTCACCTCGGTACTGGTGATTGCCTGCCCTTGCGCACTGGGATTGGCTACCCCCACCGCCATTATGGTGGGGACGGGCCTTGGCGCATCCAACGGAATTTTGATCCGCAGCGGCGAGGCGCTGGAAGTCACCCACAAAACCTCTGCGGTGGTGCTGGACAAGACCGGGACCGTGACGGAAGGAAAGCCCGCGGTGATGGAAGTGCTGCCACTGGGTGTTTCAGAAGAAGAACTGCTGATGCTGGCGGCGGGAGTGGAGACCGTGTCCCAGCGCCCCCTGGCTGCGGCCATTGTGGAGGAAGCCGGGAAGCGGGAGGTGACGCTGCCCAACCCGCCGGAGAAATTTGAAAATCTATCCGGCCGGGGCCTGCGGGCCGTGCTGAATGGTGTGGATGTGCTGGCTGGAAACCGGCGGCTGATGGAGGAGTCCGGCGTGGACCTGTCGGCGCTGGAACGGGATGCGG
>ERZ827520.4036-NODE-4036-length-11295-cov-4.358986_pt1 | contig 11295 bp, 8 predicted proteins | sample MGYA00519581_ERZ827520 | MGnify/ENA primary metagenome ERZ827520 (study PRJEB31778, sample SAMEA3449339) | human gut metagenome | biome: human gut; feature: human-associated habitat; material: faeces | place: United Kingdom | collected 2010/2012 ...
CAGCAAAAGTTTTAAATGCTGATTTAAATGATGTTAGTATGGTAGTAACAGATGAAGCCTTAATGGAAGAAAGAAAAAACTATGTAGCAATTAATAAGAAACCAGAAAAGATTCAAACAGAAGGAAATCGATGTTTTGAGTTGTTCTACAACTTTTGAAATGGGTGTGGATGTTGGTAGTTTGGAAACGGTCTTTATGCGCAATATGCCTCCTATGCCGGCAAATTATGCTCAGCGCGCGGGTCGTGCTGGTCGAAGCAGTCAGTCTGCTGCCTTTGCATTGACATTTTGTAATAAGAGTAGTCACGATTTCTCTTATTTTAATGATCCGACCAAAATGATTAAAGGAAAGATTGACCCGCCTAAATATACGGTTGAGAATGACCGTATTGCTATTCGGCATCTTTATGCAGCCGCACTAAGTTATTTTTGGCGGATTCATCCTGAATATTTCAAAACTATCGGTAAGTTTTTGGAAACCGACGAAACCGGCAACTCCGGGAAGCGTTGTTTGACAGAGTATCTTGCTTCAGCCCCGGACGATTTGAGGCAGTATTTGTTGCAATTCTTACCGTCTGTATTGTCTGATAAATTCCAAGTACAAACATTTGGATGGGTGAACTCTTTGATTGGTGAGGAGGGTGTACTGACGGAAGCTGTAAAAGCATACGAATATGAAGTATCTTTGTTGGAGGGAGCTAAGAAAGAGCGTTTGGCAAAAAATTACGCAGTGGATGGTATCACTCAACGGATTAAGGCTTATTATGGAGAAGATATTCTTTCGTTTTTCTCCAAGAAGAATATTCTCCCTAAGTATGGTTTTCCGGTCGATACTGTGGAGATGACCGTGTCGGATAACAAACACGGTAAAAGATATGGCTTGCAATTACAAAGAGACTTATCAATGGCAATCTCTGAGTATGCGCCGGGATCCCAAATTGTTGCAAACAACAACTTGATTACGAGCCGATATATCAAAAAGATTCCTAACATTGGTTGGAAAATGTATAGTTATATTCAGTGCGATGATTGTAAAACACTTAATATAAAGCCATATACAGAGGGAGACGATGATAACCAGTCAATCAGCGAATGTTGTCAGTGCCACAAGGCATTTTCTTCCGCGCCAAAAGTTTTTTTGATTCCTGCTCAAGGTTTTGCAGCTGATGGAGATAAGATACGCAGACCCGGATTAAAAAAGCCGGAACGAACTTATCGCGGAGAAATATCATATGTTGGCTTTACAGAAACTGAAGCAAAGCATTATCAAATTGGAAAAGCAATTGTAGAGGTCAAATCCAGTCAAAATGATGAGATGGCCGTTTTGAACACCAGCCCGTTTTATGTTTGCCAACAATGTGGTTATACCGAAATGGACACAGAGCATTATACCAATACTCTATCAAAAAAGCATAAAATCAGCAGTGGATTCCCTTGCTCCAATCAAAAATTAAGGCGCTTCTCGCTCGGGTATCGTTTTCTGACGGATGTTGTTAGAATCCGCTTTGAAAATTATGAAATCAATGAATTTGAAAAAGGACTTTCCATTTTGCACGGATTCCTTCGTGGAGTTTGTTCTTGCCTCAATATTGAGGAAAACGATATCTCCGGTTGCTTGCAAAGCAATCCGATTGATGGCAGATGGAATTATTCAATTGTCATTTTTGATAACACTCCGGGCGGAGCAGGACACGCTAAGCGATTGGATGATCCCAATATCCTTGAAAGTGTTTTACGGCAAACTCTGAAAATGATGAAAGGGTGTGTTTGTGGCGGGGATGAAGGTGATTCCTCATGCTATTCATGTTTGCGAAATTATCGAAATCAAAAATATCACGATGTTCTTAAAAGAAAATATGTCATTGAATTTCTTCAAGATATTCTGAAAACAGATTGAGCATCATAGTTTTTGTAAGAAAACATTATTTCTAAATGAGAACTTACCATGTGATTAATTGCTAAAAATTTTTATGCCACTTTGAAAACAGCAAAAACCATCGGGCATTTTTCCCCGATGGTTTTTGCTTTCTCAAGATATTTAACCGTAAATAGACTCCATCACAGCCTCTTCCGCACACGCTTTGCAGTTATTCATCTCCTGCACCCAGCGAAGAGAATCAGTGGCTTTTAGCTTTTCGTCAATGCCGCTTGCCTTGGCAAATTCGGCAGTTAGGCGTCTGACTGTTTCTCTTGCTTCCGTGTCAATCATGTATAGATGCTCATTCAGCTTTCCGGTTGTTAAAAGCGTCGTGTATGTCCCTTTGCGGTGCGCTTTAATGAAAGCAAGGTACAGGTCACCATACTTTCCGATGGGATGATGTGTCTGTTCCGGTAAGGTAAGGTCCGGATAGAGGTACCCGCTTTCTTCGTGATAGGTTAATTGAATTTGTTTCATAATCGTTCCTCCTGCTTGTTTTATCACCTATACTATAACGCTTTTGAGCCGTTTTCGCAAATGTGCGAGAGCGGCTTTTTTCTGTCCTCAAAAATTTTGAGGATTTTTTCTTTTTGCAGGATAAAAATGCCTTGTTCATTGCGATTAATAGTTGGAAAGGCGAAGCCTATCTTTCTATACCAACGACAAGGAGGAGCAATATGCCAAGATTGCATCATTATTAGCCGCCGAAACCGAAAGAGCGGCTATGCCGTGTGAAAAACAAAAAAGCACGGCAATCCTGTCCGCGCGACGAGTGCGGACAAGCGGCAGAGAATGGGAGTCCGCATTCGCAAACGGATACGAATGCGGCGAGGATTCTTTGCCGTCGGTAGTCCTGTGGACTACCGAAAAGGGGATCCAACGGGAACGGTTGGCACACGACTTTGCCCCGCAAAGTATAGTGTGTTACACCGTAATAACGCAGTGACTCAAAACAGGAGTTTTGAGTCACCGCTTCGGTGGCAATGTTCGTCCGCTATGAAGCGGGCGGACGCTGACACCGGAGCAAGAGCCGTGGCAACGGCGAGCGTTGTTGCGGTGTTCTTCGCATCCCCGTATCTATGATTACAACAAACAGGAAAGGAAAAACAATGTACGCAATACTACGATTTCAAAAGAAAACCGGTGGAAAACTGCTGAACACGCAAAAGCATAATGAGCGGCAAAAAGAACGCTACAAATCCAATCCGGACATTGACCGTGAGCGAAGCGATGAGAACATTCATTTAAAAGCGCCTCCGCCCGGTGGATACAAACGGGCGGTGTTGGAACGCACGGAGAAGGCGGGATGCCGCCTTCGTAAGGACAGCGTAATGATGATTGAAACGCTGATCACCGCTTCGCCGGAGTTGTTCCGGGAGATGTCACGGGAAGAAATGATGGATTTCATGAAAAGAGCATACACCTTTGTTGCCGAGAGAGTTGGAGAGGATAACATTGTATCCGCTGTCATTCATCTCGACGAAAAGACGCCGCATATGCATCTGTGCTTTGTCCCGTTGACAAAGGATCATCGACTGTGCGCGAAAGAAATTCTCGGCAACAGGACCCATCTGTCAAAATACTGGCAGGATGGGTTCTTTGAATATATGCACGAGCAGTATTCGCAACTGGAACGCGGAGAACCTGCCGCAGAAACCAAACGAAAGCACATTCCGGTTTGGCTTTACAAGAAGGGAGAACATCTTGATCGGATCTATGGGCAAGTCAAAGAGATATTGGACAATATCGGGATGCTGAATGCCAAGGGAAAGTCCAAAGAGGCATTGGAGCTTCTTCGTCAATGGTCGAAGGAGGGCGAGTATTTTTCCTCCAAGATCAAAGAGGTGACCGGGCATATCGACGGTTTGAATGCGGAAGTGAACAAGTGGCAATCCAAGTATAATTCCGAGCGCCGTATGGTAGAGCAGATGTCGGATTACAACAAGGCAGCCAATTCGACGATTGAAGAACAGGAATATGAGATCGGTCGCCTGATTCGGCAAAATGACCGCTACCGCGAGCTTTTGGACCGCATCCCGGATGAAATATACGAGGAGATTACAAATACACGAAGCAAAAACAGAGATAGAGGAGAAAGATAAATGACGATACCAACAAAAGATAAAAACGAAAACGATCTGAAAATCCTGCTCGGAGAGAATAATTTGCAGGAAAATGAAGCGCAAACGCCGCACGCAATTGCACTTGCAAAACTGCACCCATTTCATGAGCATCCCTACAAGGTGGAGGATAACGACGAAATGGCAGAACTTTGTGAGAGTATCTGCACGCACGGGGTTTTGTCGCCCATTCTTGTTCGACCGACAGAGGACGGGGAATATGAAATTGTTTCCGGTCACAGGCGGGTATTTGCTTGCCGCAGGCTGGGACTTAAAGATGTCCCTGCTATTGTACAACCGATGACACAAGAGGAAGCAGTGCTTAAGATGGTGGACAGCAATCTGCACCGCGAACGGTTGTTGCCGTCCGAGAAAGCGTTTGCCTACAAAATGAAACTGGATGCGATCAAGCACAGAGGAAAAAGTTTGTCGCAAGTTGCGACAAAGTCAGATTCCGCAGCAGAAGTCGGTGCGGCAATGGGGGAAAGCCGGGATATGGTATTCCGCTATATCCGGCTGACAAATCTTGTCCCACCGCTTCTTGATATGGTGGATGAAGGCAAAATAGCATTGATGCCTGCCGAGCGGTTATCCTATCTGACCGAGGAAGAACAACTGGCGCCTGTGGACATCATGGAAGACCTTGAAGTAACACCGTCCCTGTCGCAAGCCGTTAAGTTAAAAGACCTCAGTGCATCACATTGGCTGGATCCCGATACGATGTATGAGGTCATGGAGAAACCGAAAGCGAATCAAAGAGAAACCGTCAAGCTGGATGCTGACACGCTCCGTCGCTTCTTTCCGGATTATACACCGAAACAGATGGAAACCGCCATTCTGCGGATGCTGGAGGAAGCGGAAAGAGAACGCCAACGGCAGAAAATACTTCGTAGATCAAGAGACGATGCGAGGTGATGCGATTGACAGTTTGGAAAATACTCAAATACAAAGTCAAATATTTTTTGAAAGAGGTTCTTCTGCTATATGTCTGGTTGCAACATGACCGGAGTGGAGAGTATAAGCCAAGGTCAAGCGTTCCACGGCACGAGATAGAAGCAATCGTTCATACCTTTTATCCGGCGATTGCGGCTTTCTTTGAATCGGAAGAAGGCAAGCGGGAGTACGAGGAGTGGAAGGCTAAACGGGAAGAACAAAAGGAAAAGAAAACACCTGCCGAACAGTCGGCATAACCAAACCCCTTGCGGACAGTGGACATTCCGCCGCCCGCAAGGGCTTCTTCTATTTCTTTGCATTGAAATTCGGATATTCGATAGAAACAAAAAATCCGAACGCCTCTCCCATTCGGAAAGCGTTCGGATTATTCGTATGTGGTCGGAGTGGCCGGATTTGAACCGACGCATCGAAGTCCCAAACGCTAAAAACCTGATTTTTTACGTGATTTTACGGGCTTTTCGGGGTTTTTGCATCCGGATTGACTGCTTTCGTGTGCTCTTCGCGGCATAAAATCCGGGTAGTCCGAAGCCGTAAGTGGTCAAAGATGTGGTCAGCAACGAAACCCGCATAGATTTCCGTCATATCGTGAAGCCCGCAGGTGACTGCGCAAAATGCTTTTTTCTGCCTTCAGTATAGCATAAAATCGGTTGGAAGTCAACTCAATTTACAACGCAAAGGCTGAGGCGCAGTAGGCAAAGAAAACGTTTTTCAAATTCCGTCGGCACAATGCGAAACGACGGACAGGTCAAGTAAGACTTTCTCAATGTCGGCATAGCATGCGGCAAAAATTCGTATTTATACCTTTTTATCAGATGACAGCTCCAAAGGACAAGCAAAATCGCCTGCCCTTTTTCTATCGGAACAATACCAAAAAATGCGGTGGTATAGTTCCGAACATTGTTCCGCATATAGTTCCGAACATTGTTCCGATAGAACTGCAAAAACCCTTATTTTACGCCGCAGGAGGCAAAGAAAAAGACGGAACATTTTTCACGTCCACAGAAAAATATCTGACAAAATCATGCAACAAATACTGCAATCGGCATTGACATTTTATATGACATCTGGTATAATAACTTTGATATAATTTGTTATATTGGCCGGAGGTATCAATGCGGAAACTGATTAAAAGCATAAGAGAATACTTGGGGCTGAGCCAAACCGAATTTGCGGATAAAATCGGTGTCACATTTGCAACCGTCAACCGTTGGGAAAACGGTCGTGCGATTCCGACCAAACTGGCACAGACAACCCTTTATGAATACTGCAAGGAGCATGGCGTTCCCGTTTATCAGATGATTCTTGAAAAAATCAAAGCATATTCCGATGCAGTCCCCCTCGATGGAGACAGAATACTGCTTTACCATGGTTCAAAGTCAGGTATCGTCGGCGAGATTGCTCCGAAGAGTCGTGAAATGTGTGATTTCGGTAAGGGCTTTTATATGGGTACCGACCCGGGTCAGCCGCTGACGCTGATCTGCGATTTTGAAAAATCCAAATTCTATGTTGTTTCCGTCGATATGAAAAACCTTGACACGATCGAAATCAAAGCCGACCTTGACTGGGCAATGCTCGTTGCCTACCACCGCGGCAGAATGGAACAGATCAAAGGCACGGCGCTTTATGATAAATACAGCAAGATCGATGCAGGAAAAGATATTGTTATCGGCAGCATCGCAAACGACAGGATGTTCTATGTCCTCGACAATTTCTTTACCGGCGTGATTACCGACATGGCGCTTGTGAACAGCCTGTCCGCGCTCAAACTTGGAAAGCAATATGTTGCCACCACCGAAAAGGCGTGCGCCGCTGTCCGCATTGAAAAAGAGATATCGCTTTCTCTGTTGGAACGCAGATTTTTACAGGACGAGAGTGACGCGAACCGTCAGAGAGGTGTTTCACTTGCCAATGACATCTGTAAAAATTATCGTCGCGACGGCAAATTTTTTGACGAAATTCTCGACAAAGCCAAGTAAAGGAGGAAACCATGGACGGCATTCAATTCAAACTGTGTGACATTCAGGGCAGGCTTTTTGAACTGTCCGGCGCAAAAGGATATGACAGCGCGACCTTCATCAAAGCGTTTATGACCTCCGAAACCGCCAAAGGGCTGGATTCAAAGTATAACCGCCTGCAATGGGCGGGCGAGGAATATCTTCTTGCCGAAGTGGTCGATTCCGCAAAGCTGGCACCCGGCGGGAAAATCTATGATAAAGAAACGCTGTTCTGGAGCGGATACCTTTATCGCTTCTGGCATTTCGCCACGGGCGAGGACAGCCGTGAGATCTATAAGCAAGCCCCTGCCGAGACCATGAACCGCAATTGGCTCGTCTTTCATACCCTCGCCCCGGAAGTGGCAATCGAGGATCTGAAAGAGATTCATAGGCAGAGGAACGGAGAATCATAAATTAGGCGCATAAAACAAAAGCAATATTATCGGAGGACAAAACCATGATTGATACAAAGAAAGAACAGGAGCGCGACGAGCTTCACCGCGCGATATGGGCGATTGCGGACGAGTTGCGCGGCGCTGTGGACGGATGGGACTTCAAAAATTACGTCCTCGGTACGATGTTCTATCGTTACATATCCGAAAACCTTGCAAATTACATAAGCGAAGGCGAGATCAAGGCGGGCAATGACGGCTTTGACTACGCCAGAATGTCCGATGCGGAGGCGGAAGCGGCGCGGGAGGGTTTGGTGCAGGAAAAGGGCTTTTTCATCCTGCCGAGTGAGCTGTTTTGCAATGTTCTTGCCCGTTGTCAGTCGGACGAAAACCTCAACGAAACGCTGGAGACTGTTTTCCGCCATATTGAGGAATCCGCGAAAGGCACCGAATCCGAGGGGCAGTTTGCGGGGCTGTTTGACGACTTCGACGTCAATAGCAACAAGCTGGGCGCGACGGTGGCAAAGCGAAACGAAAAGCTCTGCAAGCTGCGTATCGGCGTGGCGGATATGAACCTTGGTGATGTGAAGGATCACGACATTGACGCATTCGGCGATGCTTATGAATATCTGATGACCATGTACGCCTCCAATGCGGGCAAGTCGGGCGGTGAATTTTTCACGCCTGCCGATGTTTCCGAGCTTCTGACAAGGCTCGGCACGGTCGGAAAAACCGAAATCAATAAGGTCTATGACCCGGCGTGCGGATCGGGTTCGCTGCTTCTGAAAGCCGAAAAAGTGCTTGGCAAAGACGCCATCCGCAACGGCTTTTACGGGCAGGAGATCAACATCACGACCTACAACCTCTGCCGCATCAATATGTTTCTGCATGACATCGGATTTGATAAATTCGATATTGCCTGCGAGAATACGCTGACCAACCCCGCGCATTGGGACGACGAGCCGTTTGAGCTGATCGTCTCCAATCCGCCGTATTCGATCAAGTGGGCGGGCGATGACAACCCGCTGCTGATCAATGATCCGCGCTTTTCTCCGGCGGGTGTGCTGGCGCCGAAAAGCAAGGCGGACATGGCGTTTATCATGCACAGCCTTTCGTGGCTTGCGGCAAACGGCACGGCGGCGATTGTCTGCTTCCCCGGTATTCTGTACCGCGGGGGTGCAGAACAGAAAATACGGCGGTATCTTGTGGAAAATAACTTTGTGGACTGCATCATTCAGCTGCCCGCCAACCTCTTTTTCGGCACCTCCATTGCCACCTGCATTCTGGTGATGAAGAGAGGCAAAAGCGACAGCAAAACGCTTTTCATTGACGCGTCGAATGAGTGCATCAAGGTCACGAATAACAACAAGCTGACGCCCGAAAACATCGACCGCATCGTAGACACCTACGCAAATCGCGCGGAGATCGCGCATTTCTCGCATCTTGCCGCGTTTGAGGAGATCGAAGCAAACGACTTCAACCTTTCGGTTTCCACCTATGTGGAGCAGGAGGACAAGCGGGAGAAGATCGACATTGTCAAACTCAACGCTGAGATTGAGGAAATCGTCAAGCGGGAAAATACGCTAAGAAATAAAGTCGATAAAATCATTCAAGAAATGGATACGAGTGCGCAACCATTGAAAAAAAGAAATATGGTGGAAATAATTATCGATGAATGCAATCAAGCATTGGAGAACGGTTTGTTTTTTGCTGCTTTGAGTTTGGCACTTATTCTGCCAGATGTTTGCGGAAAAGCTCAGTACCCAAATGAGGGTACTAAATCCCGCTATATAAAATGGTATGAAGACTATATTGGATGTAATGATAAGATTCCGAGATTTCCAAATTCTCAAATCGATCTACCTTATCCAAGCGGAAAAGTTATTTATGAACTGAGATGTAATGTTTTTCATCAAGGAACCCCTGCAATTAAACCGGAGTTTGATTCAATCACTCATTTTGCTTTAAGATATGAAACTGTTAAACCAATAAATATGTATATGGGAGAATCAAGCGGTTATTCACCGAAAGGGAAAAGTCTGTCTTTGCATATCAACATACTGTGTTGGAAAATTTGTTCTGTTGCGAAAGAATTCTATCAAAACAATAAAAAACTTTTTGACTTCTTTAATTACGAGTTGATAAACAGTGATTTATCAGAAGATAGAGTAAAATATGACTAAACTTAAAGAATTGATAAAAGAGCTTTGCCCTAATGGAGTAGAGATAGCCCCCTTATGGTCGTTGACTATTTGGGACAAAAGATTTAATGCAGTTGAAAAGTATAAGCAACCAAAGGTTATAAGTTACCCGTATTTATTAGCGGCGGATTTGTTTGCCCTTGAAGAAAATAACGGAAATGTATTTCTACTTTCCACGGGCGAACAAACCGGTTGGACAACAGAAGAAAAAGCCGGACGTAATATGTGCGAAGGGGAAGTTGTAACTATGCCTTGGGGAAAGTCCAGAGCGGTTACTGATTGCATCAAATACTACAAAGGTAAATTTGTTACAGCCGATAATCGCATTATGACTTCCAGTAACAAAGAGAAACTATTAAATAAATACTTATATTATTGGTTTATGTCAGTTGGATGTGTGGTTGATTCGTTTTATCGCGGGTCTGGAATAAAGCACCCTGATATGGCTAAGGTATTAGATCTGCAAATCCCCGTCCCGCCGATTCCGGTGCAGGAGGAAATTGTCCGCATACTGGACAGTTTTACGGAACTCACGGCGGAACTCGCGGCGGAACTCGCGGCGGAACTCGCGGCGAGAAAGAAGCAGTATGAGTATTATAGAAATGCCTTGTTGAACAACCATACATTACAGTCAAATCTCTGTTCAATTTCAGAATTGGGTAAGTGGTCAGGTGGGAAAACACCTTCTATGGAGCGAAAAGAGTTTTGGACAAACGGTACAATTCCATGGATTTCGTCCAAGGATATGAAAGAACCTACTCTTTCGGATACAGAAGACCATATATCTGAGCAAGCCGTTAGTGAGGCTTCGATGACGATTTACCCTAAGCACTGTATTGCTATTGTAACTCGTTCGGGAATTCTTAAACATACATTGCCAGTATCATATGTTCCTTTTGCAACAACCGTAAACCAAGATATAAAAGTATTGGTTCCAAATGAGCGTGTGCTACCTCGATTTGCATATCATTTACTTCAAACTTACAGTGATGATATTCGTGCCAAAACAAAAAAGCAAGGCGGTACCGTTGATTCGCTTGATTTTCAAGCCGTTTTGTCATACAAAGTACCTGTACCACCCAAGGATGTTCAAGAACGCCTTATCCAAGTCCTTGACAACTTCGATTCTATCTGCTCCGACCTGAAAATCGGTCTGCCTGCCGAGATCGAGGCGCGCAAAAAACAATATGAGTTTTACCGCGACAAATTACTGTCTTTTTGACCGTTTCAAAATCACCTTAACAAGGAGCTATTATGTCATACTTCAACATCGTTGCCGCAACCACGGAAAACACGGTGGTCACCGAATACAAGCCCGCCGAGGTTCGTGCCGACGCCTATCAGAGCGAAGTTGCGCTGGAAGCGGAGTTTATCCGCCTTCTGACACAGCAGGGCTATGAGGACAAGCCGATTCACTGCGAGGCGGAGCTGATCTCCAACCTGCGCGCACAGCTCGAAACGCTGAACAACTACCGCTTTTCCGATGGCGAATGGGAGCGGTTCTTTTCCGAGTGCATTGCCAACGCCAACGACGGCATTGCGGAAAAGACCCGCAAAATGCAGGAGGACAATGTGCAGGTTCTGCGGCGCGATGACGGAAGTACGAAAAATATCACACTGATTGACAAAAAGAACATTCACAACAACCGTTTGCAGGTCACCAATCAATACATAGTCACCAAAGACGACGGCGCAAAGCACGACAACCGCTATGACG
>ERZ827520.4037-NODE-4037-length-11294-cov-3.497731_pt1 | contig 11294 bp, 10 predicted proteins | sample MGYA00519581_ERZ827520 | MGnify/ENA primary metagenome ERZ827520 (study PRJEB31778, sample SAMEA3449339) | human gut metagenome | biome: human gut; feature: human-associated habitat; material: faeces | place: United Kingdom | collected 2010/2012 ...
TGGCATTCGTGACCGGCGGCGTTTGCTGAAAAGGAGAAAAAAGATGCGCTTACAGATCAGCAGGATTGAGACAAGCGTTGAGGAAGGGGCGCAGGCCGCTCTGGCACGGGCGTCCGAGCGGGTCTTTAAGCTTGCCGGTACCGCTCCCGGCGGTTTGGGCCTGAGCAAAAGCTCGGTAGACGCGCGGCGGGGACGGGTCAAATTCGTCTCAACCGTCGCTTTTTCGCTGGAGGACAGCGCGGCTCGCATGCTGCTTGCCAAGGGACTGCCGGAAATTTCCGCGGCTCCCGCTCCCCGGCCGCTCATTCTGCCGCATGGGGACAAGCGCCTTTTTCACCGCCCGGTGGTGGTCGGTCTGGGTCCGGCGGGACTCTTTGCGGCCCTGATGCTGGCACGAGAGGGCTATCGGCCTCTTGTGCTGGAGCGGGGCGCTCCGGTCGATGAGCGGGTAGCCGCGGTGGAAGGGTATTGGAAGGGCGGCATCCTCGATCCGGAAAACAACGTTCAGTTTGGCGAGGGAGGCGCGGGCACCTTCTCGGACGGCAAGCTGACCACACGCATCCACGACCCGCTCTGCGCTGAAGTTCTTCGAATTCTGGCCGCACACGGCGCGCCGCCGGATATTCTGGTGAAGGCAAAGCCGCATGTCGGCACCGACCTGCTGCGCGGGGTGGTGAAAAGCATACGGGAGGAGATTCTCCGCCTGGGCGGCGAGGTGCGGTTTCACGCCCGGGCGGACGAGTTCATCGCACGTGGAGGAAGGCTCCGCGGCATTCGGGTCAACGGGGAGGAGCTCCCCGCGGATGCGGTGATCCTCGCGGTTGGGCATTCGGCGCGGGATACCTTTGCCGCGCTGGACCGATGCGGCGCGCACCTGATCCCGAAGCCCTTTTCGGTCGGCGCGCGGATTGAGCACCGGCAGTTGGACATCGACACCGCCCTTTACGGAAAGTTTGCGGGGCATCCCAATCTGCCGCCGGGTGAATACCAGCTTTCCCGCCGGGTGGGAGAACGCGCGGCCTATACCTTCTGCATGTGCCCCGGCGGCATGGTGGTCGCGGCGGCGTCGGGAGAAGGGCAGACGGTCACCAACGGGATGAGCTACCGCGCGCGGAACCTGCCCAACGCCAATTCTGCGCTTGTCGTCTCAGTGGATTCCGCCGATTACGGGCCGAACTGGCAGGACGCGGTCGCCTTCCAGCGGCGGCTCGAAGGGGCGGCTTACGCAGCGGGCGGACGTGACGGCGCCGCGCCCGCGATGACGGTGGGTGCGCTTTTGAAAAGCGGCCGGGTAGAAAATCCGGTCGAGCCGAGCTATCCGCGCGGCGTGCGGGAATGCGATCTGCTTGCGCTGCTGCCGCCGCAGGTCGGAGAGTTCCTTGTGGAGGCGCTTCCGGGTCTGGGCGGCGGGCAACGCCCGCTACAATCCGATTGACGGTCAATGGATGATCTGGGACGGACGCCGCTGGGAAGCCGATGAGATCGGCCTCGTCAAACGCATGGCCGACGCGTTGTTGGATGCGATGCATGAAGACAAGCTCAATCACCGGGAGCTTGCCGCCGACCGAAAGTACAACAAATACATGGCCGCGAGCCGCAGCTCCAAGGGCAAGGAGGCGATGCTCAAGGAGGCGCGCCACCTCGAGGGAATCCCCATTCTGCCCGCCGAACTCGACCGTCCGGGCAACGTCTTTAACGCCGCCAACTGCATGGTGAGTCTCAGGACCGGCAGCGTCCGCAAGCACGACCGGGCGGCCATGCTGTCCAAGCTCGGCGGGACTGCTTACGAGGCCGGAGCCAAGGCGCCGCACTGGATGAATTTCCTCAGGGACATCACCTGCGGCGACAAGGAGCTTGCGCTCTACCTCCAGCGGATGGCGGGCTACTGCCTGACCGGCTCCACCCGGGAGCAGTGCTGCTTTTTCCTTTACGGCGGCGGCTCCAACGGCAAGAGCACCTTTGTCGATACCCTCGCTCTGATCATGGGGGATTATGCGGCCACCTGCCAGCCGGAGACGGTTATGATGCGGGACAAAAACCCCTCGGCCCGGGCGGATATCGCCCGCCTGCGCGGCTGCCGGATGGTCTCGACCTTCGAGCCGGAGAGCGTCATCTCGTCATTGAATTCCTTATCGGTGATATCCTTGAGGTCAACGAACTCGTTGAGCCAATTACGGGATAGGATCATATTGGTATCCTCCTAAGAAGTAACAATCAGATTTCGTTTTTTGTGACGACATGCGCGTCACAAAAAACACCACTCAGGGTGCGCTCGTGCGAGCAAAGCGAGTGCGGCGCGGCACCCTGCGAAAGAGATCGCAGAAAGCGGCTCGCCGCTTTCGCGAGGAATATTAGAACTGTTCGAGGAAGCGGACGTCGTTTTCGAAGATCAGGCGCAGGTCGCTGATCTTGAAGTGGCCGAGCGCCAGACGCTCAAGGCCCATGCCGAACGCCCAGCCGGAATAGACCGTGGAGTCGATGCCGCAGCCCTCGAGGACCTTCGGGTGGATCATGCCGGCACCGAGCACCTCGATCCAGCCCTCGCCCTTGCAGGTGGGGCAGCCTGCGCCGTGGCACTTGTGGCACTGAATGTCCATTTCGCAGCTCGGCTCAGTGAACGGGAAGTGATGGGGGCGGAAGCGCGTGACCGTGTGCTCGCCGTAGAGCTGGCGCACGACCTCGTTGAGCGTACCTTTGAGGTCAGCCATCGTAATGCCCTTGTCGATGGCCATACCTTCGATCTGGTGGAACATGGGAGAATGCGTGGCGTCGACCTCGTCCTTGCGGTACACGCGGCCGGGAGCCAGGATACGAATGGGCAGCTCGCGCGTTTCCATCGCGTGGATCTGCATGGGAGAGGTCTGCGTGCGCAGGAGAATGGAGCTGTCGTCACTGAAGTAGAACGTGTCGCTCCACTCGCGGGCAGGGTGGCCCTCCTCCACGTTGAGCTTGGTGAAGTTGTACTCGGCAAGCTCCACCTCGCGGTCTTCGAGGATCTCAAAGCCCATGCCGACGAAGATGTCCTTGATCTCGTCGAGCACCTGATACATCGGGTGCTTCACGCCGATCTTTTCCTGCTTGCCGGGAATGGTGACGTCCACGGCCTCTTCCTTGAGCTTGCACTCCATGGCCTTGTCGGCAAGCTCACTTGCCTTTTTCTCGATGCCCGCCTCCAGTGCGGCGCGCACCTCGTTGGCAAGCTGCCCGATCACGGGACGCTCTTCGGCGCTGAGCTTGCCCATCTGCTTCAAAACGGCGGTCAGCTCGCCCTTCTTGCCAAGATAACGGACGCGCAGCGCTTCGAGATCCTCTGCCTTGGCGGCGTCGGCGATCGCTTCGAGCGCCGCTTTGCGGATCGCTTCCAGTTGCTGTTTCATATCATTTCTCCTTTTCAGGTAAAAATTTGCAGGTGTCGTATAACAAAGGCGGCAGGGACAAAAAAATAGTCTCTCCTCCCGACATTCGGGACGAAAGACCTCTTCCGCGGTACCACCCTGATTCGCGCCCGCAGGCGCGCACTCTTTTGCCCGTAACGGGGGCTGACCGGCCGCGCATTTCCTCGCGGCTGCTCGGGGGCGAACCAAGCGACATTCCGCAGACCGGCTCTCAGCCGCCGACCGATCTTCTCTTACCGGAACAAACTCGCTATTTTCCCTTTCAAAGCATTTGCTCAACACAAGTTTATACCATAGAAAAAAGGAAGTTGCAAGGGGAAATTTGTCCTTTTCCGGCAAATAGGACGTAAAAGGGAAATATCTCGCACTTTTTGTGCGTCTTCCGTCTCTTTTTTACGCAAAGCGCGGAAAAAGCACGCTTTACAACGGTGCAAAATGTGATATACTGTATATGCTCGTTATTGACTCATCGTGGCTGCCTTTCGCAGCCGGAAAAGGAGAAACATCATGGACGAAAAGAAACGTCTTTGCAAATCCCGCAACAACAAGAAGATCTGCGGCGTGTGCGCAGGTTTTGCCGATTATCTCAACCTTGATCCGACGATCGTGCGTGTGCTCTGGGCGCTGCTGGCAGTTTTTGCAGGCACCGGCATTCTTGCTTACTTCATCTGTGCGCTCGTCATGCCCGAGGACGACACTCAGGTTTGATCGCTTGACAAGCGGCAGAAAAGAGATATACTAAATTCTGTTTGCCGCGCAAAGCGGCGGAAAATGATGCAAAAACGCGAAGGGAGCTTCCTTTTTATGGCGACTTATCCGATGCACGTCGCGGGTCTTGACCGCGACCTTCCCATCTGCAAGGTGACGGACGATCTTTATATTGGCGCATTCATCATGTTCGGCGACGCGGAGTTGACCGTGCGCTGCGCGGAAGAGCTTCTCAAGCTCGCCGGTGGCATCGATTACGATTACCTCTTTACCGCCGAGGCCAAGTCGATTCCCCTCATTCACGAGATGGCGCGCCAGAGCGGTGCAAAGAAATATTTTATCGCGCGCAAGGGCCCCAAGGTCTACATGCCCGACCCCATCTCGGTCGACGATCAGTCCATCACCACGGTCGCTCAGCAAAAGCTCTACCTCGGTTCGGACGATGCCGCCCTCATCCGCGGCAAGAAGGTCCTGCTCGTTGACGACGTGATCTCCACGGGCGGCTCGCTCAAGGCGATGGAAGCGCTCGTTGAGAAGGCGGGCGGCAAGGTCGCAGGCCGCATGGCAGTGCTTGCCGAGGGCGGTGCCGCTGACCGCAAGGACATCTGCTTCCTTGAAAAACTGCCGGTCTTTAATGCTGACGGCAGCGCAAAGTAATCGCAGCTTCAATTTGATCAGAGCGTAAAAAGCGCCTTTCAAAGATGATTCTTTGAAAGGCGCTTTCTTTGCCCACTTGAAGGAGGTGCGGCAGAGCCAATTGTTGTTGTCATCTAACATACCTTCGAGCTGGAAGATATCTTCGTCAAAGATGGACTTCCTGCGATCGCAAGCGCACTCTCCGTATTTCAAACGGGATAACAGATAGCGGGAGGCATGGACAGGCACGATGATGCCTGCTTTGGAACGCACATTTTTTCTCTTCCTTGCCCATAAGCAACATGGATCGGCGCAACTATCCCAACACTTCATAAACTGCTTCTGCAGGATTCCAGTGGACATCGACAAGGTATTTTTCAATTGCTGTGCTGTCTCGCATTGCAAAGAGTTCACAGATGCGGGTGTGCTCGTCGTTCAGGCCTAACAGAAACTTCTTCCGCTCATCTTTACTCATGGCTTGATAGTGATGGCGGAACAGGCGGTTCTTGAGTCGCTCAAGCGTTTCAGAAAGTGTGCGGTTGGCGCACTTGTTGAGATAAATGTTGTGGAATTTGTCCTGCACCTCAAGATACATTTCCACATCGTCCGCCATGATCGCAGCGTTCATCATGCTGATGTGCATCTTCATAGCGGCGATATCCTGTTCCTGAATATTGCCGAGAGACAGCCTTGCCGCAAGCCCCTCAAGATGGCCGATCACAACGAAAAGCTCCTGAGCCTCCGTTTCTGTTAGCGTGCGGATATAGAAGCCTTTGTGGGGGACGGACTCGAGCAAACCCTCTCCGGCCAATTGGATTAGAGCTTCGCGTACGGGCGTGCGGCTGATGGAAAGCTCCTCGGACAGAGCCGTTTCCTTGATGGTGCTGGTGGGATTGATCAGGCCGGCGCGGAGCTGCTGGCCGATATAATCGTAAACCAAGTCTCTGAGCGTTTTATACTTAAACATATATAGACACTTCATTCCTTCAAATATTGGACGACTCCAATGAGACCATTTTATTATATACCATTGCAGAAAAAAGTCAAAAGAAACCGCTTGCTACAAGAAGAACAATTTTTTTGAAAAAAGTATTGACTTTTTAGCGAGTCTGTATATACTCTTAATTGTATACAATATGCAGTGTACAGTATACAATTAAAACTGTTGAGGTGTGCTATGAAAAAGTTCAATCATGTTATTGTCAGACGACCCTGCAAAGCGATGGTCGAGGGAATTACTAGCGGGCTGTATCCCGGTAAGCCCGACTATGAGCTCGCCTTGAAAGAGCACGACGCTTATATTGAAGCACTCAAGCAGTGCGATGTTGATGTTACAGTGCTAGAAGCGGACGAGCGCTATCCGGATTCCTGCTTCGTGGAAGACCCTGCTTTGATTACTAGCAAGTGCGCGATTATTACTAACCCAGGCGCGGAATCCCGCAATGGCGAAAAAAACGAAATCATCGGCGCGGTGAAGAAGTTTTTCAATGATGAGCAAATTGAATACATTAAGGCTCCCGGCACGCTTGAGGGCGGCGATGTCATGATGGTCGGCGACCACTTCTATGTCGGCCGCTCTGCCAGAACAAATGAAGAAGGCATTCGCCAGTTGACTGAGATCCTTGCAAAGTACGGCATGACCTGCTCCGAGGTCAAGCTGGAAAAGGTCCTCCACCTCAAGACCGGTGTGAATTATCTGGAAAACAACAATATGCTCGTCTCCGGTGAGTTTGTCACCAAGCCAGAGTTTGAAAAGTACAACCGCGTGGAGATCCCCGAAGAGGAAGCCTATGCGGCCAACTGCATCTGGGTCAACGATACGGTCATCGTTCCCGCCGGCTATCCTGCCGTACTCAAGGCTGTTCAGGGCATGGGCTACAAAACTTTGACGGTCGATACCTCCGAGTACCGCAAGCTCGACGGAGGTCTGAGCTGCCTGTCCCTGCGCTTCTGAGCGGCAGAAAACGCAATCACTTTTTGGGAGGATATTATGAAAAGTCCGTATTTAGCAAAGAAATACTGGGAATCCCCCATCCCGCCGCTGAGCCGGACGGACGAAATGGCCAAGCGCTATGACGATATCATCAATCTCAGCGTCGGTGACCCCGACTATCCCGCTGACAAGACCTGCATTGATCTGATGTACCGCGACGCACTTGCCGGTCACACCCGCTATACGGAGTTCCTGGGTGACCCCGAGCTGCGCGAGGAGACCATCAAGATGTACAAGGAGGATTATGGTCTCACCGTCGGTATCGACGAACTCCTGATCACGGCGGGCGGCACGCACGCGCTGTATGTCGTGATGCAGACGCTGTTGGATGAAGGCGACGAAGTGATAGCCATCGCGCCGTACTACACGTATTATAAGGACCAGGTTGAGATGGCGCGCGGTAAGTTAGTGGTCTATAATGCTCCTAGCGAGAAGAAATTCGACGTAGCGCTGGATGAGCTAGAAAAGCATATCACTGCGCGCACCAAGGCAATCATCGTCAACACTCCTTGCAACCCTAGCGGCAAGGTTTACAGTCAGGAGACCATCCGTGGTATTCTGGCGTTAGCGGAGAAATATGACTTCCTTGTTATTGCAGATGATATTTATGGTGCGCTCAACTACACCGACAACAAAATGCCCATCTGCTCGTATGAGAGGTCACCTAAGCGCGTAATCACAGTTTACAGCTATTCTAAGGACTATTCCATGACCGGTCTGCGCCTTGGCCATATCATTGCCAGCAAGGAGATCATCGACGCCGCCTGCAACGCCTGCGGAGCAATCACCTTCACCATCAGTTCCTTCTCCCAGCGTATCGGCCTTTATGCCATTCGCCGCCGCAAGGAAATCCAAGCAGGGCTTCGCGCGGAGTATCAGAAGAGAATGCTCTACGCCTATGAGCGCATGAGCAAGCTGAACCATGTCAAGTGCTTCTATCCAGAAGGCACATTTTACATCTTTGCAGATATCAAGGAGACGGGGATCAGTTCTATGGATATGTGGGATAAGATCCTCGATGAGGCGCATGTTCTCGTCCTTCCCGGCGATGGCTTTGGTCAGGCTGGCGAGGGTTACATACGCATCTGCTGCACGGTTTCCGTGGAGGTGCTAAAAGAGGCATTTGATCGCGTTGAGAAGATGGATATCTTTCGTTGAAACCCATCCCCCAGTATCACAGCATGGCAGTCATCCCTGCACATTTCTATTGAAACAACCGGTAAACGGCAATCAGCAGATGAAATAAATATTTGAAGGGAGAACAACACTATGCAGCTCAGTGATTGGATCATAATCATACTCTATCTTGTTGCCATGTTAGGCATCGGCTTCTTCGCAAAGGGCAAGATCCAGACGATGGATGACTTTATTCTTGGCGGCAAGCGCTTCGGCAAGGTCGCCTTGATTGGTACCATCGTTGCCACGATGGTTGGTTCCGGCATGACGATGGGCGCTGTCGGCACAGCTTACAACAATGGATCAACAAGTACAGTCCCTTGGATGTACTTTGGATTTTCCGTCGGCCTGATTGTCATGGGGCTGATTGCCCCGCAGGTTCGCGAAACGAACGCGCGCAGCATTGCTGAGATCATGAACATCAAGTTTGGCAAGCCTGCCCGTCTTGCAATGGCCTGCCTTGTTACTTTCTATGCCGTCGCAATGGTCGCCATCAATATTGCAGGCTTGCGTACGGTCATTATCAACTGCTTTGGCTTTCCTGCTGACAAACTCGTGCTTGCCACCGTTATTGCCGCGGGCATAGCCATCCTCTACACCTCCATCGGTGGAATGTATGCCGTTGTCTGGACGGACGTTGCGCAGTTTGCCATCATGTTCCTCGGCGTGTTCGTCCTTGGCCCCATCCTCGGCGTTTCCCAGGCAGGCGGTATTTCCGTGATGGAAGAGACCATGCAGGCTCTCGGCAAGTCCCTGACCAATCCATTTGCCTGTGGCATCAGTTCTTCCATGATTGGCATGATGCTTTCGTATTTCCTTTGCAGCCCTGGCGACCCGACCATGCCGCAGCGTGCGCTTGCTGCCAAGGATGGTAAGTCTGCCAAGTTCTCTTTCCTCGTTGCTGGCGGTATCGGTTTTTGGATGGGCATCGCTCTGATCCTTATCGGCGTTGCCGTCCGTGTTATTATGCCGGAGATCGCCGACAACAATGCAGTGCTCCCCATGTGGATCCTTTCCTACTATCCACCTGTGGTTCGAGGCTTCGTTATCGCGGGTCTGATTGCGGCGATTATGTCCTCGTTTGACTCTTTCCTCATCCTTGGTACGACGCACCTCATGTATGACCTCGGTCGCAGCATCAATCCTAAGCTCAAGGATGAGACCATCAAGAAGTCCCTACCCTATACGACCATTGCATTCGGTATTGTCGGCATTATCATCGCGCTCTACATTACCAGCCTCTTCGACTTCCTGTACATGGTGTTTTCCATTATGGGCGCTGCAATCTGCCCGGCACTGTTTGCTGCCGTTCTCTTCCGCGACAAGGTCTCTTCTTTCGGCGCAACGGCCAGTATCATTACAGGCATTGTCGTCGCCGGCGGTCTGTACCTCACGGTTGGTTATAACGTCTTTCTTGGCGACCCCATCATTCTTGCGCTAATTGCCTCTGTCGCCGTCCTGTTCATTGCCTCTGCGCTCGTTAAGGACAAAAAGTCTGTTGCCGAGATCGAGGCGGAAGCCAGAGCCAGCAGCGTTGATTAACAAACACTCTCTTTCCTTACCAGCCTTCTTCAAAGCGTATGGAGCACGCACTGTGGTGCGTGCTCCATACCAAACCACAAGGAGTTATTCACTATGATTATTTGTATGTTGGATGCAGGTCAGTTCATTGAAAAGCCTGAATTTCTTGAGCCCCTGAAGCAGTACGGCGAGATCCGCATCTTCAGCGGTATGCCCAAGAGCGTAGACGAGGTTGTAGCGCGCGCGGGCGATGCGGAGGTTGTTGCCTTTGCCGTTACACAGCTCACTCATGAGATGATCGACAGATTGCCCAAACTGAAAATTCTGCAGTTTATCGGCACCGGCATGTGGAATTTCGTCGATGTGGATTATGCTGTATCCAAGGGAATCGAGGTCCTCAATATTGATGCCTACGGCAGTAATGCCGTGGCGGAGTTTGCCGTAAGCCTTGCAATGTCGATGAACCGTAACATCGTTCCCGCCGTGAATATCCTCAAGGCGCATGATTGGACCACGGATGGGCTTGGCGGGCAAGAAATCGCAGGGGCTACTGTCGGCGTGATCGGCACAGGAAGCATTGGACGCCTTGTGGCTGAGAAGTTTTTTGGCCTCAACGCAAATGTTATCGCGTGCGACCTTTATGAAAACGAGCAGCTCAAGGCTAAATACGACTTGAAATACTACTCAATGGAGGAAATTTTCCGTCAGTCCGATATCATCACCATGCACATGAAGGTGACGAAGGAGAATGAAAAGCTGATTGGACGCCGGTTGATTTCCCAGATGAAGCCGAATGCATTGCTGATTAATGTTTCTCGTGCGGAGCTTATAGATAATGAGGCGCTTTATGAGGCCCTTGCTGCTAAAAAGATCAGGGGCCTTGCCACGGATGTTTACACAAGCGAGCCGCCCTGTGAGCTTGACTACAAGATGATCGACCTGCCGAACGTAATATGTACACCACATATCGGCTTTTATACGGAACAGTCTAACGACAATTCCATTAAAATGTCAGTGAATTCTATCATTAAAGCCCTCGGAACATAGGACGATTGATTTGGTAATTCTCGTTGCACGTTCTACGGATGGGTCGCCCCTCTTCCGTAGAGCGAAAGGAATGAGCACTATCCATTCGATCAATGTGAGCAACCATCGTTTTAGCGGGAATTTGTGGAATTATAACCTTGTGTATAAGGTGCACTCAGACAAAGAAAGGATTAGGAAATGATGAAATTTTCCAGCAAAGTTGAAAAATGCGGCCTGTCTCCGATGCGTAAGTTCCACCCGTATGCGGTGGCGGCAAAGGCACGCGGCATCAACATCTATCACCTCAACATCGGCCAGCCTGACGTACAGACTCCTCCCGCGTTTTTCGAGGCGGTCCGTCACTTCGAGCAGCCGGTGCTGGCCTACGCGCCCTCGCCCGGTATCCCCGAGTTAATCGACGCGATCCAGAACTACTACGACAAGCTCGACATGCACTTCGACAAGAGCGAGATCTACGTCACCGCCGGCGGCAGCGAAGCGCTTCAGATCGCGCTGCAGTGCATTCTCGACGACGGCGACGAAATTCTCATTCCCGAGCCGTTCTACCCCAACTACAACACGATGACCCGCACCTGCGGTGCGTCCATCACGCCCATTCCCACTTGCCCCGAGGAGGGCTACCGCTACGCCGTGCGCGAGAAGATCGAGCCGCTCATCAACGCTCACACCCGCGCCATCATGGTCACGAACCCCGGCAACCCCACCGGCGTGGTGCTGAGTCAGGACGAGATGGAGATGCTCGTCGACCTCGCTCAGAAGCACGACCTCTTCCTCATCGGCGACGAGGCCTACCGCGAGTTCGTCTACGGCGGGGAGAA
>ERZ827520.4038-NODE-4038-length-11292-cov-2.602474_pt1 | contig 11292 bp, 13 predicted proteins | sample MGYA00519581_ERZ827520 | MGnify/ENA primary metagenome ERZ827520 (study PRJEB31778, sample SAMEA3449339) | human gut metagenome | biome: human gut; feature: human-associated habitat; material: faeces | place: United Kingdom | collected 2010/2012 ...
AGGCCGGATATAAGCCCGCAGACGATGCCGAGCACGGACGGCTCGGCGTTCAGGCTTCCGCCGGAAAAGCACACCAGCGCCGTTCCGAAGAGGGCCAACCCCAGAGCGATGCCCTTACGGGAGGAGAAGCTCTCATGGAACAGGATGCGGGAGAATACGGCCACCCATGCGGGAGCCGTATACAACAGCACCATCGCCATGGCGGCTCCGCTCAGCTGGATGGAGATTTGCAGCGAACTGAAAAACACGCTGATGCTCAACACACCGAAAAGGCAGAAGAACAGCGCGTGCTTCACAGGGATGCGCGCCCCGCCGCAGATGCCCGTTTGGGCAAAAAAGCAGATGCCGCCGAGCAGGGCGCGCCAGAAGGCCACCTCCAGCGGCGCAAGGCCTTCTTCCATGCAGATTTTGGAAAAAGGGCCGATGAGCGACCACAGGACGGCGGCGGCGAGCACATACAGATAGCCCGTCATCTGTTTCGGATCCTTTGCCATAAACGTTTTCCTCCAGAGGGTCGGCGGTTCCGCGCGGGGCTTGGCTGCGTTCCGCCCCGGCCTGAATGCTATTCTATGATGAAGGATTCCGCGTGCGAGGGGTTCGCATACTGGCCGAAACGCTTGACGGTCAGGGCAAGGGCTTCTTCAAGCTTGGATCTGGCGGAGAAGGAGAACACGACCGTCAGGCAGGAGCGGGTTTCCTGCGTGATCATGGCGCGGGTAGAGTCGCTGGTGGGGCTTCCGAACGCGCCTTCCCCGTCTGCGAGCAGGGGCATGTTTTCGAGCGCGATGTCGTCCTTGCCGATGCCCGGATACACCTCCCCGGCCTTGCCCAGACGGAAAACGATGTCCGCACCGATGCGGGCCGTATCGTAAGAGCCGAGGGAGAAACCCGTTTCGAGCGAGACAAGGTTGTTGGCGTCCACGACGCTGTTGATCTGGTAGAGGGCCTTGCCCTGGCGCACCCGGCGGTACAGCGATTCGGACGAAACGCGGAAGCGTCCGGGGTCCTTGCCGAAGGCCTTGTACGCCTTCCGGGATTCGTCGAGGTTGGGGATCTGGGCCAGCGGCGTGGTCTCCAGCATGGTTTTGAGGTACGGGGCAACCTCGTTTTCGAGGCAGGTCCAGAGAGAGTCTTCGCGGGCGCGTACGTCCGCCGTGTAGATGAAGCAGCCCAGACGCGCTTCGGGCCACGCGCCCTTGATGGATGGATCGATGGTGACGTTGAGGGCCGACATGTCCGCTCCTTGTGCAATGGGGATTGCCGAGGGCGAAACGGCCGTCTCGTCCTCATGCCGGAACGGACAATATCACGGGCGGGTCCGGGAGTCTTGTTCCGGACTCCTGTTTTTTTGTTCCAATCGCGTTTGCCTCCGGTAGGCGGCGGGCGTCAGGCCGGTCAGGCGCTGCATGGCGCGGGTGAGCGCGCTTTGATCGGCGTACCCGGCCCGCAGCGCCAGATCCGCAATCGGCAGATCCGATTCCGCCAGCCATTTCCGCACATGCCCGATACGGCGTTCCGCCAGCCATGCCTGCGGGCTGAGGCCCCATTCGGAGCGGGACAGCGCGTGCAGCCTGCTTGGGCTGATGCCGATGCGCCGGGCCATTTCGCCCACAGTCCACGGCGCGCCGGGGTGGGCATCGATCAGCCTTTCCAGTACGGCGAGCCGGGAAGGGCGGCATACCGGGCGCTCAAGGAAGGAATTGAGGAGCAGGGGCATCCAGCATTGCGTGGTGCCCGGCTGTGAAAAGCGGTCTCTGGACAGCTCCGCGAACCCGATCAGGTGTCGGGTGGCTTCGGAAACGGGAAGAAAGATTTGTTCCGCCAGTTGTTCCGCCGCAGGGACGCCGCATTCGGCAAGATCGCAGTTGACGATAAGAAAGGCGTTCGAGACGGTCGCCAGCTGCGAATGCGGGACGCCGGGCGCGACGAACGCCGCGCAGGAGGGGGTAAGCCTGCCTTCCGCGCCGCCGATGGAGATTTCCAGTTCACCGGCGATGGGCAGGACAAACTGCGCGTGGGGGTGCCGCTCGTTGTTGCGTTCCCCCTCGTAGCTCAAGAAATCGATCCGGATGGACATGGCCCGCCTCGCAATGGATGCCGAAAAAGATGCGCCGTTTTCCGCAAAGGATTGTCCGTGCGGCGCATACGGCACCTTATAAGCCCAAAGCCTCCGGGCTTACAAGGCCGGTCCCCATCCGGGAGGCGGCATCCGGACGCGTAAGGGAAACCTGAATAAGGCCGGGAGGGGTATCAGCGGATATGCAGTTTCCGGACGGCCTCCCATTTCTGGTGTTCGGAAACATGGCTGAAATCCCTCGACGGGTGGTGGCAGTGCCAGATACGGACATCCGGGCGATCTGTGAAGACATACGCGCAGAGGCCGGGAGCAAGCATGGTGATGCCGCTTTCGGGGGACAGCCAGTGTTGTTTGAATAAGGTCAAGCCCCAGACGATCACGAAATCAGGCTTCAGGACGTCGAGCATGGCAAAGAACGCCCCGCGTCCGAGCGCGATTTCTTCAGGCGTGGCGCGGGACCGGTTGCGGTGCGTTTCCGTTTCCATGTGCTGGAAGAATACGCCGTAAGCCACGGTATCCCACACCGCGTTGGACCCACCGTAAGTGTTCCCGGTGAGCATGGCGGAGATGTTGCGGATGTAGCGGACCCAGTGGTTGCCGTTGCCTTCGGCGGCGTCTTGGAGCGCCCGGCGCACGACCCCGTCAGTGTACGTTCTGTCGGCTCCGTCCGGCGCCGTGCCGTGGTTGGCTTCGCCGATCATGAGGATACGCGGTCTGGCGTCGGCGTAGCCGTCCCCCACGTAGGGGAGGAAATGGATGGCTTGGGTTTCTTGCAGATGCTGCCTGAACGTGTCCGTAGCTGTGGTCATGGGACCCCTCCGGCGGTTTGCGCCGCCTTGAAATCGGCGGCCTTTTCCTACCCGTACACGCCGGGGTTCGGGGAAGACAATGATTGAAATCACGTTGTTCCGCGCCAAAACCCGGGAAAGTTCGTTTGCCGCCGCGGATACCGTATTGGAAGCTGTACGATCGCATATCATGCGTTGACTTTAACGGGAGAGTTGTTTAGGGATCCCCCCGGAAGCTGCGAAAGCGGCATTTCCACATCTCGCCAAGGAGGAAAAGCATGTCGTCCGACAGTAGTCACAGTTGCCCGTCAACTGATAGTGCCACAGCAACCGCTGCCGGCGTGCTTCTCCTGGCCTTCTGACGAGTCCGGGGCGCACCCCCGGCGGCTCAGGAGGTTTCCATGCCCTTCTTCTCTCCGTATTCGTATGCGGGCGGCGTCTCGCGTGCCCTTGTCCGTTTTTTTCGGGAATTCCAGCTCCCGGCGTCTTTACTTGCGCCTTTCGGCTGTCTCCGTATGGCCGGGGCTTTCTCCCTTCGCCCGTTCTTCTCGCGGCGCACCCTCTTCGGATTGCGCCTTTCTCCTCACGAACGCGGCCGTTAACCGCCGTTCGTCTCTTGCCGTGCCCTTTTCAGGGCTTCTCACTCAGCGTTTCATGAGGCTGCGCTCCGTCGCCGCTTCGTTTTATCAATGACAACATCGGAGGTGTCTTGTGGACATTGCCTGTTGCCGCAGGCTGTTCGCGGGGAACCCCGCCGCTCATGCGGCGTTCGTTCCCCGCGCGTGGAAAGGCTGCCCTGCAGCCGTGATTCGGAGTCACCGTCGGATCGGTTCCCGCCTGATCCGAAAAGCATTCATGAGGTTGAAACTATGATTAAAAAGCAGCTCGAAACGAAAAAGGACCTGAACGTCACGCAGGAGGTCCGCGGACTTGCCGCCCGCCCCGCGTCCGCCCGGCTTCTTGAGGCGGCCCGCCAGACGCCGCAAGAGGTCTTTGCAGCCTACGAAACGACGCCCCAAGGACAGCCCCGGCCCGACATCATGCGGGCGCTGTTCGGACGGAACGAGCTTGCCCGCAAAAAGGCGGACTCCATCCTGAAGCGTCTGTTCAAAGCCTTCATCAACCCGTTTACCGTCGTTCTCATTGTTCTGGCGGTCATTTCCTTCATCACCGACTACGTCATCGTCGAGCCGGAGGATCGCGATCTCACCGCCGTTCTCATCGTCGGCATCATGGTTTTCATCAGCGGCACGCTGCGGTTTGTGCAGGAAGTGCGCTCGGGCAACGCTGCGGAACGTTTGCAGGCGATGGTCAAGACCACCATTGCGGTCTTGCGTGACGGCGAGAGCCGGGAACGCCCCATTTCGGAGCTTGTTGTGGGCGACGTGATCCGGCTCGCCGCGGGCGACATGATCCCCGCCGATGTGCGCATCGTCGAAACCAAGGACCTTTTCGTCAGCCAGTCATCGCTGACCGGCGAGAGCGAACCGATGGAAAAGTGGACCGCCGCGCAGCCGCAGACGGGCGGCAATCCGCTGGAGTGCAACAATCTCGCGTTCATGGGCAGTACTGTGGTCAGCGGTTCGGCTCTGGCCCTCGTGATCGCCGTGGGCAAGGATACGCTGTTCGGGGCTTTGGCCCGGCGCGTTGCGGAAACGCGCGTCCGCACGAATTTCGAGAAGGGCGTGAACGCCGTATCGTGGGTGCTCATCCGGTTCATGGTGGGCATGGTTCCGGTGGTGCTCTTCCTCAACGGCTTTACGAAAGGCGACTGGGTGCAGGCAGCGTTGTTCGCGCTGTCCGTGGCCGTGGGCCTGACCCCGGAAATGCTGCCCATGATCGTGTCCGCCAACCTCGCCAAGGGCGCGGTCGCCATGTCCCGGAAAAAGGTCATCGTAAAGCATCTCAATGCGATCCAGAATCTCGGGGCCATGAACATCCTGTGCACGGACAAGACCGGGACCCTGACGCAGGATCGCATCGTGCTGGAATATCCGCTCGACGTGCACGGCAATGTGGATGAGCGTGTCCTGCGCCACGCCTTCCTGAACAGCTACCATCAGACCGGCCTGCGCAACCTGATGGACGAAGCCATCGTGGATCACGCCTACGAGACGAACATGCTCCCGCTGTGGCAGGATTACCGGAAGGTGGAAGAAATCCCGTTCGATTTCACCCGGCGGCGCATGAGCGTGGTTGTGGCGGACAAGGCCGGCAAGACGCAGATCATCACCAAGGGCGCGGTGGAGGAAATGCTCTCCATCTGCACCCATGCGGAGTACAATGGTCAGGCGCAGCCGCTGACCGATGAACGCAGGGCCGAGATTCTCTCCAGAGTGGACAGTCTCAATGAAGACGGCCTTCGGGTCATCGCCATCGCCCAGAAGAGCAGTCCCTCACCGGTGGGGGCGTTCGGAGTCAAAGACGAGTGCGATATGGTGCTGATGGGGTATCTGGCCTTTCTGGACCCCCCTAAGGAGTCCACCGCCGACGCCATCAAGGCTCTGAAAGCCCACGGCGTTACCACCAAGATTCTCACCGGCGACAACGACAAGGTCACCCGTACGATCTGCAAGCAGGTGGGGTTGAAGGTGCGTAATATGCTGCTGGGGGCCGATCTGGACCGCATGACGGACGAGGAACTGGCCCGGGCGGCGGAGACTACCGAGGTGTTCGCAAAGCTAACTCCCGACCAGAAGGCCCGGGTGGTGACCATCCTGCGCAATGCCGGCCACACCGTCGGCTTTATGGGGGACGGAATCAACGACGCTGCCGCCATGAAGGCCGCAGACATCGGCATTTCCGTCGATACCGCCGTGGACGTGGCGAAAGAGTCCGCCGACATCATTCTGCTGGAAAAGGACCTGATGGTGCTGGAGGAGGGCATTATCGAGGGCCGCAAAACCTATGCCAACATGATCAAGTATATCAAGATGACCGCCTCCTCCAACTTCGGCAACATGTTCTCCGTGCTGGCTTCTTCGGCGCTGCTGCCGTTTTTGCCCATGGAGAGCGTTCACCTGATCTTTCTGAACCTGATCTATGACCTCTCCTGCACAGCCATTCCCTGGGATAACGTAGACGAAGAATTTATCGCGGTTCCCCGGAAGTGGGATGCCTCTTCGGTGGGTAACTTTATGATCTGGATCGGTCCCACCAGTTCCATTTTCGACTTTACCACCTACATTTTTATGTACTTTGTGTTTTGCCCCATGTTCGTCTCCGGCGGGGTTCTATACAACGACCTTGCAAAGCAGTTCAGCGGCGCAGAGCTGGCGCAGATGCAGACCACTTACGCCGCCATGTTTCAGGCGGGCTGGTTCGTGGAGTCTATGTGGAGCCAGACGCTGGTCATTCACATGATTCGTACGCCCAAACTGCCCTTCATCCAGAGTCGTGCGTCCGCTCCGCTGGCCATGCTGACCTGCTCCGGTATCGCGCTTCTGACCGTCATTCCGTTTACCGGCTTTGGCCGGATGCTGGGGTTTGTGGCGCTGCCGGGCAGTTACTTTGCGTATCTGATTCCCTGCATCCTGCTCTACATGGTACTGGCGACCAGTCTGAAAAAAGCGTATGTGCGCCATTACGGCGAACTTCTTTGAGGGAGGAATAGACGATGAACTGGACAAATCTTTGGCTGAAACTGTTTGGCACCACGCAGCTTCTGGGCCTGAACATTGGATTCTGGGCAGCGATGGTCATGGTGTGCGTGATCGTCGTTCTGATGAACGTTGCGTTCTGGAGCATGAAGCCTAAAGTAAGAAAGACCGGTGAAAGCAATGAAGAAATCGACGGAACCACGTTTTGAGGTGATCTATACGCAGACCAATTCCTGCGATACGTTTCATATCCTGCTGGATAAAGAAACAGGCGCTCAGTATCTTTGGACCGTGAACGAGCATGGTATGGCGCTCACTATAATGCCCGTGGGCGGCATATTGCCCGTTCAGTGAGAAAATAAAGAAGCCGTCAGGGCAGCGCAAGCGCTGCCCTGACGGCTTCTTTGTGTAATCGTTACGCTGTATTTGCCGCCTTGGACACTGCGAACTTCCTTAATACGTGAAGCAATATCCATTTTAATCACCCCTTTGCTTCAAAAAAATTCTCAAATTAAGTAGATCAACTCAGATTAGCAGAATGTTTATAGGGAAAGGGTGAGTAAGCTCGAATTCAAGTCCTATAACGAACATAAAACTCAAAGCAAAGAGCGGACAATCACAAAAACGAGCGTAACAGTATGAATGCAAAAATGTTTGAAAGAGCAAACGTGAAGTGCGCGGAATATGTAGAAGCAAAAGCGGCTGACGATTTGAAAGGACACCCCGCTATAATTCACCGTGCGCTGGGCGAAGGAAATCGGGACGGCGAAGTCCATCTCCGGCAGGGCCGGTCTTTGTAGCCCTGTGTCATTTTTAAGCATCGTAAATCCTCCATCCGCAACAGTTGGGTGACGAAAATGCGGGGTTCTGAATTTTTCAGAACCCCGCACAAATGGCTTTTATTCCGTCTTCAGGCATTGTGCCTTTACAACATCCACAAATCTGTGCACATCTTCCGGCGCATGCTCGCTGTACAGCAGGCCGTAGGGAATATCATAATCCCAATTTACAGGGATCGGTACAAGCCCCGGATGTACGTCTGCCCAACATTCAATCGTCAGCAGCACATTTTTCGTTTCCGCGCAGCGATTGAAAACCGACAGATCGTAAAACTTGGGCGTATTCTCAATGCGGATCTGCGGGTGGTGTTTTTCCAGATTATTGCGGAGAAAATCATTGACGCCGGAGTCGCCGCGTTCCACCATCATCAAAGTTTCGCCGTATAAATCCTCTATGCTGAGCCTTTTCTTCCCCGCAAGTCTGTGTTCGCGTGATACGGCAACCATTTTTTTATATCTTCCGAGCTGCAAAAAATTGCACCGAGTCAGCCACGCTTTGGAATCGCACACACCGATCAAAAAGTCGAACTTTTTTCCCAGCTTTTCAACCTCTGAGAGAATTCCCGTATGTTCATCCTCAAAGGGGACCAGATGCAGTTTGTAGTCCGGGAAATCCTTGTTGACCCGATACCATAAGTCCATAAACGTTTTGGCTGGGTTCAGGAGCGACGTCCCCACGCAAAAAGTTGTATCTGCCGAAAGATGCGCGGCCCTTGCACATTCAATGGATTTTTTGGAATAATCAATCATGAATTTTGCATCCTGATAGATCACTTTTCCCTCTGCCGTCAAGCAAATTCCAGCAGGGCTGGCTTTATCGGGATTTTCCATTGTTGGATGCCGATAAACCTCTTTCGATGTATTGTTAAGTGATCGTGACCGGTCAGAAGCCCACCGGCATGGCAAACCGTTCCGCCTCTGCCATCTATCTGGTTGCAATCCTTTGTGAGGAGGGCGGCGGTCATCGGTTCAACAAAACGGCTCTGCAATATCAGCTGTACAGAAAGAACCTAGAAGAAATCATGTCCCTGACGATTGAACAGGCAACGGATTTTTTCCAATCTCCCAAAATCAGCGCCAGATTGCAGCCGCTTTATGATGTGGGGCTTGGCTATATGACCTTGGGGCAGCCCACCATCACTCTTTCCGGAGGTGAAGTACAGCGTCTGAAAACAGCCAGCGAACTGCATCAAAAAGGCAATATCTATGTGATGGATGAGCGTTCCACCGGGCTGTACGGCAACGATGTCAAAAGCCTTTTGGAACTGCTCCGGCGGCTTATATTCCAAAGCTATACCGTGGTCATTGTGGAGCATGGTATCGAGCTGGTTGCCGCCGCAGATTGGGCTATACAGGATGGGGAGGAGCTGTTGAAATTAGAGACTATCACTGCTTTTCGATTCTTCGAAAATTACATTAAGCACACAAAAAGGAGGTTTCAATATGGAATACGTAGCACTGAACAATGGAGTCAAAATGCCGAAAGAGGGCTTCGGGGTCTTTCAAGTGCCGGATGCGGCGGTTTGCGAGCAGGCCGTTTTGGATGCGCTCGCTTCGGGCTACCGCCTGATCGACACCGCCGCAGCCTACTTTAACGAGGAAGCGGTGGGCGCGGCTTTGAAAAAAAGCGGTACTCCCCGTGAGGAGCTGTTCATTACCACAAAGCTGTGGATTCAGGATGCGGGCTATGAAAACGCAAAAAAGGCGTTTGCCACATCTCTCAAAAAATTGGGGCTGGACTATCTTGATCTGTATTTGATCCACCAGCCCATGAGCGATTATTACGGAGCTTGGCGCGCTATGGAGGAGCTGTATGACGAGGGGAAAATCCGCGCCATCGGCGTCTGTAATTTTTACCCGGAGCGTTTGGCGGACCTGTGCGTCAACGCGCGAATCATGCCTGCGGTCAATCAAGTGGAGCTTCATCCGTTTTTCGCGCAGAGCGGCGCGCTGGAAACTATGAAGGAATTTGACGTCCGGCCCGAGGCATGGGGGCCTATGGCGGAAGGCAAGCACAATATTTTTGCCCATCCGGTTTTGTCGAAAATTGGCACAAAATATGGAAAGTCGGCGGCTCAGGTTGCCTTGCGCTGGAATACCCAGCGGGGCGTTGCCATCATCCCCAAGTCCACACACAGAGCGCGCATGGAGGAAAATCTGAATATTTGGGATTTTGAGTTGAGCGAGGAAGACATGGAGGCCGTCGGCAAGCTGGACTTGGGACACAGCGAAATCATCGACCACAGCACTGCCGAGACAGCCAAATGGCTGAACGGCTGGAAAATTCATGACTGAAACCATGCCGTAACAGAACAGTTCAAGAGGGGTAGATTGGAAAAACGAGTAAAACAGTTGATTTCCTGCACCAGGCAAAGGTATTTTATCTGGCAACCGTCGATGGAGAGCAGGCGCAGGTCCGCCCCATTAATTCGGCAATCGTCTATCAGGGAAAAGTCTATTTTGAAACCAGCAACAGGAAAAATATGGCCTTTGCCAATACTCTGTCCGGCTGGTCAATGGTGACAGGCTCCTGTACCAGCGAACACTCCATGGAGCACGCCATGAGCGCCTATCATCCCGCACTGCCCCACGGGGCGGGGCTGATCATGATTTCCAAGGCGTATTTTACGCATTTTATCGAGAAGCACGCCTGTGACGAACGGTTTGTAGAGTTGGCAAAGATGCTTGGCATGACCGGAGCAAAGAAGCCGATGGACTTCATCACGGCGCTGAATGCTTTGCAGAAAGCCTGCGGTGTGGACGGCCTGAAAATGAGCGACTACGGCATCCGGCCAGATGAGGCAATGACACTGGCCAAGAATGCCCGCGCCACCATGGGCGGTCTGTTTGCTTGCGACCGCGTACCGCTGCCCGATGCGGAATGTGCAGCCATTTATGAAAAATCCTATTGCTAAAGGAGAAAAAATGAACGGGTTGGTGCTTTATTATTCCTACGGTGGAAATACCCGTAGGATTGCGGAGCAAATTCAAAAGGTATTGGGCTGTGATCTTGCCGAGATTGCGACCGTCGCGCCCTATACCGGAAGCTATGACGAGATTGTCAGTCAGGGGCAGCGCGAGGCGGATTCCGGGTTTAAACCCCCTGTCCACCCTCTGGCTAAGAACCCGGGCGATTATGATACCATCATTTTGGGCACGCCGGTCTGGTGGTACACGCCGGCTCCGGCGGTAAAGACCGTGCTCTCTGCCTGTGACTGGAACGGCAAAACCATCTACCCCTTTGCCACCAACGGCGGCTGGATCGGCCATACCTTTGAGGATATTGAAAAAGCCTGTGTGGGCGCGACTGTGAAAAGCGGCCCCAATATCCGCTTTGAAGAAGACCACTTGCAGACACGGACAGCGGAAATAGACCGCTGGATTGCTCAGATTAGAGAGGAACCGCAATGAACTGACCGTATGTCTTTTGCCATATGATGACCTCGCTGGATGGAAAGATCATGGGGAAGTATATGGAAGCTCCGGAGAGCGGACCGACGGGGAAGGCGTACTGAACGGGTCGTTTATCCAGTCCGGAATGTGTGATGAGGTAGCGTAGTGACCGCCCTCTGTGCGGATGGCTCTACGAAAACGCCGACGCTCTTTCGGGTAAAGGAGGGGCTTAGCGCGGACGCCCCGGTGGGCTTTACCCTGAAAGATGCAAAGGCGCTGGAGGGCGATGCGGTATGGCTTCGCTATCTAGTCAAAAAAGCAGATGTGAAAAGGAGTGAAAAGTATGGAACAACAAACGGCAGGCAGAGACGCCTTGGGGGAATTTGCACCCAAATTCGCGCAGCTGAATGACGAGGTGCTGTTTGGAGAGGTTTGGAGCCGGGAGACGCAGCTCTCTCTGCGGGATAGGGGCCTGATCACTGTGACCGCGCTGATGAGCATGGGCATGGTGGATTCTTCCTTCCAATACCATCTGGAAAACGCCAAAAAGAACGGGATTACCAGAACCGAGATCGCCGAGGTGCTGACCCAGCTCG
>ERZ827520.4039-NODE-4039-length-11288-cov-4.222380_pt1 | contig 11288 bp, 12 predicted proteins | sample MGYA00519581_ERZ827520 | MGnify/ENA primary metagenome ERZ827520 (study PRJEB31778, sample SAMEA3449339) | human gut metagenome | biome: human gut; feature: human-associated habitat; material: faeces | place: United Kingdom | collected 2010/2012 ...
GTAACATAAGTTGAGGACTTATACTTGTAAGCAACACCGATACCAATGCCGGCGCCGGTGAGACGCTGGGCTATAACGGCGAAAACACCGAGATAATAGCCGAAATCTCCGCCGATCAGATCAGCAATCTGTTTCAAAATCGTACCGATGATCAGTGTGGAAAACAGGCCGAGGGCCATGCCGCTCAGACCGTCAATAAAAATCAAATTTAAAAACTTCTTAATTGTTGACATAGAAAAACTCCCTGTATACACATGTGTCTTGTCAGACTTTGCCAAATAAAAAGGTTGACCTTATGCGCGAACAAGGTAACCTTTTTCACGAAGTGCACGTTCGATATTGTCCAACATGACTTCGGATCGGGCTTCAACTGTGTGATAATGGGTGCCGCCTGCGATGATATTCAGCTGTCTGGCATTGGAATGCTTCAAACGGTCACAGAATTCTGCCACATCCCGACGGTTCTCCAGAATGAGATTGGCTGTGATTTGCCCGTAAATCTCATGTTCAATGATGACATCAAGCACCTTGCCGCCGTTGTCAACAATGGTATTCAATTCATCTGCAATGGCATCATCGCTGTGGTTGACACAGTAAATCTGGTGACAGGCTTCCGTCTGCTGACTGTACAGAACATATCCCTTCGTTGTGGCGAGAATATCCTTATTCACTGCACGCAGCAGCGCAATATCCTGAACAATAACCTGACGGCTGACACCAAGTGAACGGGCCAGGACACTTCCCGAGATAGGAGCTGTGCTGTTCCTCAGCATCTGCAGAAGCTGTTCGCGCCTTGCTTCACCTTCCTGCATGTAAATCCTCCTTCCTGTATATGTACTGCCCGGACAAACATCAGCATCTGCATGCATCTGATCTATATGAATCCAATCTGCATGAATCCAATCTGCAAGCATCAAGAAGAAATGCCTGTGGGCAAAATCCTTATGACTAATATGATAACTTTAAAATCATATTTTGTAAAGAAAAAAGATATGATATAATGGGGAAGAGGTGAATAATAAAATGAGATACTATAATCAGACAAACTATCCCCATGTTCCATATCCGACACTGACAGATCTTCCTGAACTGGGACGTTCAGATACAACCGTCAGAGATGCGGGCTGTGGCCTCTGTGCTTCATGTATGGTTGTTGAGAATATGACAGGCAGGGAATTCCCATTGATCGACTGTCTGGAACTTTCCATCAATGTCAATGCCAACCACAGTCCGGGCACAGACTTAACCGTCCTTGGACCGTATATTGCAGAACGCTTTGACCTGGATCTTGTGATCACAGATGATCCTGAGCTTCTGAGAGCGCATCTGAAGAAAGGCTATATGGCCGTTGCATGCTCTGCAGGGGACAGACCGGAAGAAGATTATATCGGTGTATTCTCACATGGCGGGCACTTTATCGCTGTTGTGGGTATCGAAGAAGACGGCGAGCATATCACAGTCCTTGACCCGTCATTAATGCCGGATAAATATCAGGAAGACGGCCGTCGTGACAAGGTCATTGTCAACGGCAACGTCCTTCATACAACCATGAAGGTTCTGGCAGAAGACTGTCGTTACAGAGAAATCAAATACTATGCAGACGGCGACTTCAAGAAATGGCTGGAGCAGGAAGAACCGGATGCCAACAAAGACCGTTACTTCCTTTTCAGCCCTAAAGCATCCGAGAGCAGATAGACCGAATCAATATCATCAATTTTGGAGAATGATATGTACAAAACTCTGCAGGGGCAGTATCCGGTTATCTTTCTCACACGCCGGATAAAAGAATAGCCAGGGAATAAAAATAATCGTCCACGGGCAGGTGCTTCTGCCTGTGGACGATTATTTTTATTCCCTTCAAGGACTATTGAGTATTCACAAACAATTTTACTTATAGAATGCCACGAAAGCGTTGTAGGCTTCGTAAACATCCATCTTGGATACGATTTCCATTGGTGCGTGCATGGACATAACCGGTACACCCAGGTCAACCACATCGATGTTCATACCTGCGATGAACTGTGCAACAGTACCGCCGCCGCCTTCATCGACTTTGCCAAGTTCTCCGGCCTGCCAATAAACATTGTTGGCTTCCATGATACCGATGACTTTGGACATGGTTTCTGCGCTGGCGTCACTGGAGCCGCTTTTGCCTCTCGCACCTGTGTATTTGGTCAGAACACAGCCTTTGCCCAGGTAGCAGGAGTTGCCCGGTTCATAGACATCAGGGAATGTCGGATCGAAAGCAGCGCTGACGTCAGAAGACAGACACAGTGCGTTTTGGATCATATCTTTGTAGGAAATGCCGGCGTTTTCAGCCAGATATTCCAGATAATGGCGGACATAATCGGAGTGAAGACCTGTATTGCCCACGGAACCGATTTCTTCCTTATCTGTAAGAATCGTAACGGTTGTATATGTAGGATGCAGTGTGTCTAATTCTGCACGGAGTGCCGGGTAAGCACATACACGGTCATCGTGGGCTGCGGATGCGATCAAGCTTCGGTCGAAACCGACATCACGGGCAGGACCAGCAGCGACGACTTCCAGTTCAGCACGGTAGAAATCTGCTTCAACAATGCCGTATTTCTCATTCAGAATGGTAAGAACCTTCAACTTGACAGGATCTTTCAAGCCTTTCTCAGGATATGGGATGGAACCGATCAGGATATTCAGCTCCTCGGCCTTGATGCCCTCGCTGAGCTTGCGGTCGTTCTGCTCGGCACCCAGATGGGGCAGCAGGTCGGTGATGCAGAACACAGGATCGTTCTCGTCCTCGCCCACGCTGAAGGACACGCTGGAGCCGTCGGCACGGGTAAACACGCCGTGGATGGCCAGCGGCATGGTGCCCCACTGATACTTGCGGATGCCGCCGTAGTAGTGGGTCTTGAAGTAGCTCAGGTGGTCGGACTCATACAGGGGGTTCGGGCGCAGGTCCAGACGGGGGCTGTCGATGTGGGCGATCACCAGACGGAAGCCCTCCTCAAAGGGCTTCTGACCGATGGTAGCCGCCACGACGGCCTTGTGCTCCTGGATGAAGTAGATCTTCTCACCGGGTGCATAGGTCTTTTTCGGCTCAAAGGGCTTGTAACCGGCAGCCAGCAGCATCTGCTCGCTGGTGGCGGCAGCCTCGCGTTCGGTCTTGGCATGGTCCAGGAAGTTCTTGTAGCCCTCCGCAAAAGCGGCGGCCTTTTCCTTCACGTCGGGCTGCTTGTCGGCAGCGTATTCCGGCTTATAGAGCAGCTGCTCTGCATACTGCTTGGCAGAAAGTTTTTCACTCATGGTTGACATTCTCCTTACTTTTATCAATTTCCCGCGTAGATGCGCTGATACGCACCATAGCAGGAGGTGATCTTGTTTACATAGTGGTTCATCTGACTGTAGGGGAAGCCCTGCAGCGTCTGGCCGTCGGCCGAGTGCTCTTCCATCCGCAGCAGATTGTCCACAGTGCCCCAGCCGCTGTGGTAGGCGGCTGCAGCGGTGGCCACATCACCGTTGTAGCGTTCCAGACACAGATGCAGGTAGTAGCACCCGAAGCGGATGCTCGTGTCCGGGTCGTACAGGTCTGCAAAAGCCAGATCCTCGTCCGCCGCGATCTTGCTGCGCAGCCAGAGGAAGGTCTCTTCGGTCATCTGCATCAGGCCGCGGGCGTCCACACTGGAAGTGGCCACCGGGTCAAAACCGCTTTCGGTACGGATAAAGGCATCCACCAGAAGCGGGTCCAGGTTGTAAGTCTGCGCCCACTGGTCCACCAGCTGTTCATACTTGCGGGGGTACAGCAGCTGTTCGGCCCGGTGCCACAGGTGCGGGGCCGCCACGAGCAGCACCAGCGCCAGCAGGCACAAAATCAGCAGGCGCAGCCGACGCTTGCGGCGTCGCTGCTGCGCACGGCGGCGGGCTGCTGCGCGGGCCATGCGGCGTTCATGGGCGGCAGCCGGGTCATACTGCGGCATGCCGTTGGAGTCTTTTTCAAATCGTTCGTTCAAAACCGGTGGGACGCACCTCCTTCTGTCTGAAGTGCGATGCACAGCTGCTCTGCAGCAGCCCGCAGGGCGGCAAGGTCTGCGTCGTTGTGCAGAACGTAATCCGCCTGTGCGGTCAGCTCTGCTTCCGGCGTCTGGGCGTTGAGACGGCGGCAGGCCATTTCAGGCGCGATGCCGTCCCGTGCTACGATGCGGGCCACACTGGTTTCAAAGGGCGCTGTGACCACGCATAGCCGGTCACACTCCGCCTGTGCCGCCGTGCCCACAATGACGGCACCGTCCAGCACGAAGAGCGGTGCCCCGGCCTCCTGTGCCGCCTGCTTTGCCACCCGGATGCGGCGCACAATCTCCGGGTGGGTCAGACCGTCCAGCGCGGCCTTGCCTTCCGGCGTGGCAAAGGCGCGGTCTGCCAGCAGGCGGCGATCCAGTGTGCCGTCTGCTTTTAAGATGTCTGCCCCGAACCGCTCTGCCAGCGCGGGCAGCAGCGGCGAGCCGGGCAACAGGATCTCGCGGCTGATCTGGTCAGCATCGGCCAGCGGCACGCCGTGGCCCGCAAACACTGCCGTGACCGTGGACTTGCCGCAGCCGCTGCGGCCGGTGATGCCCAGCGTGATCATAGGTCGATCACCCGGAAGGCCGCCGCGCGGATCAGGCGGTTGTACACCGCCATGGACAGGCCGTCCTTCTGGGGGCAGCGGGCATAAACGATGCCGTCGCCTTGCTCATCCAGTGCCCGCAGTGAGCGGAAGATGTGCTTTGCCTGGTCGGCACCGTCGCCCTCACGGCCATACTCCACACAGGGCACGCCCAGCTTTTTAGCTTCGCCGGTGAAGCATAGGCAGCTGGGGTTCTGGTCCATGTGGGCGTCCACGTAGGCCTTGAACTGTTCAAAGGTGCCATTGAGCAGGGTTACGTCTGCTTTCGGGGCATAGTGCTTGTACTTCATGCCGGGGCTGCGCACCACAGTGCCTTCCGGCAGCTTTTCCAGAATGGCCTTGGACATTTCTACCTCTTCGCCGAGGGCACGCTCCAGATCCTCCAGCGTGATGTGGCCGGGGCGGAACAGGGTGGGCTTGTCGCCCACCACCGACACTACCGTGCTCTCCACGCCCACGTCACACTCGCCGCCGTCCAGAATGAGGGGCAGGCGACCATCCATATCGGTAAAGACATCCTGCGCATTGGTGGGGCTGGGCTTGCCGGAGAGGTTGGCACTGGGGGCTGCAAAGGCGCAGCCGCTCTGCTCGATGACCGCACGGGCCACCGGGTGGCTGGGCATGCGGATGCCCACCGTGTCCAGACCGGCGCAGCACTCGGCTGCCACCTCCGGGCCGCGGGGCATGATGATGGTGAGGGGGCCGGGGCAGAAGGCCGCCATCAGCAGCTGGGCACGCTCCGGTACCTCGCTGACCAGACCCGGCAGCATCTCCGGGCCGGTGACATGGACGATCAGGGGATTGTCCTGCGGGCGGCCCTTGGCCACAAAGATTTTCTTCACCGCCTCGCCGTTGCGGGCGTCGGCGGCAATGCCGTACACCGTCTCAGTGGGCAGGGCCACCAACTCCCCGCTGCGCAGCAGCTCGGCGGCCTTTGCAATGCTTTCTGCCTGGTCGGCAGGCAAAACTTCGGTTTTGATTTTCATACGTTTTATCGTTCTTTCTATGTGTAAAGTATTTTTACTTTTCAGTAAATTCTTTCGTTGATTCGTTTTGTTTTACAAATCGAGTTTTTGCAGCTTTTCCGCCTGTTCGCGGGTAGCAAGGGCGTCGATGACCTCATCGAGGTTGCCGTCCAGGATCTTTGCAAGGTTGTGCACCGTCAGGCCGATGCGGTGGTCGGTGCAGCGGTCCTGCGGGAAATTGTAGGTGCGGATCTTCTCGCTGCGGTCCCCGGTGCCTACCTGCCCCTGCCGCTCGGAGTTGATGGCGGCCTGCTGTTCCTTCTGCTTTTGGGCCAGCAGACGGCTGCGCAGGATCTCCAGTGCCTTGTCCTTGTTCTGGAACTGGCTGCGCTCGTTCTGGCACTCCACCACCGTGCCGGTGGGGATGTGGGTCACCCGGATGGCACTGGACGTCTTGTTGATGTGCTGGCCGCCCGCACCGGAGGAACGGAAGGTGTCGATGCGCAGGTCCTTCATGTCCAGCGCAAAGTCCACTTCCTCTGCCTGGGGCATCACGGCCACCGTGGCGGTGGAGGTGTGGATGCGGCCCTGGGTCTCGGTCTCGGGCACGCGCTGCACCCGGTGCACCCCGCTCTCGTACTTGAGGCGGTTGTAGGCCCCGGGCCCTTCCACCGAAAAGATGGCTTCCTTCACGCCGCCCAGCTCGGTCTCGTTGAGGTTGAGCAGTTCCAGCGTCCAGCCGCGGCTCTGCACATACATGGTGTACATGCGCAGCAGACTGTGGGCAAACAGGGCGGCTTCCTCTCCCCCTGCCCCGCCCCGGATCTCCATGATGACGTTCTTTTCGTCCCGCGGGTCCCTGGGCAGCAGCAGAATTTTGAGATTATTTTCCAGCTTTGCCACATCTTGACTTTTTTCGCTGATTTCCTGCTGTATCATCTGCTTGAAGTCCGGATCGGAGATGGGTTCTTCGAGCAGGGCTTTGGCCTGCGCCAGATGGTCCCGGGCGGTCTGCCAGTCGCGGTAGGCCTGCACCACCGGCTGCGTCTCGTGGTAGTCCCGCATCAGTTTGCGGAACAGTGCCGGGTCGGCAGCGGCATCCGGCTGGTTCAGGCGGACGGAAAGCTCCTCAAACCGGTGGCACACGGCATCCATTTGGGCAGAAAGATCGGGCATAACAGGCAGTTCTCCTTACAAACGTTCTCAGATGGAAATGGGCACAAGGGCGGTCACTCCGCCTGCTGTGCAGGTTTGACCACCTTTTTGATGTTCTTTTCAATTTTTGCACGCGGCAGCATCACCTCGCGCCCGCAGCCCGTGCAGCGGATCTTGAAATCCATGCCGACACGCAGCACTTCAAAGCTGGAAGCCCCGCAGGGGTGCTTCTTGCGGGTGAGGATGGTATCTCCCACAGCGATATCCATAGCGTTGGTCGCTCCCTTCTGCCGCCCCTCAGAATGGTCGGCGGCAACTGTGCGGCACCCGGACCACAGGCCCTGCCGCACATACAGATATAGTATAATGCAAACGCCTGCAAAATGCAAATATCTGCCGCACCGGATGCATATCGTTGAAAATGGGAGCGTGCTTTGCCCCGCGCAGCGCAGAACCCAAAAATCAACAGAGAAAGAGGAATGAAAGATGATGCAAGCATACCGTACCGAAGGCAATTACCGTTCCGCCGCCCGGCTGTCCGCTGCAGAACTGCGGACCGCCATGGCCAGCCACGAGATTTTGCAGGCCACCGCCCTGGCCTTTGACACCCAGCGGCAGCTGCGGTTCGACCTGGGCGGCGTCCGGGCCGTGATGCCCTTTGTGCAGTGCGCCGACGGAGCCGAAAACGGCACCGTGCGGGACATTGCCGTGCTGACGCGGGTGGGCCGCCCCACCTGCTTTGTGGTGCAGGCTCTGGACACCGACGAGGACGGGCAGCCCTTCTACCGGCTTTCCCGCGCAGAAGCGCAGCGGATGTGCAAGGCCGATTATCTCGATACCCTTTCTCCCGGCGATATCCTGCCCTGCACCGTAACTCACATTGAGCCATTTGGTGCGTTCTGCGATGTGGGGTGCGGCATCAGTGCTCTGCTGCCCATCGACTGTATGTCGGTGAGCCGCATTTCCTCCCCCGCCGACCGGGTGAGCGTGGGGCAGCAGATTTTGTGCGCGGTCAAGAACCGGGACGTGCAGGGCCGCTTTGTGCTCACCATCCGGGAACTGCTGGGCACCTGGGCCGAGAACGCCGCCCATTTTTCGGTGGGTGAAACAGTGGTGGGCATCGTGCGCAGTGTGGAGGAGTACGGTACCTTCATTGAGATCGCGCCCAACCTTGCCGGTCTTGCCGAAAGCTGCACCGACCTTGCCCCCGGGCAGGCCGTGAGTGTCTACATCAAGAACATCCTGCCGGAAAAGATGAAGATTAAGCTGGTGATCGTGAACCACAGCCTGAACCAGCGCCACCGGTTCGAGCTGCGGTACTTCATCACGGAGGGACATCTGGACCGGTGGGTCTACTCCACGCCCGGCAGCAGCAAGCGCATTGAGACGGATTTTGCCGCAGCGGCTTGCAATCCGGCGTGAAACCCTTTATACTATAAGGGAACCTGTCGTTTGAGAATGTGAAAATGCAAAGGGGATGGATGAACGATGCCCGCCAACGATGCTTTTACTGCCGGTGTACGCCCCGGCGGACTGACCAGCAGCACCGAGATCCGGCTGCTGCTGTGCTATCTGGTAAAAAATGCCGGACCCATTGCCCGGCAGGAGATCGAGAACGCCCTGATGGAAGAGGCACTGGTCAACTACTTTGAGATCGGTTCCTGCCTGGATGACATCACGCGGCAGCAGCTCGTGACCGTGCAGGACAATGTGTATTCCATTACCGACAAGGGCCGCAAAGTGGCGCAGGAGCTGGCCTACGACCTGCCCCGCAGCGTGCGGGAACGAGCGGTGGCCGCTGTGCTGCGCTGCCAGACCTGGGCCCGCAAAGAGGCCAAGTACAGCGCCAGCATCACCGAAAAGCCGGACGGCCATTGCAGCGTCCGCTGCACCGTAAAGGGCCTGGATGAGGCGCTGTTCTGCCTGGATCTGGGCACCCCGGACCGGCTGTCGGCTGAACTGGTGAAAAAGCAGTTCATCCTGAAAGGCAACGAGATCTATCAGCTTCTGGTCAACAAACTGACCGAAGAAAACGCATAAGCATACAGAAGCCGCCTGCTGGAAATTTTGTCCGGCAGGCGGCCTTTTTTGTGTTCAGATCAGAATGCAGATGAGCCCGGTACAGCCTTCGTTGATGACCCGTTCCAGCGTGCCCTGCAGCTGGGTGCGGGCCTCCTGCGGAATGTGCAGCAGCTTGTTCTGCAGCCCGTCGTTCACCAACTCATGCAGGCTTTTGCCAAAGATGTTGGACTGCCACAGCTTGACCGGGTCATCCGCAAAATCTGCCAGCAGGCTGCGCACCAGATCTTCGCTCTGCTTCTCGGTGCCCACAATGGGGCTGATCTCGGTGTGGATGGTGGCCTTCATCATGTGGATGGACGGCGCACAGGCTTCCAGCCGGACGCCGTAGCGCCCGCCCTGCTGCACGATCTCCGGCTGCTCCAGCTGCAGCTCCCCGATGGAGGGCATCACGATGCCGTAGCCGGTGGCTTCCACCTGTTCCAGCGCACTGCGCACCTTTTCGTACTCCCGTTTGGCATGGGCCAGTTCCAGAATGCAGGGCATCAGGCCCGCTTCGTCGCCGATCTCCAGCCCGGTCTGTTCGCTGAGCACCTGATAGAAGATCTCCGGCTTCAGCTCCACAACCACCCGCACACTGCCCTGTGCCAGATCCATGCCGCTCACGGCGGAGCGCTGCACGGCATCGCAGTCCAGCAGCGGCCCATCTGTGCCGAACGGGACGTCCTTCATGCGGGCGATGTTCTCTGCCAGCTGCATCGCAGCGGTGTACACCTGTGCCTGCAGCCAGTGGCCGTTCTCCAGCCGGTTGACCCACCGGGGCAGGGCCAGATCCAGCTCCCGCACCGGGAATTCGTACAGCACCTGCCGCAGGATATCCCCCAGTGCGGCGGCGTCCAGATCCACGCAGCTCACCGGCAAAACGGCATGGTGGTAGTCCCGTGCCATGCCCTCGGCCAGCTGCTTTGTTTCCGGGGCGTCCGGGCGGGTGCTGTTGAGCAGGATGACGTAGGGTTTGCCCAGTGCATCCAGCTCTTCAATGACCCGCTTTTCGGTTTTGGCGTACCCCGCACGCGGGATGTCGCTGACGGTGCCGTCGGTGGTGATGACGATGCCGATGGTGGAGTGCTCCCGGATCACCCGGCGGGTGCCGGTCTCAGCGGCAAGGTCAAAGGGTACTTCCTCGTCGAACCACGGACTTTTGACCATGCGAGGCTTTTCGTTTTCCTCGTGGCCCATGGCCCCCTCCACCATATAGCCCACACAGTCGATGAGCCGTACCCGACAGACACCACCGCCTTCTAATTGCAGCGGCACCGCCGTTTCCGGAATGAACTTTGGTTCCGTGGTCATGATGGTGCGCCCTGCCGCCGACTGCGGCAGCTCATCCCGTGCCCGCAGACGGGCCGACTCGGTGCCCATGGCGGGCAGCACCAGCTGCTCCATAAAGCGCTTGATAAAGGTGGACTTGCCGCTGCGCACCGGACCTACCACCCCGATGTAGATGTCTCCGCCGGTGCGTGCGCCGATCTCGCGGCAGATGCCCTGTTGCTCCTGTTTGTCCAAACCTGCTCTCCCCTTCCCGTTTGCGCCGTGCACCGGACGTTGTGCCGGTCCGCTCGTTGTATCGTATGAAAGGGGCGGCGTTCTTATTCCACGCCGAGGAAGCTCTTCAGGCGGGCAAGGTCCGCGTTCAGGACCAGCTCTTCGTCAAAGCCCACGCTCTCCAGCAGCGCACAGGCCAGGTCCTGCCGGCCCACCCAGCTGGGGTCGTGCGCGTCCGAGTCCACAACAATAGGCACCCGGTATTGCTGGCACAGGGCCAGCATGGTGCGGTAGTTCTGGTAGCAGTTGAGCCGCTGGTCCTTTTTGACCAGAGAGCTGTTGTTGACCTCCAGCGCCACATGGTACTGAAGGGCAGCCTGAACCAGCCGGGGGTAATCCAGCGGGGTGTGGTCGTCGTCCGGGTGGGACACCAGCTTCACCTTCGGGTTTTTCATGCACTCGATAAGGTTCGTGGTGTTGCCGTCAGTGCCTTCGTTCTGGTAGCACAGCCCATGGATGCCCACAATGGCATAGTCCAATCGGTCGATATACTTCTGTTCCAGCGAGAGCCTGCCGCCGTTGAGCACATTGATCTCGCACCCGTGCAGGATCTCCACACCGTCGATCACGCGGGGGATCACGCGCAGGTTCCCGTAATAGAACGGGTCCACCGTTCCGGGGATGCCCGGGGCATGCTCACTGATGCCGATGAGCTGCAGCTGTTGTTCCTTTGCGGCCGCTGCCATCTCCCGGATGGTGCCATAGGCATGGCCGCTGGCAAGGGTGTGCATGTGGATGTCTGCGATCAGACGCTTCATCGTTTTCCTCCTTTTTCGGGGCCAAAAAAGCCGGAACGATCCGCAGATCGTTCCGGCTTGCAGCTTCAGATGGGATAAATCACGGGGTCAGACGGTTGGGGCCGCGGAACAGGAACTCGGCGTCCTTGATGCTCAGGCCGCACAGCA
>ERZ827520.4046-NODE-4046-length-11274-cov-17.807202_pt1 | contig 11274 bp, 11 predicted proteins | sample MGYA00519581_ERZ827520 | MGnify/ENA primary metagenome ERZ827520 (study PRJEB31778, sample SAMEA3449339) | human gut metagenome | biome: human gut; feature: human-associated habitat; material: faeces | place: United Kingdom | collected 2010/2012 ...
GTTCTTCCTGCTCCTGTTCGTAATCGTCAGAGAGCATTTGAAATCTGCTGTCAGATAATTTTCCGTTGGCGTTATCCTCGTAAATACGCTTGAATAACCGGTCAAGTTCTTCTATCCGTCGTTCCGCTTGCGTCAGTTGCCGCCGCTTCGCCGCCAGTTCCTTTTTCGCTTCGGCTTTCTGCTTCGCGCCCATAGCTTTTCGGAATTGTTCTTCGTGGTTAGCGACACAGGCAATCGTCAATCTCATGTGGGCGAGTACGCCCTGTTCCAACACAACGGCGCGGATAAAATGCGTCGGGCAAACTTCTTTCCCTTTCAGTCTTGAAGTAGAGCAGACAAAGTGGTCTTGCCTTGCTTCAAAGTTTCTGCTTGTGCAGTAATACAGCTTTTCTCCGCAATCGGCACAGCGCACAATGCCGGAGAACATATTTGTTTTTCCTATCCTCGTCGGGCGGCGTTTGTTTTTCCGTAATTCCTGCACCCGCGCCCATGTGTCAGCGTCAATAATCGCTTCATGGGTATTCTCAAACACAAGCCATTTTTCTTCGGGATTTTTGCAGGTCTTTTTGCTCTTGTAGGACTGTTTGTAGGTCTTGAAGTTTACCGTATGCCCTTGATATTCTGGACGCTCCAAAATGTCGGCTATGGTATCTCCTGTCCAGTTATAGGGATTATCCGGCGGTGTATTTCTCGTCGCCCTGCCAGTCTGCTGAAAATGGATAGTCGGCGTTATGACTTTATCCTCTTTCAAAATACGGGCAATCTGCGACGGCCCGTAACCGTCCAAGCAGAGGGCAAATATCCGCTTAACTACCGTTGCGGCTTCGGGGTCGATAATCCACCGCTTTTTGTTTTCCGTGTCTTTCGTGTAGCCGTATGGCGGGTTGGTACATAGATGTTCCCCGGCTTCCCCTTTGGACTTCATTACCGCGCGTATCTTCTTGCTTGTGTCTTTCGCATACCACTCGTTGATAATATTGAGAAACGGGGTAAAGTCGCTGTCCTGCTGGTTTGCGCTGTCTATGCCGTTGTTGATAGCGATAAACCGCACGCCCTTTTCCACAAACAGGACTTCGGTGTAAAAGCCCACTTTCAGATAGTCGCGCCCCAAACGGGACATATCTTTGACAATCAGCGTCGCCACTTCTCCGTTTTCAATCCGTTCCAGAAGTTCGCTCCAACCCGGACGGTTGAAGTTTGTACCGGAATACCCGTCGTCTACGAAAAACAAGGGGTTTGAAAAATGATTTTCCTTTGCGTATTTACTTAAAATCGCCTTTTGATTTACAATGCTGTTGCTGTCGCCCGTCAGTTCATCGTCGCGGGATAAGCGGCAATAAAGGGCGGTAATCTTGTCAGACTGCCTTAACATCGTTTCTGCTCCTTTCATCGGCGGGCAGTCTGCCAATACAGGATTGCTTGGGGACATTATAGCGGTTCCGACATTTTTATTCAACATCTTTCTTTGAACTTTCCTGCTCTAAAAGGCGTAAAACCTTGTGGGGCAGGCTCCTTTCTCCTTCATAACTGCCTGTAAATCGGTAGAGCGTTTTCCCTGATTTCATAACGATTTCATACTTCGGCAATTCTTGATATAGCGGGTTTTTTACAACGATATGTCCGTCTTTGATATTTCGCTTCCGTTCCATTCCTTTCCCGTCCTTTTCAAAGATAAAGTTACGCAGCAAGCATAGGAAAAGGGTACCCTTTCCGTAAAATCGTCCGTTTTCTGTCTGCCGACAGCGGGCGATTTTTGCTTGTTGGGAAGTTTCCCAAACCCTCTTGATTTTCCTCTCACTGTCTACAACACTACACAGAGCGATTTTGCCGAAGTTTTGAGAAGAATTTTCAAAAAAAGTTTGAAATTTTTCCGCTTTACTCTCTACTACGGACAAGGTTTCAAAATGCCAAACCAAATGAAAAAACGCTATGGAAATCGCTCCCATAGCGCCGTTATTTGGTTTTTATCAATCGTTACTGCTACAATCTGTTGACTTCTCGGCTGTATCATTTGGGAAAAAGAATTGGTCTACCGATATGTGATAACGGGTTACAAGGTCATAAAATACCTGTAAACTCGGCTGTTGTCCTTTATTTTCTATATTCGCAAGATAGCGCGGGGAAATATACAGCTCGTCACTTACCTTTTTGCGGCTCTCTCCGGTTTGATTTATAAAGCTGTATTCATACGATTTTGTAGCCCTTCAAGAAACAGTTCCGCCGGTTTGGTAAACATCTGAAATTTCTTCCAAACGAGATAAAGTTCGGCTTCTACTTTCGGTTCCAGCGGACGGAAGCACAAATTGCTTTCTTCCGGTATTCGAACAAGGTTATCAAAGGTAAACGCCATACCCAACCCCTTTTCTATCATCAAAGCCGGATTGGTAATGAGGTTAAAGGTGGCTATCATATTCAAACTTTGCACATCTCGTCCAAGCCAGCCGGATAAAACATTCCCTTCAAGCTGCTGGTGTGCAACAAAAACGGGATAATCCCCTATATCTTCCGGGTGTATTTTCTCTAATTGAGCCAGAGGGCAATCCTTTCTCATAAGCAATCCGAAAATATCATTTGCCGGCAGCTTGATATAATCGTATTTCTGCATATCGACAGGCGCTACCAACAAACCAAAATCAAGCAAGCCTTTGTTTAAGCTATCGGTGATTTCTGCGATACTTCCGCTGAAAAAATTGTAACGAATTTGAGGGTAAGTGTCTTTCAGCAACAGAATACAATCGGCAAGCGTCTGTATTTTTTGTGTTTCAACCGCGCCGATATGCACAACGCCGCTTACAACATCATTAAAATTTTTTAATTCTGCTTCGGTGCGTTCCGTCAATGCAATAATTTCTTTTGCGCGCTTGCGAAGGAACATACCTTCTTCCGTAAGCGTAATTTTTCTGCTTCCGCGTTCAAAAAGTCTTTTGCCTATTGTGTTTTCCAGTTCGGCAAGCTGTCTTGATAAATTTGATTGTGTTGTGTGCAGGACTTCCGCCGCTTTTGTGATGTTTTCTTCTTGTGCAACGGTAAGAAAATAATTCAGTACCCGAAATTCCATAAACTTACCCCCCATTTCGATATAGACAGTATAGCACAACAAACTATGAGTGTAAAGTATGGGAATGTATGAAAAACAAATATTTGTAATTCAACAACGCCTATGATATAATAAAAATGCAAAGGAGGCAATCAAACATGAAAAAAAGGCATCGTACACTTTTTGGGGTTTTCATGGTTCTGCTGCTGGCATTAACAGGCTGCACATTGACGAATAACAACACTTCAAGTACAGACGCAAGCGTTGACAGCAGTTCACAACAAACAAAGCCGTCCGATGACATTGACACCACTACCGATTTTAATTTTGAAACCAAAACCGTTATGCTCAACAGCGGTTATGAAATGCCGATTATCGGTCTCGGTACTTGGACGTTAGATGATGAAACGGCAGAAAATTCCGTTTACCATGCCCTAAAGGACGGATACAGGCTCATTGATACCGCAAGATATTATGGCAACGCACAGGGCGTTGGGGACGGAGTACGCAGAGCCATTGCGGAGGAAATTGTCGAACGGGAAGATGTTTTTATCACGACCAAAATCGTCCCGTATGGATTTGACGATTACGACGCTGCTATTGACGAATGTATCGAGGCATTAGGGCTTGACTATATTGACCTGTTGCTCATTCACCAGCAAGGAGCTGACGAAAAAGAGCTTTATGCCGCGATCGAACGAGCCGTAGAAAATGGCAAAGTACATTCTTTGGGAATTTCAAATTATTACACACAGGAAGATTTTGAGCGCATTACAGAAAATGCAATCATAATGCCCGCTGTAATCCAGAATGAAAACCACATCTTTTATCAAAATACAGAGTTCCAGAATTATGTAAAGCAATTCGGAACCATTATTGAATCGTATTATCCTTTCGGCGGCAGGGGACATACTTCGGATTCTATGAACAATGAAACAATCCTTGCAATTGCCGAAGCACACGGGAAAACAGCCGCACAGGTGATTTTGCGCTGGCAGTTACAGGCAGGATATATCGCTATTCCCGGTTCAAGCAATCCAGACCATATTGCTGAAAATTATGACATTTTCGATTTTGAATTGAGCAGCGAGGAAATGCAGCAAATCGCCGCTTTAGACACCGGAGAGCGATACGAAACTTGGTAAGGAGGCAAGAACTTGGCGAATAAGGATATACAGACTGACGAGCTGTTAAAGTATGTTGTTGAGTTGAATGTCGAAGAAAAGACAAAGGCGGCTATCCTTGACGCCATTCAAGCCGGCCAGCGTGCAAAGGGGATTCGGCTGCTAAAAAAATACCGCAGCGAAATATTAAACGATATTCACAGCGACCAGGATAAACTGTATCAAATTGATTTTATTTTACAGAAAGCAAAATAAGGGGGAAATTACAATGATTCTGAATGAAATGTATCAGTTGTCAAATGGGGTAACAATCCCAAAGCTCGGTCTTGGCACTTGGGAAATCCCGGACGAGGCCGCTGCACAGGCGGTCAAAGAAGCCGTTAAAATTGGATACCGCCATATGGATACCGCACAAGGCTATGGCAATGAGCGCGGTGTTGGCGAGGGTATCCGTTCCTGCGGTATTCCCCGTGAAGAATTGTTTGTTACCACGAAGCTGCAAGCCTTTTTCAAAAGCTATAAAGAGGCAAAAAACGCGATAGAGCAATCTTTGCAAGTATCAGGATTAGATTATTTTGATATGATGATTATTCACGCCCCGCAGCCGTGGACGGATTTCCATACCGACGACCATTTTTTTGAGGGAAATTTGGAAGCGTGGCGTGCGCTGGAAGAAGCCTACCAAGCAGGAAAGCTCCGTGCAATCGGCGTTTCAAATTTTGAAGAAATTGACCTTGACAATATTTTGCGGCACGGCAAGGTAAAGCCGGTTGTCAATCAAATTCTTTGCCATATTGGGAATACGCCTTTTGAATTGATGGATTATTGCCGCAAAAAAGACATTCTTGTGGAAGCCTATTCTCCTGTTGCTCATGGCGAAATGCTGAAAAATAAAGACATCGCAGATATGGCAAATCGGTACGGCGTTTCTGTCCCGCAGCTTTGTATTCGGTATTGTTTGCAATTAGGGACATTGCCCTTGCCGAAAACGGCAAATCCGGCGCACATGGCAGACAATGCGCAGATGAATTTTGAGATTTCAAATGAAGATATGGAAACGCTGAAAAATGCCGAGAAAATCAAAAATTACGGAGATTTCAGTTTGTTTCCGGTATTCGGCGGCAAAATGGCGGCGGACGGCAGTTGCACACCGCATGACTTCCCGCACAAAAAGTAAGGAGGATATAGGAAATGAAAAAGCTGTACGTATTTCTTGCTGTCATATTTGCTTTTGCACTTAGCCTGACAGGCTGTAATAATCAAGGAGGAAGCAGCGTGAATAATGGTGAATATGGTGTTTCTTATGAGGACACCCAGAGCAGCACAGAACCGGAGAGCAGCAGCGAACAGGTTTTAGAACAGGACAATTCATCTGAAGAAGGGCAAGGTGCTTCTTCGGAGCTTAAAACAGCCACATACACAGTAAACGGTGTAGATTTCAAAATGATATTGGTGGAGGCCGGGACTTTCGTCATGGGTTCTGACAATACAAATGTTGCTTTCAGCGAATCGCCCGCCCACAAGGTTACTTTGACACAGGACTACCTTATGGGAGAAACAGAGGTTACGGAGGCTTTATGGAACGCTGTTATGGGAAATGGCGGTGGGAGCAATACCCGTCCTAAAACAAGTGTAACGTGGAACGAAGCCCATACCTTTGCCGATAGGCTGACCGAAATTGCACAGGAGCAAGGTTTAATCTCCGATGGTATGCGTTTTCGACTGCCTACCGAGGCACAGTGGGAATTTGCCGCAAAAGGCGGCAATCAAAGCAAAGGTTATCTTTATGCCGGGAGCAATGACATCAACGAAGTCGCCGTTACTTTAGAAAACAGCGGCAGCAGCAGTCCGATTGATGTAAAAACAAAACTGCCGAATGAATTGGGGCTATACGATATGAGCGGCAACGCCTATGAGTGGGTAGATGATTACGGCGGCAGTTATTCGGCTGGAGATCAGGTTGACCCGCAGAACTCAACTGTTTCGAGGCAGTATGTAAAACGTGGCGGCAGCAATTATCACAATTTCAGCTCGGAATCCTATCTGTTTACCACCACCGGCAGATATTTTTACAGTAGCACCGACTGGACAATCGGATTGCGGATTTGCTTGTATTAAAACGCAGGCATAGAAAATCGGACAAAAAACTATAAAAATAAAATGTCAAAGCCGTTGTTTTGATTTATCGGCATGACGACAGACGATACGGCGGTTTTGAAATCAAATCAAAGCCGTCGTTTTCCTTTTGAAAAATTGGACTTGCGGGTAGTGTATTAAAGTCGCTCTTTTTTAAGGACACGGCGGTATCAGGGAGGTACCGCCGTGTTTTTTTTGTTTCCGACATAATACGACATTTCTTAATTTGTCAAAAAAATCCTTTGCGCCACAACGGGATATTCTGGCTATGTATGTGAACTAACAGAACATCTAAATACGGCTTATAGTTCCTTTTGCGCCTGTTCGCGTCTTGCGAACGGGCGTATTTTTGCTGTTTTTAAATTTGGCTTTCCCTCGGTTGGCATATTTTGAGCGCGTTCCGTCGAGGGTTTGCGAAAGGGGAACACAGGACCCGCCTCCGGGCACGAAAGGGGGTGAGAACATGGAACCTAATCGCACCGAATGGCAAAAACGCTGTACTTTTAATGGCTTTTGCAAAAAGGTATTGAAAAATGAAGCAATCGACGTTATCCGTGAAAACCGGACGCGGAGAAAGCACGAAGTCGTTTTTTCAGAATTAACGCCGCAGGAAAAAAGCCAGCTTTATACCTACGACCACTATTTTGAGGAACAAGAGGGCTTTCGAGTGGCGGGAAAATGGATAACGGCAAAGCTGCTTGCCGACGCGCTGCATACCTTGCCGGAGGAAAAACGTCAAGCCGTTTTGCTGTACTACTTTTTCGACATGAACGACGTTGAAATTGCGGAGCTTATGAAAATACCTCGCAGCACAGTACAGTACCGCCGGACAAGCTCTTTTGAGCTGCTAAAACGCTATTTGGAGGAACGGGCTGATGAATGGAACGAATGGTAACAAGAATCCCGACGAACGCGGCTTATTACCCTATCCGGTCATTTTAGCCGCGACGAAGGGCGACCCCGACGCAATGAAAATTGTTGTGCAGCACTACGCGAGCTACATAGCCCACCTGTCTATGCAAGTAATCCGCAGCGAGCGCGGAAACACCTACTATGGGATTGACGAAGATATGCGCGAACGGCTGCAATCAAAGCTCATGCGGGCTGTCCTGAAATTCGATTTGGAGAGATAGCAAGTAGCAAATCTTGAAAAAACCGTCAAGGATAAATTTCACGCTTCGCGTCCTTGACGGTTCTTTCTAACTTTGCTGTCGTGTAAGGCAAGAGAGCGCAAGCGAATAAACCGCTTGCGCTCTCAATTCAGTATAGAATGATACGCAGTAGAGGGTATTCTCGCTTGATTTAAGCGGCATTACAGCGGCGATAAGGGTAGGGGTAAGGGTTTTAATACTCCCACCCTTAAAAACGGGGTTCTACTGCGTAACATCAAATACGCTATTTCTCTGTATTGCCGTTTCCTTTCCCTTCCTTTCCACAGCAGCGCAAGCGTCGCCGTTTGCTCCTGACGCTAACTCTTGTCCAAAGGGAAGGGATTTAGGGAAAGGATAGGAATGGAATGGGTATTTAATTAAATCTATATTTAATTTTTCTTTAGTTAGTATATCTTTATTTAATTGCATTGGATTTTCCTACGTAGGTTTTTCCAATGCCGGATAATCCAACGTAGGCTTTTCCAACGCAGGAAAATTCAAGACAAGTGGTTATATACTTTCCCGGATTATTACCTCGTTTTTGTTACGAAGTAGAAAGGCGTTTTTGAGGGGAAAGATAGTAACACCCTGCCCCTACAAAACCGCGCTCGGAAAGCCGCATAAAATCCGGCTTTTTTCGGCTCTATTGCGTAACAAAAAGGTATGAAAAAGGGCGGGTAAGAAACGCTTTGTTTCCTACCTGCCTTTTTCTGCACCCTGTATGGCAGCTACCCTATTTCTGTTCCTTTGTTCATACTGTTTTATGAGTAGCTACCATAGGGCCGCTCTCTTTTTTTCTGCACCTCTTGACAAACGCATACCCCCATGGGTATAATATACATATACCCCTATGGGTATGGAAAGAGGTGCATTATGAGGATTATTGAAAAACTGGAGTCCTTTCTTGAAATTGGCGGAACGAAGAAAGACATCGCTTGTCTGGTGCTGTCAGGCATTGCCTTGATTATCAGCATCTTCCATTTGGTGCCGCTGCCCTTTGATGCAGCTTGGGTCGCCATCATTCTTTGCGGTCTGCCTATTGTGTTGGAGGCCATTATCGGTCTTGTTACGGCATTTGACATCAAGGCCGACGTTCTCGTTTCCCTTGCGCTGATTGCGTCCGTGATTATCGGTGAGGATTTTGCCGCAGGCGAAGTTGCGTTCATCATGCAGCTTGGCGCTCTTCTGGAGGAGCTGACCGTTGCCAAGGCACGGGCTGGTATTGAAAAGCTGGTACATCTGACTCCCCAAACTGCACGAATCATCTCCGACGATACAGAGAGGGTCGTACCTGCTGAGGAAGTGCTGGTCGGTGACATCATCCGTGTTCTGCCCGGTGAAGCTGTCCCTGTTGACGGAATTATCATCAGCGGCCAGACCTCCATTAACCAGGCAGTTATGACCGGTGAATCTCTCCCCGTTGATAAGGGTGTTGGAGATGAAGTATCCTCCGGTACGGTCAATCAGTTTGGCGCTTTTGAGATGAAGGCTGTTAAGGTCGGTGAGGATTCATCCATCCAGCGCATGATCCGACTGGTACGGTCTGCCGATGCAGGCAAGGCAAAGATCGTCGGCATAGCTGACCGCTGGGCAACCTGGATCGTTGTGATCGCGCTGACCGCCGCAGCGCTCACATGGATTTTCACAGGCGAGATCATTCGCTCCGTGACCATTCTCGTTGTTTTCTGCCCTTGTGCCTTGGTGCTGGCTACGCCCACCGCCATTATGGCCGCTATCGGTAACGCCACAAGGCATGGTTTCCTTGTCCGCGAGGGCGATGCTCTGGAACGTCTTGCCAAGGTCGGTAAGATCACCTTTGATAAGACCGGCACGCTGACCTATGGCGCGCCCAAAGTCACTGCTGTCGAAACGGTATCCGATTTTACTGCTGACGAACTGTATGCTTATGCCGCGGCCGCTGAGCAGATGTCTGAGCATCCTCTGGGCCGTGCCATTGTCCGTTGCTATAAGCAGGCGCAGCAGAAAGAGCTGCCCAAGTCCTATGACTTCCGCATGATGCCCGGCGAAGGCGTATCCGCAGTGGTGAATGGACATTGTGTGTTGGCAGGCAATATGAAGCTGATTTCTGCTAATGGTGAAGCCGAACTGACCAAAGAGATGGCAGACGCCGTCGGCAAGCACATTCAGGATGGCTCCACTGTTATTTACATCAATATTGACGGTGAAACGGCAGGTTACATCGCCCTGGCCGATACGGTCAGAACCGAAAGCGCAGACATGATCGCCTCCATCAAATCAATCGGTGTACAGCCTGTCCTACTGACCGGTGACCACCAGAACGCTGCAACAGCCATCGGCACACAGCTTGGTATCGATGAGATTCACGCCAACTGCCTGCCGGAAGATAAGCTGAATCACATCGAAGCATATCAGACCACTGGAACTTCCGTTTGCATGATCGGTGACGGCATCAACGACGCTCCGGCATTGAAGAAAGCTGATGTAGGTATTGCAATGGGTGGTGTCGGTTCCGATATTGCCGTGGATGCCGCAGACATTGCCTTGGTAGATGACGAAGTGAAAGAACTTCCGCATCTGCTGTCGCTGTCTAAACGCATGATGACCACCATCAAACTGAATCTTGCATTTTCTATGGGACTGAATTTCCTTGCTATCGTACTGGCCATTACAGGTATTCTTAATCCTGTTGTCGGAGCATTGGTGCATAACGCAGGCTCCGTTGCGGTTATTATTCATTCTGCTCTGCTGTTGGGGTGGAAAATGAAATAATTTATCGAAAGCAGAATTTGACGCTATATAAGTCAACGTCCTCGACGGTGGTTCTGCGACCACTGCTGAGGGCGCTGTGCTTATTCGTATTCTTTTTCAATGCTGACACCGCTTTTTGAACTGTATAATGTTTTTGCTCCTGAAAATGAAAAAGAACGAACTAATGTCTGCCAGACATTAGTTCGTTCTTTTGTGGCAGGGATAGCTGGATTTGAACCAGCGAATGCAGGAGTCAAAGTCCTGTGCCTTAACCGGCTTGGCTATATCCCTGTATGTTTATTTGCTTGTATGAGTATACAACAATCGGGACGGTTTGTCAAGAGCGGATTCGCGTGCGCCGTCCGCCGCATTTGCCCGCCGCGTTGTGGGATCGCCGCTTACAGACGCGCTGCCAAGCCAACAGAATCCGCGGCGTCCTCCCCGGGGACGCGTTTGTAATGGCGCACAGGAGAGGCCCCGTGTGGGGGCCGTTGTTTTGCAGTGCGGCGGCGCGAAGCCTCGCGCAAATGAGTAGGGATAGCAAAGTAAAGATGCGTGCCTTGAGAGGGGAAAGGTTGGAAAAGGATAAAATAAAAAGCAGAGCACGCCGCCCGCTCCCGTTTACGCACACCGCCGCAGCGCCGCAGTCGGCTTCTGGACGCGGCGCTGCGGCGGGACGGGACGGAAGGTCGGGCACGGCAGCGGCGTTGTCGGCTGTGCTGTGTGCGCGATATTTTTGTATGGTATATGGCAGACGGCCTGTGATTGGCGTTATTTTGCCGACAAAATTCGATATAATTTTCAAAAATGAGATTCTTAGTGAAAAGTGTATTTCCCTTTTAGGGGAAACGCATCTGTTCAATCGGGCGCAGGTTCATATTTTGTTTGCAGGCGAACGGAAACACATTTGCCTATCCTGCTCCCCTGCCTGTTCCAAGCGTCCAACACGGCGTCATAGCATTGGCGTCCGCAGAAGGATCAGTTTTGTGAAAAACAAGGGAATTCGTAATTAGACGGCAGCGAAGTATTTGTTCGGTTTGAGCGCTCTCTGCGGCTATGCCGGCTTCATATCGCTATATCGCCCCGGGGCCCCCCC
>ERZ827520.4047-NODE-4047-length-11272-cov-5.920478_pt1 | contig 11272 bp, 8 predicted proteins | sample MGYA00519581_ERZ827520 | MGnify/ENA primary metagenome ERZ827520 (study PRJEB31778, sample SAMEA3449339) | human gut metagenome | biome: human gut; feature: human-associated habitat; material: faeces | place: United Kingdom | collected 2010/2012 ...
TTGTTTTGCACAATTTTCCGGCGGACACAGCGGGTGGATGAGAACAGCTGCGGCGCTGTCGCCAAAGACAGCGCAAAAACAGCCCTGCGGGCTGTTTTTAGCAGCGCGGCTCGCGTAATCCACCCGCGCCCACCAAGAAACAGCACCTAGAAACGTAAGTTTCCGGGTGCTGTTTCGTTTGCTCGAACCCACTGTTCCACGACGGCAAGATGACCGACTGCATCCCCTCCGACGCCGACCTGCAGAAGGGCTTTGACGGCATCCCCCACTTCCCCGGCAACGAATAAACCGCATTCTTCCGGCCCCGCTGTGTGCTCCACGGCGGGGTCTTTTTCTGTGTGCATCACACCCCGGAAACAGCAAAAGCCCTCCGGCTCAGGACCGGAGGGCTTTTGCGTTTGTTTTGGAAAAAGGGAAGAATGGACAAAGAGACAAAGGTTCTGATGCAGCTCGTGCAAACGGGTAATTACTCGCCGCGGACTGCTGCGAAACCGGCTTCCAGATCGGCAATGATGTCGTCGATGTGCTCGGTGCCGATGGACAGACGGATGGTGTTCTGGTAGATCTGCTGCTCGGCCAGCTCCTCATCGTTCAGCTGGCTGTGGGTGGTGGAAGCCGGGTGGATGACCAGGCTCTTCACATCAGCGACGTTGGCCAGCAGAGAGAACACCTTCAGGTTATCAATAAACTGGAAGGCCTCTTCACGGCCGCCCTTGATGTTGAAGGTGAAGATGGAAGCACCGCCGTTGGGGAAGTACTTCTCGTACAGGGCGTGGTCCGGGTGATCCGGCAGAGAGGGGTGGTTGACCTTTTCCACCTGCGGATGGTTGGCCAGGAACTCCACGACCTTCTTGGTGTTCTCCACATGGCGCTCGATGCGCAGACTCAGGGTCTCGGTGCCCTGCAGCAGCAGGAAGGCGTTGAACGGAGAAATGGTTGCGCCGGTATCACGCAGCAGGATGGCGCGGATGTAGGTGACAAAGGCAGCGGGGCCGGCTGCGTCGGCGAAGGAAACGCCGTGGTAGCTGGGGTTGGGGTCAGCAATGTTGCCGTACTTGCCACTGGCCTTCCAGTCGAACTTGCCGCTGTCCACGATGATGCCGCCCAGGGTGGTGCCGTGGCCGCCGATGAATTTGGTGGCGGAGTGCACCACGATGTCAGCGCCGTGCTCGATGGGGCGGATCAGGTACGGGGTGCCGAAGGTGTTGTCGATGACCAGCGGCAGGCCGTGCTTGTGCGCGATGGCGGCAATGGCATCGATGTCGGGGATATCGCTGTTGGGGTTGCCCAGGGTCTCCAGATAGACAGCCTTGGTGTTGGGCTGGATGGCATTCTCCACCTCGGCCAGGTCATGGGCGTTGACGAAGGTGGTGGAAACGCCGAACTGGGTCAGGGTGTGCTCCAGCAGGTTGTAGCTGCCGCCGTAGATGGTCTTTTGTGCCACGATGTGGTCACCGGCCTGTGCCAGTGCCTCAATGGTGTAGGTGATGGCAGCAGCGCCGGAAGCGGTAGCCAGAGCAGCCACGCCGCCTTCCAGAGCAGCAATGCGCTTCTCGAACACATCCTGGGTGGAGTTGGTCAGACGGCCGTAGATGTTGCCGGCGTCTGCCAGACCGAAGCGGTCCGCAGCGTGCTGGCTGTTGCGGAACACATAGGAAGTGGTCTGGTAAATGGGCACTGCGCGGGAATCGGTCGCGGGATCGGCCTGCTCCTGGCCAACGTGCAGCTGAAGGGTCTCAAATTTATATTTAGACATTGTAGTATACCTCTCTCATTAAACTTTTAGTATAATCCCATGATACAAAAACACCCGATACGCACTCAAGTTCCAGCGTACCGGGCAGATCATTTCCGTTTGCTTCTGTTCAACGCTCCATCGGCGTACACATTCGTGCACAGGAGGGCATCGTACAGGTCACGGTGAATTCTTCTGCCCGTTCCCCACACATTCGCCCACAGCGGAAGTTTGCATGCAGCAGCTCGTTCCAGATCAGTTTCATCTTCGTGCCCTCCTTTCCGGCTTTTTCCCACTCCTCTACAAACCCGGGAATCTCCATTTCAATTTCCCACAAGGTTTGTGGATTTGTTGTTCGCATTATATCCCCATAATACCCAGTTTGTCAATAGGTTAATTTCATTTTTTTCAATTTTGCATTTTGTGCATGATGAACGGCCGCTGCGCGGTGCCGTGCCTTGTGCATTCCAGTCAAGAGTATTACTTTGCTTGATTTTCCGGCCCGTCCGACGGCGTACACCGGCACAAATTCATGCTCTGGTCACAAAACGGCAAAATCTGCACCTTATAATAAGACCGGAATGACCCTTGTCAAACCGGCCAAAATCGTTTATGATACAGTCATTCGGGCCACCGCCCGGAAAGGAGCACACCATGCATACCGTTTTTCGTTTTCTCCGGCAGCTGCTGCTCACGGTGCTGCTGCTTGCCCTGCTGGTCCTCGTGGCAGCGGGCGGGTACTTTGCCGTCACAGGCCACAAACTCTATGAGAGCGCCATCCAGGTCACCCCTATTGATACCCTGTACAGCAGCATTTCGTCCCGCGAGGGGTTCGTCTCCTATGCCCAGCTGCCCCAGACCTACATCAACGCCGTGATCTCGGCGGAGGATTCCCGCTTCACCCACCACAAGGGTGTGGACCCGGTGTCCATTGCCCGGGCACTGGTGACCGACCTGCGCACCGGCAGCTTTGCCGAGGGCGGCAGCACCATCACCCAGCAGCTGGCCAAGAACACCCTGTTCACTCAGGAAAAGCATCTGGCCCGCAAGGCGGCGGAGATGTTCGCCGCCCTCGCCATTGAGAAGCAGTACAACAAGGAACAGATCTTTGAAATGTACGTCAACACCATCTATTTCGGCAGCGGGCACTACGGCATCGGCGAAGCCGCGCAGGGCTACTTTGGCAAAACGCCGCTGCAGCTCACCGACGCCGAAGCCGTGATGCTGGCGGGCCTGCCCAATGCTCCATCGGCCTACTCGCCCAACAGCAGCCCGGACCTGGCCGTCAAGCGGATGCAGGTGGTGCTCAACCGGATGGTCGGGTGCAAAAAGCTGACCCGGGAGCAGGCCGACGCCCTTGCCGCTGAGGCGGTCACCTTGCAGTTTTTGCCGGCCTCCTGACGCAGACCTGAAAAAGCTGCTGCATAAAACAAGTGCAGCAGCCTTTTTTCTGCCATTTTCCGGGACGCAAAAAGCACCGCGCAACGGGAAGTGGACCCGTTGCGCGGTGCTTTTTTACGGTATTTGGTTTGGAAAAGGAGGAATCATGTTGTCCCGGAGAAGAGATTTGCGGCGTTCCCTTCCGGTGATTCTATCTTACCAGAGAATTTCGGCAAAACTATTGTGCATCCGTGAATCTTTTATGAACCCTGACGTTTCTTATTCCGGTGCCTTCATGCTCTCCACCATGCTGATCTTCTTCACATGCCGCCGCATGACAAAGCAGACTGCCAGCGTGAACAGCATGGTCAGTGCCACGCTCAGCAGATAGCTGTGGGGGGCAATGGTCCGGATGAACATGAGCTGGTCCATTTCCACCGTGCGGATGATGAACTGATGCAGGGGGATGCCCAGCAGCAGGCCCACGCAGGAGCCCATGAGGGCCAGCAGGTCGATCTCCCGGAAGATGTAGCGGTACACTTCCTTATCATAGAAGCCCAGCACCTTGATGGTGGCCAGCTCCTTTTTGCGCTCGGCCAGGTTCACGCTGATCAGGTTGTACAGCACCACCGCCGCCAGGGCCGCAGCACACACGATGATCAGCACCACCACCGAGTTCAGGCTCACGATGAGGTTGTCGAACATGGAGGTGGCATCCTCTGTAAAGGAGGCTCCAGTCACATAGTTGCAGGCCAGCAGGGTCTCCCGCATGGTGTTGCGGTCGGCGGCACTGTCGCAGCGGGTCTGGGCGTACACCGTGTTCCAGGGGATGTCCTGGGTGCCCAGCAGGGTCTGCAGCTGGGCATTGGACACATACAGCCGGGTGAACATATAGTTTTCCGTCACGCCGGTCAGGGTCATCTCCACCCGTTCTCCGTCAGGGTTCTCCACCCAGATGGAGTCTCCCGGCTCCACCCCCAGGTTCAGGGCGGTCTTTTCTGTCAGCACCACGCTGTCCTTTTCAAAGGGGATGGCCTTGTGGCCTTGCCGGGTGCGGAAGGTCACATAGCGGCTCAGCTGGCTGTCGGTCTGGGCTCCCACCACGCTGACGCCGGCACTTTCTCCGTCGGCATTGTAGATGGTCACAGACTTACTGTACACCGCCGCCCAGTTCTCCACCTGGCCCTTCTCCAGAGCATCGGTGAGGCCCTTTTCCACCGTAAAGGCGGCAGGGTCACTGAGGGTGACGGTCAGGTCGTTGTGGGACAGCTCTGTGGACTGCTTGGTGACGATGGGCAGCAGGGAGTCCTGGAGGCCGAAGCCGATGAGCAGCAGGGCCGTACAGCCTGCCACACCCAGCACCGTCATAAAGAACCGCTTCTTATACCGGAACAGGTTCCGGGCGGTGGTCTTTTGGGAGAAGCTCATGCGCTTCCACAGAGGGGTGATGTACTCCAGGAAGATGCGCTTGCCTGCCACGGGAGCCCGGGGCAGCAGCAGGGCTGCACTTTTTTCCTTCAGGCTGGAGCGGCAGGCACTCCAGGTAGCCAGGCCGATGACGGCGGCACTGATGGCCACGCTGGCGGCTGCCATGCCCGGGTAGAACCGCAGGGTGAAGGTGGGCAGGCTGAAGATCAGCTGATAGGCGTACCAGATGATGCTGGGGAACACCACAAAGCCCACCACCATGCCGGCCATGCTGCCCAGCACGCTGGCAGTAAGGGCATAGAACAGGTACTTGCCTGCAATGCTGGCGTTGGAGTAGCCCAGGGCCTTCAGGGTGCCCATCTGGAGGCGGTTTTCGTCCACCATACGGGTCATGGTGGTGGTGGCCACCAGGGCCGCCACCAGGAAGAAGAACACCGGGAACACCCGGGCAATGGCATCCATCCGGTCGGCATACTGCTCAAAGGTCACAAAGCTCAGGGTGCTGTTGCGGTCCAGCACATACCACTCGCCCTTTTTGATCTTGCTCACCTGCTCCTCAGCGTCGGTGAGCTGCTGCAGGCCCTCGTCCAGCTTTTGCTGGGCATCGGCCTTTTGGGTCTCATACTGGGCACGGGAGTCTGCCAGCTGCTGCACCCCGGCCTGATACTCCTGCCACCCGGCGTCCAACTGGGCCCGGGCCGCCTCAAACTGGCTGTAGGCCGTGGCGGTGCCGGTGGTAAGCTGCAGCTGGCCTTCCAGCAGCTGCACCTTCAGCCGCCGCAGAGCGGCCTTGGCCTCCACCACCAGCTGGTCGTTGTCCAGGTTGGGGGAGGAGATGAGCCCCTGGGCGTACATCTGCTTTTTGCCTTCATCCAGCTGGGCCTGGTAGCCCTGGAGCTGGCCGTTGATGTTGTCGTAGGCGGCCTGGGCCTTGGCCAGGGCGTCCCGCAGCTCGATGTAGTCCTCGTCGGCAGGCTCCGCCTCGTCCAGAGCCTTCTGGGCGTTGTCCAGGGCGGTCTGGGCGTAGGTCAGCAGCGGGTCGGCTACCTTTTTCAGGTTCACCAGCAGCTGGATCTGCTGCAATTGTTCCTCAAATTCCAGCACCTGTTCCTCGCCGTCCACCAGTTGGTCGGCACCGCTCTGCATGGTGTCGGGCAGGGCTTCCTTCTGCTTGGCCAGTTCCGTTTCGCCTGCGTCCAGCTGGGCCTTGGCGTCATCCAGCTGCTTCTGGGCATCGTCCAGCTGCTGTTCCGCCTCGGCAAATTTCTGCTCGGCCTCGGCCTTCTGGTCGTCGTAGGTCTGACGGGCCTCCGCCAGCTTCTGGTTGGCGGTGTCGATAAGCTGTTCCCGACGCTGCACACACTGGGCGGTGCTGATCTGCTCCAGACGGTCCGCCACCTGGTCCACCGCCTCCTGGTACTCCCGGGAATAATTATCGTACCGGCAGGCATTTTCCGCCTTGATATAACAGGCAGTGTAGTAATCTGCCGTCAATTCCCCGTCCAGCACATAGGCGATGTAGTTCAGCTGACCGTTGCCCACGGTGCTGCTCTCTTTGTCGGTGGAGATGTGCTGAGGGTCCTGCACCAGCCCCACCACCGTATATTCCTTGTGTTTTGTCCCCTCCGTATCCTCCGGAAGGGTCAGCACGGTGCCTTCAGCGATCTCGGCCTGGTAGCCCATTACATGGACCACGCACTCGTTGGCGGCCTGGGGCATCCGGCCGGAGCGCAGCACTAGACGGTTCATGTTGGCATCGGTGTCTGCCGCCGGGTCCTGCTGGAGGGCCTGCAGCTGCACCACCATGCGCTCCTCTTGGCCCTGCCAGTTGGCCTCCAGGTCCAGGGTCTTTACCGGCATCACAGCCTCCACCCCGGGGGTGGCGGCAATGGCGGCAATGTCCTGGTCTGAAAGGCCCAGGGTGGACAGCACCCGGAGGTCAAACACATTTTGCTGCACATAATATTTTTGGGCTGCGCTCCGCATACTGGGGGCAATGCTCATGAGGCCTGTCAGCATCATGACCCCCAGGGCCACGATGCCAAACAGCGACACCATGCGGCTGGCGTTGCCCTTCATCTCCCGGAGGATATTTTTGCGATAACTTTTTTGCACTGCACTCACCACTCAATTTCTTCCACTGGCACCGGGTGCTCGTTGACCTTGTTGGACACGATCTGCCCACTGCGTACCTGAATGACACGGTCGGCCATGGCGGTCAGGGCCGTGTTATGGGTGATCACGATGACGGTGCGTCCGGTCTTGCGGCAGGTCTCCTGCAAAAGCCCCAGCACCTGTTTGCCGGTCTTGTAGTCCAGGGCACCGGTGGGCTCGTCGCACAGCAGGAGCTTGGGGTTTTTGGCCAGGGCCCGGGCAATGGACACCCGCTGCTGCTCGCCGCCGGACAGCTGCGCCGGGAAGTTGTTCAGCCGCTCCCCCAGGCCCACACTGGTCAGGGTCTGGGCCGGGTCCAGAGGGTCCCGGCAGATCTCGCTGGCCAGCTCCACATTTTCCAGCGCCGTCAGGTTCTGCACCAGGTTGTAGAACTGGAACACAAAGCCCACGTCGTACCGACGGTAGGTGGTAAGAGCCTTTTCCGAAAAGCGGCTCACGTCCCGGCCGTCCAGCCAGACATGGCCCTCATCGCAGCTGTCCATGCCGCCCAGGATGTTCAGCAAGGTGGTCTTGCCGGCACCGGAGGGGCCTACGATGATGCAGAACTCCCCCTTGTCCACATAAAAATTCATGTGGTCGGCGGCGGCGATCTTCACACTTCCAGTCTGGTAATATTTGCAGACGTCCTCAAACTCCACAAAATGATCCATGGCGTTTTCTCCTTTGCAACCATGTAGTTTTATCCACCTTAACTATAACACAACCCGGCAAAGGTTGCACCCTCTGCCGGGCAAATTTTCAAAAACTTAACAGACGTTCCCCCGGATAAAGCAAAAGGACCTTTTCTGCCGCGCCTGTGCGGAGCAGAGAAGGTCCTTCTGTTGTGTCCCCTTGCGGGGTGGGGTGAATCTCTGTTAAACAACAATCTGATTAGACTGCGCCTTACGTCCCCTTGCGGGGGGGGGGGTGAACCGTGGTGGTATTTTGCACTTGTCAAATGGTTTCCGCTTACGTTCCCTTGTGGGGTATCTTATCACAGAGTATAGCACGCTTCAGGCCAAAATAAAAGTGCTTTTTTGTCAATGGTCTGCAAAACCCGGTGCGAACCCCCTTTTGCGCAGGCTCCGGCGGCGGGCGCGCCGCCCTCTTCGCACCAAAAACGCGCCCGGAAGGCCGGTCGGTCTTTCGGGCGCGTTGGGTCAGGCGTTTTCGGTCCTGTGCATCAGCGGCCGATCAGCAGATCCCGGCGGCCCCGGCCATTGACGCTGAGGCGGACGGTGCTGCCGCACTGGTGCAGTTTGACCTTGGCGTCGGCATCATAGCCCTCCGTCAGCAGGCTCAGGTTCAGGGTGGTGGAGGTCTTTTCGGTCTTGAACACCAGGGTGTTGACGCCGTTGTTCATCATGGTGGTCAGGTCCTCCATGGTGCAGCGGAAGGTAGCCACGCTGGCAGGCACATCCAGGGTCAGCACCGTGCCGTTCTGCCGGGCAGTATACAGCACCTGGCGGCCCAACAGGCCCTTGACGCTGTAATTCAGCTTCAGGGTGTCGCTCTCAGCACCGTCGGCACCAATGAGCATGATGTTGCCCTGGATGGCAGGGCCTTCTGGGGCGCCATAGCCGCCGTAGGTGGGGTCCTTTTCGCCAACGGCCACATCACCGTCGGCACTGATGAGCATGATGTTGCCCTGGATGGCAGGGCCTGCCGGGGCACCGTAGCCGCCGTAGGTGGGGTCCTTTTCGCCAATGGCCACGTCGGCAGCAAATGCGCCTACGCTGAGCATGGCAACGGCACAGGTAGCCACCGCAGCGGCAGCCAGGGTACGGGCAAATTTATGATTCTGCAGTTTCATAGAAAAATCCTCCTGTTTTTGCAGCCGGGGTCCGGCTGTGTTTTTCATGTTCTTGCAACCATGGTTTTTTCTGCGGGGCTCTGAACCAGAACCGCCGCATCTGTCTTGTAAACGAATGCGGCGGCTGGATTATTGCAGGGAATGCAAAAAATTATTCAGTTTTTTCTTCTCCGTTCAGAATGGCCATAAATTCCTCCCCGGTGATGGTCTCCTTTTCGTAGAGGAACTTGGCCAGCTGGTCCAGCTTGTCCCGGTTCTCGGTAAGGATCTGCAGGGCCTTGGCGTGCTGGGCCTTTACCAGCTCCACCACCTTCTGGTCGATCTCTCGCTGGGTCTGGGCAGAGCAGGCCAGGGAGGTGTCCCCTCCCAGGTACTGGTTGTTCACCGTCTCCAGGGCCACCATGTCAAAGTCCTGGCTCATGCCGTACCGGGTGATCATGGCCCGGGCCAGCTTGGTGGCCTGCTCGATGTCGTTGGAGGCTCCGGTGGTAACAGAGTGGAACACCAGCTCCTCGGCGGCACGGCCTCCGGTAAAGGTGGCGATCTTGTTTTCCAGTTCTTCCTTGTTCATCAGGTAGTGGTTGCCCTCGTCCACCTGCATGGTATAGCCCAGGGCTCCCGACGTGCGGGGGATGATGGTGATCTTTTGCACCGGAGCCGAGTGGGACTGCTTGGCTGCCACCAGGGCGTGACCGATCTCGTGGTAGGCCACGATGCACTTTTCCTGATCCGTCAGGATGGAGTTCTTTTTCTGGTAGCCTGCAATGACCACCTCGATGCTCTCCTCCAGGTCTGCCTGGGTCACGCTCTTGCGCCCGGCCCGTACCGCCCGCAGAGCGGCCTCGTTGACGATGTTGGCCAGCTCGGCACCGGAGGCACCGGAGGCCATGCGGGCCACAGTGTTAAAGTCCACCCCCGGGGCGATCTTTACCTTTTTGGCGTGGACCTTCAGGATCTCCTCCCGGCCCTTCAGGTCCGGCAGCTCCACCGGCACCCGGCGGTCAAAGCGGCCGGGACGGGTCAGAGCCGGGTCCAGGGAATCCGGGCGGTTGGTGGCTGCCAGGATGATGACCCCGGTGTTGCCCTCAAAGCCGTCCATTTCCGTCAGCAGCTGGTTCAGGGTCTGCTCCCGCTCGTCGTTGCCTCCCAGATTGCCGCTGTTGCGCTTCTGGCCAATGGCGTCGATCTCGTCGATAAACACGATGCAGGGGGCCTTTTCCTTGGCCTGCTTGAACAGGTCCCGGACCTTGGAGGCACCCATGCCCACAAACATCTCCACAAACTCGGAGCCGGAGATGGAAAAGAAGGGCACGTTGGACTCACCTGCCACAGCCTTGGCCAGCATGGTCTTGCCGGTGCCCGGAGGGCCCACCAGCAGGATGCCCTTGGGCATGGAGGCACCGATCTCCTCATACTGCTTGGGGTCGTGGAGGTAGTTGACGATCTCCTGCAGGTTCTCCTTGGCCTCGTCCTCTCCGGCCACATCTGCAAAGCGGATGCCGTGGGTGGACTGCACATAGACCTTGGCGTTGGATTTGCCTGCGCCGCCAAACATCATGGCGCCGGGGCCGCCGCCTGCCTTTTCCATGAGCTTTTTGTTCATCTGGTTGCCGATGAAGCTGAACAGCAGGATGGGCAGGGCAAACCAGATCAAAAAGCTCAGCACCGGAGAGCCCTGCTCCACGATCTCGCTGGAGAACTGGGCCCCTGCATCGTAGAGACGCTGGGTCAGGCCCGGGTCGTTCATCAGGCCGGTCTTGTAGATCTGCTTTTCCTCTTTATCGGTGAACACGATCTGGTTGGACTCGATATCCACCCGGCCGATCTGTTTTTCTGCGGTCATGGACATAAAGGTGCCGTAGTCCACCTCTTTGACCTGACGTTCGGTGAGCCAGGGCACAAAAACAAGGTTGAGCACCAGCAGCACCAGCAGCACGATGGCGTAGTAGATGGCCAAGGGCTTTTTGGAAGGTTTGACTTCCTTCATAGGGTTTTTCCTCCTTCATATCGGTATCTGAGTGTGTCTGCATCTCATTGATTGTAGTATAGCACTGCCAAAAACAGCTTAACAAGCAGCTTGAGGGCTTGTTTCCAAAAACTTAGCAGTTTTTTAACAAACGTACTTCGTAAATTCCGGCAAATTCTGACCATGGATTTGTGAATTTGTTTCATCCTGCCGATGAGTCAATCTTCTTGACAGGGTCCGGAAAGCATGCTAAACTTATCTCACTTTGAAAAAAGCACAAATGCGTTGACGGGGATAAAACGATTTTCTTCTGCGTGCAGAGAGCCGCCGGGTGGTGCAAGGCGGGTGCAGAGGGTCTCGGTTACTGGCCCCTGAGCGGCAGAGCTGAACGATGCAGTAGGTTCTGACGGACGCCCACCGTTACAAGGGCAGCGATTCGCCACAAAGGGCCGATCGTGCAAAGTGGCTGCATCCACAAAAGGTGCAGCAAAGAGAGTGGTACCACGGGTGCCCTGTGATGGATCTTACAGGCTCTCGTCTCTCAAGGTTTTCGCCTTGAAAGACGGGAGCCTTTTCTTGTACAAAAAGTGTAAGAAGCATCAGGAGGACAAAACGATGATGGACGCTACCAAGTACGCTCCGGGTTACTACCCGGTACCCGCCGGCTATGACAGCTGGGTCAAGAAGGATCACATTGAAAAGGCCCCTGCCTGGTGCAGCGTGGACCTGCGCGACGGCAACCAGGCGCTGATCGTGCCCATGAGCCTTGCAGAAAAGCTGGAGTTCTTCCAGATGC
>ERZ827520.4049-NODE-4049-length-11265-cov-18.486708_pt1 | contig 11265 bp, 8 predicted proteins | sample MGYA00519581_ERZ827520 | MGnify/ENA primary metagenome ERZ827520 (study PRJEB31778, sample SAMEA3449339) | human gut metagenome | biome: human gut; feature: human-associated habitat; material: faeces | place: United Kingdom | collected 2010/2012 ...
GAAACGCCGGGAGCGATCCTCCGGGCAGGAACGACGTTCGGAAAGAGCGGCAAAAACGAATGTAAAAATCAAAGCAAGTGAAAACGGCGAAAAAGTTTTCTGCCCTGTGCGGTTATCTGCACGGAATAGAGCGCTATTCAGCAGTGAACGACGTTTGTCGTTCAACATGATATTTCGCCGTTTCACGCAAAGACACATCAAACGGCAAAAGCGGAAGGTGCCGCCTGTGACCAACGCATCATCGTCGGTATTTCCAGTGAAAAGCCGTACATCAAAAATCAGCGCCCTATGGCGAACGGGTGTCACGATTTGACAAACCTATTTTACCATAGAGCGTATCGAAAAAACAGGAGGAACATTTGAATATGAGAAAATCTGAAACCTATCGCAACGAGATCAAGTCCTACATCGTCCGCACCGGCATGACCATGACGGAGGTGGTGGACTACCTCTCCGATGAATACGGCTGGAGCCGCAGCGTCCCCAATCTCTCTGGAAAACTCAAGCGCGGCTCGCTCCGCTACGGCGAGGCGGTAGAACTGGCAGACGCGCTGGGGTACGACATTGTATGGCAGAAAAGACGAAAATACGACCAGCAATAATTGCAATTTAGGCGAATTTACGATATAATTTAAGCACTAAATTGCCCCATGCTAAGTCTGAAATTTAGCATGGATAGAAAGAGAGGGCACCACAATGTCTACTTCAACCATCGGACAGTTTTTTTCTAATCGCGTTGAAGAACTGATTTCCGAGTTCACGGGGCATACTTTGATATTCTTCAAAGGATTTGGATTGGAACAGATTCGGTTTTTGATTACACATCCCAATTCATTGTTGGATGATGCCTCTCTGTTGCACGAGGGGTTCCTTGATTTGGAAGCAATAGATGATAGATGGCTCGATCTTGCAGCATCTATCAAAAGCGCAACAAAACCGCTGGTGGGCTTTTATGAGGAGCTTTTGGCGATTAGACAATTCCTTCCCCGTATGAAGGTCGATAAGATTGTAGTCATAGAAAATAATATTCTTTCACCGTGGGTTCCCTGCTATTTCCCATACAGTTATGCTGAAAAGCTTTTTGATTATTGGCAGACCGAACATGAACCCCCAGCTGGGAGTCCCTTGCTCCAACTCGTTCAAATGTACGGAGATGTCAAGCTGCTGAAGGAGGGAAAAGCGTTACTCTTACCTGCTACTCTCGATGACGAGCGCATTGAAATCATTCCATTTTGGCAAGGCTGTGTGGTAGAGAAAGAACCGCTTACAGATGACATCAAGCATATTGAAGTTGGTAGCATAGAAGATTGGGAGTACTGTCTTAATATGACAAATGGTGTACTTTCATCTGCGCTTTTCTTACAAAGTGGAGATAGCCTTTCTGCTCGAACCAGCGCAATTTTTAGTGCGGCAAATCTGCTTAATCTGGAAGTATTTCTCGATGAGCTTGAGTTGTATCAAGAAAAAATAGAGTATAATGATAGCCAATTTGTTCATGTGCTTCAAAAGTACTGGGGCAATGCGGCTCAATTTCGACCATTACTCTTTTACAAAGATCCTGACCGATCACAGGAAACAGAAATAATAACCCAGGGGCAAATTATCGCTGAAATCGTAGATCAGTGTGAAGCTGCCCAAGATGGAGATATATTCAGCAATATATTTATAACTGCACCGACTGGTTCTGGAAAGTCGATTCTTTTCCAGATTCCTGCGATCTATCTTGCCGAAAAGTACAATCTTGTTACGATTGTCGTATCCCCGCTGATAGCTCTTATGAACGATCAGGTTGACCAACTGCAACGTGAACGAGGAATTTCTATTGCTGCCTGCATCAACTCAAGCATGAGCATAGAGGAACGTAGTGATGTTATTGACCAGATACATGCAGGAAAAAAGTCCTTGCTATACCTTGCTCCTGAGCTGTTATTGACAACTCATTTGCAATCGTTTTTGGGCGGTCGGCAAGTAGGTATGGTTGTCATTGACGAGGCCCATACTGTCACAAGTTGGGGACGCGATTTTCGCTCAGATTATTGGTTCCTTGGCGATTTCTTGAAACAAACGGCTCGTGATGGCTTATCGTTCCCTGTACTGTGTCTGACAGCCACGGCTGTATATTCTGGTGATGACGATGTTGTAAATGATACAATTCACGAACTCGGTTTGGGAAAGACTATTATCCATCTCGGGAATGTAAAGCGAAGCAATATTTCTTTCGATATTCAACGCCATAACCCCGCTGAAGTTGAGGGACGAATCGAAAATGCCAAACTGGATTTGACGTTGAAGAGAATGCGTGAATATATTGCCAGAGGCGAGAAGGTACTTACTTATTTTCCCTACCGGAGTCAAGTCGATCAGATTTATAATCTGGTTAATGCCACAGACCATGTGAAGATTCGGAGATACCACGGGCAAATACCTTCGGCGGAACGCAAGATGGTGGAGCGAGACTATAAGGCGGGAACGGCTATGGGGCTGTTCTGCACCAAAGCCTTCGGCATGGGTATCGATGTTGGCGATATTAAACACGTTATTCACTTTGCCCCGACCGGCACACTATCTGATTATGTTCAGGAAATCGGAAGAGCCGCCCGCAATACCGAGATTCAAGGTGTAGCTCATATTGACTACTTTCCCAGTGATCTTCGATATGTTCGATCCTTAAATGGAATTTCTGAAATGCGGCAGTATCAGCTGCGCGAAATGCTGAAAAAGATATGTGCAATTCAACGAGCAAAGAAAAGGCGGAATCTGTTGATTTCGGCGGAAACGTTCGAGTACCTTTTTAAGGAAAAAGATGTCGAAAATCGGACAAAATCAGGCTTATTGCTTCTTTCAAAAGACTTGAGCAACAAATACACATTCCCCGTTTTAATTGTACGTCCCAAAGCAATGCTTTCAAAAAACTATGTCAATGTTCCACACGAGATAGAAAATGAGTTTTTGAAGTTATTTGGATCATACTGCACATTCCAGCAAGGCATTGCACCTCGCACTGTTCCTACAAAGAATCAGAGCCGTGCATCCGATATGACAGTATACAGTTCTGGAAAAACCTTCCTTGTAGATATGGCGGGGATTTGGGAAAATTGTTACCCAGACCGCTCATTCGGCATGTTCAAAAAGGAATTTTTTGAGCGGGGAATTTCCGTGAGTGGAAAAAACTATACTGTTGCACCGCGCGTCAGAGTAGAGATACGTTACTCTGATGACTATGTTGCCGTATCACAGCGCGTAGAGACTGTTATTACTGCAATTACGCAAATATTTGAGAAGTATAAAAACGGCGAGATAAAGCAGTTTTCTCAAAAGCAGTTTGAAGCAGAACTTGCTGAAATGCTTGGTGAAAAAGTGATTCCTCATGACAAAGCAGGCATGCTGCTTGACATATTCACCGAAAGCGTAAATGAGGATGCAGCATACAGCCAGAGTCGAAGCCGTGTCCGGGTTCTTCGTAGTAGGAAAATGCCCGGAGCCGACGAGACAGGATATTTTGTCAGCAGTGCCGCATACGCGCGACTTCCCAACTTCTTTATTCACCAAATTGGGCAGTGCGAGGTTAATACAGAAGATAATTCGTTCTTCCGATTTTACCCGTTGGTTCAAAATAAGCAAATTGAGATCATGCCATTGCTGCGTTTTATGGAATTGCTTGGGCTGGCAACCTATGAAATCCGAGGCGGAGAAAAAGCAGAAGTATTTATTCGTATTAACGATCCTGAAAAACTTGAGCGGCTGGCAACAAGCGGAAAATATACCAATGGTGTGCTGCAAAGCATTCAAGAACATCATCGTAATAATGAGCGACTTCTCACGACATTCTTTTCTGCCGACATGAATGACGATGAGCGCTGGGAGTTAATCGAGCAATACTTTTTGGGCAATGAGGAATATGTAAGACGCATTTTGCACATTGCTGATTAAGTCAAAAATCCCTTTGGAACAAAGGGCGCACTTCTATACTCCCCTGACGGGAGTATGTGCGCTCTACGGGGCAGACAGCTCGGACAGACAAATGTCCGGGCTGTTTTGCGTCACTCCGTTCCGTACAAGGGGCTGCACCCCTTGCGACGCTTGCGCGTCTATCCCAGCGCGCTTTGCGGCGGAAACAGTCTGCTGGTGCAGACCATTCCCGCCGCAAAGCCTGAAAATCCATATCATTATCAAGACCGTCTACCGAAAACGTAGGCGGTCTTTTTGCATCTATCCATCCCATCATTTATCAGTCAGGAGGTTGAAATCATGCACGAAAAAGAAATTGAAAAACTGCAAGCTGAGAAAGAAAAGGTGGAGCGGCAGCTTGCGCAGGAACAGCACAAGGTCCAGCGCCTTGAGAACCGCGCCGCCTACTACGAAAAGGGAGAACGGCGCAAGCGGGCGCACCGGCTCATCACCCGTGGCGCTGCCATTGAGAGCGTTGCACCGCAGACAAAGGCTTTAAGCGAAACCAACTTTTACGCTTTTGCCGAACAGGTCTTTGCGCTACCAGACACGCAAAGATTGCTCACAAAAACCGTCAGAGATCATGCGGGAGGTGACTGAGTATCGCGTTATTTCATTTTCATGTGACGCAAATCAAGCGCAGCGCGGGACAATCCGCCGTGGCTGCTGCCGCCTATCGCGCCGGGGAGAAGCTACACAGCGAATACTACGGCGAGGACAGCGACTACACCCGCAAGAGCGGCGTGATCTGCTCGGAAATCCTGCTGCCATCTCACGCGTCGCCAGAGTACGCAGACCGCGAAATGCTCTGGAACGCCGTAGAAAAAGCCGAGCGCGGCAAGAAAGCCCAGCTTGCCTACAGCTTTGACATTGCCTTGCAGAATGAGTTTTCCATGCAGGAGAACATCGACCTTGCAAGGCAATTTCTGTTGGACAATTTCGTGAGCCGGGGCATTGTGGCAGACTTTGCCGTGCATCAGCCAGACAAGGAGGACGGCGGCATTTCCAACCCGCACTTTCACGTCATGTGTCCCATCCGTCCCATTGAGCCGGACGGCAGGTGGGGAAACAAACAGCGGCGGGAATATGTGCTGGACGAACACGGCGAGCGTGTTCTGGACGAGGCAGGCAACTATGTGTTCAACGCTGTGCCTACAACCGACTGGGGCAAACCCGAAACGCTGGAAGCGTGGCGGCAGGCATGGGCTGAGATGTGCAATGCCAAGTTTGCCGAAAAAGGCTTAGACTGTCGCATTGACCACCGCAGCTTTGCCCGTCAGGGTGTGGAGCAGATCCCCACGCAGCACGAGGGTCCCACCGTCCGGGCAATGGAGGCAAATGGCATCCGCACCGACAAGGGCGATCTCAACCGCTTCATCCGGAAAACCAACGCGCTGCTGCGGGAGACAAAAGAAAAGATCGCCGCGCTGATCGGCTGGCTAAAGGACGTAAAGGCCGAGCTTGCCAAGCCACAGCCGCCCATGCTCAACGATCTGCTGGCGCTGCATTGCGCCAATCGCAACAAGGGCGCGTACAGCAATAAGGCGAAGAACGCCAACTTGCAGCGTTACGCCGAGGCGTTCAGCTTTCTGCAATCTAAAAAACTTTACACCGTGGACGATTTGGATAATGCACTTCACGCTATGCAGGACAAGATCGACATGCTGAAAAAATCTGCTTCTACGAAGCAATCCCGCATCAAGGAAGTGAATGAGCTGCTGCGCATGGTGGACTACTACAAATCCGGAAAGCCCGCTGCGGACAAGCTGAAATCCATCCGATTTGAGAAATCCAGGCAGAAATACAAATCCGAACACGATGATGAGCTGCGGACGTTCTACATGGCAGAGCGCAAGCTGAAACTGCACTTCAAGGACGGCAAACTGCCCATCACCGCATGGCGCAGAGAACGGGAGCAGTTGGAGCAGGAATACAAAGACATTCAGACGGAGCTTTCACCGCTCCATGCCGACGCGAAAAAGCTCTGGGCGATTCATTACAACATCTACGAGGTGCAGCATGAGCAGGAGCGTCAGAACACCTCGACGCGGCAGAAAAGGCAGGAAATTGAACACTAATTTGAATAGAAAATCTGGAGGCACTTATGAACGAGAACAAAGAATTTGAACACGAAATCGACCCTGATCTGATGACAGAAATCGAAGAATGGGAAAAGACTGACCACGACGAGCCAGCGGAATATTACTTCTCCAATCCAGACCCGTATCTGAAACCGCAGCCCCTGCCGCCCGACCACCCCCGGCACAACTGCTACTTTAACGAGGACGGGCATCTCTGCGCGAAAAACCTGTCCGCTTTCTGGGTTCCCGAACTGACCGTCACCGAGGTCATTCACAGCACGGTTTACAGCGTCACGGGCAGCTATGAGGGAACAGAGAGCTTTGTCCGCAAATTAGAGCGTATTACCAGCAAAAAGTTTGCAGAAAAGATGGAGGATTCTGAATGACAAATACAGAGTCTCTTGGTACAATAGAAGCAACCAATCCTGTACTGACAGTTGCTCCACCAAAGGAGGATTCAGAAATGAACGGAGCAACAAACAAAATCACAGCACTCTACTGCCGTCTTTCGCAAGAGGATGAACGAGCCGGAGAGTCTTTGTCCATTGAAAATCAGAAGGATATGCTTTTGCGGTATGCACGGGAGCACCATTTCCCGAATCCCACATTTTTTGTGGATGACGGCGTGAGCGGTGTGACCTACGACCGCCCCGGTTTTCAAGCGATGCTTGCGGAAATTGAAGCGGAACGAGTGGCTGTCTGTATCACCAAAGACCTATCCCGTCTTGGTAGAAATTCCGCTCTGACAGGACTTTACACCAATTTCACCTTTCCGCAGTACGGTGTCCGCTATATTGCCATCAACGACAATTTCGACACCATTGATCCCAACAGCACCGATAACGATTTTGCGGGCATCAAAAACTGGTGCAACGAGTTTTATGCGCGAGATACCAGCCGCAAAATCCGCGCTGTCAATAAGGCAAAGGGTGAACGCGGCGTTCCTTTGACAACCAATGTCCCCTACGGCTATTTGAAAGACCCGGAAAATTCCCGTCGCTGGAAGATCGACCCTGTTGCCACCGATGTGGTGCGGCGTATTTTCTCCATGTGCATGGAGGGCAGAGGTCCAAAGCAGATTGCAAACCAACTGAAAGTGGACAAGGTTTTAACTCCTGCCAGTTATAAGACGTTGCAAGGCATCAAAAGCCCGAACAAAAAACCGGAAGATCCTTATGATTGGCACAGCAGTACCGTTGTGGCGATTCTGGAACGCCGGGAGTACACAGGCTGCACGGTGAACTTCAAGACTTACACCAATTCTATCTGGGATAAGAAGCAAAGGGATAATCCCATTGAAAAGCAGGCGATTTTCCCCAATACCCACGAGCGCATTATCGACGATGATGTGTTTGAAAAGGTGCAGGAGATCCGCCAGCAGCGTCACCGAATGATCCGCACGGGAAGAAGCAGCATTTTCTCCGGACTTGTTTACTGTGCGGACTGCGGTTCCAAAATGCTGTACGGTTCATCCAACAACGGTGATCTCGATCAGGACTTTTTTGACTGCTCTCTGCACCGCAAAAGCAAAGAAAAGTGTAATGGGCATTTCATTCGCGTCAAAGTCTTGGAGCGGCTGGTTCTCAAGCACATTCAGGCAGTTATGGGGTATATCCTGCGACACGAGGATTATTTCCGCACGATCATGGAGGAACAGCTCCGCGTGGAAAGCTGTGAACAAATCCGCATCCGCAGAAAGCGTCTGGAGAGCAACGAGCGGCGCATTGCCGAGCTGAAAAGACTTTTCATCAAGATTTACGAGGACAACGCCAGCGGGCGGTTAACAGATGAACGCTATGATATGCTGAGCCAGACCTATGAAGTGGAGCAGAAGCAGTTGGAAGCGGAAGCGATCACCTTGCAGCAGGAAATTGAAGTACAGGAACGACAGAACGAAAACATTGAAACGTTCATTCAGAAAGCGCACAAGTATGTCGGCATTGAGGAACTGGACGGCTACGCTCTGCGTGAGCTGGTGTCTGCCATCTATGTGGACGCACCGGACAAGTCCAGCGGCAAACGGGTACAGCACATCCACATCAAGTACGACGGGCTGGGCTTTATCCCTCTGAATGAGCTGATGAAAAAGGAAACGGCGTGACCGAAGTCACGCCGCCCCTTGAAAACACAAGATTTTCACCATTTTTTGATTTTACTGTTTTACGACCACCCGGTATTGGTCACGCCTCTTCTTTTCAGCCTGATATGCTGCGCAGATGCCGCATGGATGATCCTGTTACTGCGGAGCCGCCTGCACCAGGTATTTTTTGAAAAACTCAACAAAGCGGGCGGCGGCGGGAGACGCATTCTCAATGCTGCGCACAACAAACATGATATCCCGGTAATACTGGGGCTCGGTGGGACGGCTGACCACGCGGTAGGAATTCTTCGTAAGGATCAGCTGCCCCATATAGCCGATACACAGATCGTTTTCAATCAGGGAAAGGATCAGGTTGTCATCCCGGCTGGTATATTCCACACGCGGTGTGATCTTATTTTTGCGGAAGATGCCCATGGCCTCCTTCTGGCTGCCTTCGTCGTACAAGGCCGTTGGCTCGGAGCTGTACACAGACAGCGAGACCTTCTCCGCAGCTGCATAGGGGCTGTTTTCCGACACTACCGCCATAAACGGGTCACGGCGCACCAGGAAAGAGTCAAATCCCGCAGGAACGGGCGCATCCATAAAACCAAAGTCGACCTCATCCCGCAGCAGCATTGCGTTGACACTGGCATCGTCTCCCTCGCGGATCTCAATGCTGATGTTGGGGTACACCGTTTTGAACTCCTTCAGCACCGGAGCCAGCACATGGCAGGAGACGCTGGAAAATGTGCCGATGCGGATATGGCCCACCTCTACGCCCTTCAGCTTTGCCGCCTGCTGGCTGACAGCTTCCGCTGCATCGCGCAAGTGGCGGATGTAGGGCAGCATCTGTTCGCCGTTGGATGTCAAGGTCACGCCGGATTGATTGCGGTTCAGCAATGTCATCTGCAGTTCATCCTCCAGGGAGCTGATAATCTGGCTGACGGCGGACTGGGAATAGTTGCAGTACATGGCCGCCTTGGACATGCTGCCCAGCTCGGCCACCTTCAGAAAGACGGCATATTTGGAATAGGACATGGGATCCCCTCCTTATTTGCAGCAGTCCTGCCGCGTAAAAATACGGCTAAATGATAGCAGATAGCGGGCCGGTTTGTCAACCGGCCCGCGCCGGGCGGAATGGCCAAAAGCGGGAAACGCATGCGTTTCCCGCTTTTGGCTTTGTAAGGTAGAAAAATGGAAAGAAAAGGTGTAGGAGAAGGGTATGATCAGTTCTTCAGCTGGCCGCTCTTGAACTTATCGCGGATCTCGCGCCACAGGTTCAGATCCACATGCTCGAAGCCCTTGACGCCCTTGAACTTGTCGGGGTCGAATACGGGGTCGACGCCCAGCTTCTGCTGGCTCTCGAAGTCGCGCAGCAGCTTGATGGCCACGGGACAGCTCAGCAGCAGGAACAGGTAGTTGATCCACACGATCAGGCCCAGGCCGGTATCGCCCAGGTCCCAGGCGCGGTTGGCGGCGATGACGGAGCCATAGACCGCAGCCAGACAGAACACACCGTAGCAGACCTTGGTGACCCACTTGGGCTCGTGGCCCTTGTCCGCGAAGAAGTAGGACACGGAGCAGGCGGTGCTGTAGCACTGGTTCAGAATGGTGGTGAAGGCGAAGAAGAACAGCGCAACGGCCACGAACTGGGAGCCGAAGGGCAGCAGGGTGCTTACAGCGGCCTGCACCCAGGTGGCGTCGGCGCCCACCTGGCCCATGCCGGTGAACAGGAAGGAGCCGTCAGCACCCTGGACGCTGTAGCAGCCGGTGATGATCAGCATCAGGCCGGTGGCGGTACAGACGAACAGGGTGTCGATGTACACGGAGAAGGCCTGGACAAGGCCCTGCTTGGCGGGGTGGGAGACCTCGGCGGAGGCGGCGGAGGGGGTAGCGGTGGCCATGCCGGTCTCGGAGGAGAAGATGGCGCGCTTGGTACCCCAGATCATGGCGCTGCCCATGGCGGCACCGATGATCTGATCCGCGCCGAAGGCGCTCTTGAAGATCAGGGCGAAGGCAGCAGGGATATTCTGATAGTTGACGGCCAGGATCACCAGTGCCACCAGCACATAGATCACGGACATCACGGGCACCACGATCTCGGCCACGCGGGCGATGACCTTGACGCCGCCGAACACGATGGCGCCCAGGATCACGGCGATCACGATGCCGCAGACGATGGGGGGAATACCGAAGGCGTTGGTCAGCGCGGTGGACATGGCGTTGGAGTGAACCAGCGTCTGGGTAAAGGCCAGGGTGGCGATGAACAGGACGGAGCAGATACCGCCGATGACCTTCCACTTGTCGCCGATGTAGTAGACCCAGCCGCCTTTATACTCGCCATCGATCTTCTTCTTATGAAGCTGGGACAGCGTACATTCTACAAAGGTGGTGGCGGAGCCCACGATGGCGATCATCCACATCCAGAACAGGGCGCCGGGGCCGCCGGCGCAGATGGCGGTGGCCACGCCCACGATGTTGCCGGTGCCCACGCGGCCGGCGATGGCCAGGGTAAAGGCCTGGAAGGAGGAAAGGCCATGGTCGGAGGCCTTGCCGTTGAACAGCAGGCCCACCATCGTCTTGAGCTTGCGCACCTGCACAAAGCGCAGACAGATGGTAAAGATCAGTCCGGAGCCCAGTGCGAGGAACAGCATGGGATTGGACCAGAGGGCAGTGTTGATTTTACCGATAACATTCCATAGTGCTTCCATAGTTGTCTCTCTCTTTCTTTTGAATTTTTCGGACAGCGCCGCGAACACGTCGCGGGTATCGTCGTGCTGAAATTATGCCACAGTTTTTTCGGTTTTGGTTATCAGCAACTGTGAAGGCGCGTTTCACGATTTTTGATATCCCCGCCGCTGCGGCGGGACAGCACGGCGATGTGCACAAGCGAACTCTTTCCGCATTGTGGAAAACACACGAAAAACGGATACTCTCAGGAAAACCGGAGGAAATTCCTGCCGCCGGAAAAGGGGGTATAAGAAAACGTGAAGCGGCGGTTCGGATATCGTGATTGGCCTATGGCGGAAAAGTCCGCTATAATCGGGACTAAGACCAAGGGCGGCGCTGCGCCGCGTGGGATTATGTAATGAAGGAGAGTACATTATGGACAAGAAGAAAGCGGTCATCATGGACGGCAACGAAGCCGCCGCGTAT
>ERZ827520.4051-NODE-4051-length-11263-cov-25.599661_pt1 | contig 11263 bp, 10 predicted proteins | sample MGYA00519581_ERZ827520 | MGnify/ENA primary metagenome ERZ827520 (study PRJEB31778, sample SAMEA3449339) | human gut metagenome | biome: human gut; feature: human-associated habitat; material: faeces | place: United Kingdom | collected 2010/2012 ...
TTATGCCGTGCTGTTTGGCTCCTAAAACCTTGTGTGCCTTTGTCAACTGATGGTACGATATCACAATGCAAAGGCGGTGCCATATATGGATATGTATCAGAGGTATTCAAGAAACCTTCCCGCTTTATCCCTACAGGAGCAAGATCTGCTGCATAAAAAGCGGGTACTTGTGGCGGGCTGCGGCGGCCTCGGCGGGTATATAACCGAAAACCTTCTGAGGCTCGGCATCGGACACATCACCGCCGTTGACGGCGACAGCTTTGATGTAAGCAACCTGAACCGGCAGCTTCTTGCCACGGAGGCTACTATCGGCAAAAGCAAGGCAGAAGCCGTGAAAGAGCGGGCCGCGCTCGTAAATCCCTCCGTAGAATTCATGGCTATAGGGAAATACATAACCCCAGAAAACGCCGCGGATACCATCGCGGGCCACAATATCGTGATAGACGCTTTGGACAGCGTATCGGCACGGCTTCTCCTGGAGGATGCATGTGCTCAAGCGGATATACCGCTGATCCACGGCGCAGTATGCGGCTGGTGCTGTCAGTATGGCGTTTCCATGCCCGGCAGCGGCCTGCTGCACAGGACATACTCAGGCGCCGTTCCAAAGGATAACGGCGTTCTGCCGTTTGTTCCGCCATTCTGCGCAGCGCTGCAATGTACCGAGGCGGCAAAGCTGCTTACAGGAAGGCAGGTATCCGCCAATAAGCTTTATATATACGACCTTTGCTCAATGGATTTTGAGGTCATTAACCTTTAGTCTTATCCGATTCGTTCAGCCCCAACTTTGCTCATAGGAATTTTTAAAGTGCCCCTGTCCCCGATACGCTGCCAAGCCATGCAACCATGGAAAACATTTTAATCGGAACAAATTCATGGGCGATGCACCTTAATTGAGAGAATTGCTTATGCGCTGCGGGTAATCGTATTTTTAATTATACGACTGCGGCTTGGCCCAATCAATACACATCCGTTTGCTTATCTCTCTTTTTTTGCATCGCAAGTATATCATCACTTCAAAATTCAATTGTACATTACCGGCGCATAGTGGGTAGCATCCCTCTTCACTTTCCGTTATATATTTGTCTAATTTGCCTATTTTAGCTAAAAAAACTCTGTCTATATAATTTGCCTATTGCAATATATATAAAAAAGGGTTATGTTTAAAAAGAAGATCATCCTTTTCTGTTATTCAAAAATTTAAACTGTTTAGTGTATTCTATCAGTTTTACCTGCGCCGCATTGGCCGGGCATACCGGTTCACCCGCAACAAGGTCGCTGGAGTGGCCATGAACACGGCAGGCACAGAGGTTCTTACAATGTAGAAACAGTAAACGACACATATTCATCAATATAACATTATCTTTATCCCAGTTTCATTCGAATTCGTGGAGGAAGCATACCATGCAAAGCAAATATGGCGGCTATATGGGACGGGTGCTGCAGATAAACCTAAGCACCGGCGATGTTACGGACTATCCGTGGACGGATAAAGACCGGGAACTGTATATAGGCGGCAAGACCATGGCCGCAAAGATACTTTACGATACCCTTACCGGGCGTGAGAATGCATACAGTGAGGAAAACCCTTTGATAATCTCCACAGGGCCGCTCACCGGTACAGGTGCGCCCAGCTCCAGCCGCTTCAATATCTCATCCATTTCTCCGCAGACGGGGTTTATAAGCTCGTCAAACTGCGGCGGCACCTTCGGCTACCATCTTAAACGTGCCGGTATAGACGCGCTGATAATCACGGGCCGGCGGGAAGAACGCACCTGGATAGAGATAGATAACGGCTCGGTGACTTTCCACAACGCCGATGACCTGTGGGGCACGCGGGTCACCGAGTGTCAAAGGCTGCTCGCTGAAAAGATGTCTTCCAAGCGTGGCTGCGACATAAAGTTCGGCAAGCTTTGCATAGGCCCCGCCGGCGAAAACCTGGTCAGGTACTCCGCCGTAATAAGCGATGAACGGGCAGCCGGCAGGACCGGCATGGGAGCCGTGCTGGGCTGGAAAAACGTAAAGGCCATAGCAGTCTGCGGCAATCACGACATACCTGTACACGACCCTTCCGCCACAAAAAAGTGGTGTCAAAAATGGTTCAGATATCTCAGGAACCACCCCCTCACCGGCAATCAGCTGCCGCGCATGGGTACTGCAGGCCTGGTAAGCTCCATGCAGATGCGCGGGCTTCTGGCCACAAAGAACTACACCGAAGGCAGGTTTGAGCACTTCGACAAGGTAAACGGCGAAACGCTGGCTGAAGAATACAACATCGTCAATAAGGGCTGCCTCAGCTGCCCCATAAAGTGCGCCCGCACGGTAACCGTGGAGGGCGAGGATGTAAAAGGGCCCGAGCTTGAAACGCTGGGGCTTCTGGGCGGCGGCATACTCAATAAAGATCTGTATCATATACTCAAATGGAACAAGGAACTGGATGATCTGGGCCTGGATACCATATCCGCATCAAACACCCTCGCCTACGCAATGGAGGCAAATGAGCGGGGGCTATGGAACAACGGCCTGAAGTTCGGCGATATCGAAGGCATATCAAAAATCTGGGACGACATAGCCTACCGCCGCGGCATAGGCAACGAGCTTGCCGAGGGCAGTAAGCGTTTAAGCGAAAAGTACGGCGGCAAGGAGTTTGCCATGCAGTCAAAGGGCCTTGAGCTTGCTGCTTATGAGCCTCGCAGGGCTGTAGGTCAGGGCCTGGGCTACGCCGTATCCAACCGCGGCGGCTGCCATCTCAACGGCGGGTATCTTGTTATTCTCGAAGGGCTAGGCCTGAATATCGACGCGCAAACGCCACATGCCAAGGCGGACTTCACCATGATGTTCCAGGATCTGATGGAGATGATTTCAGCCACCGGCCAGTGTCTCTTTACCTCCTACGCCTTCTTCCCCGGCTTTCTTATAACCCGGCCCAACGGAGCAATCGCCACGGCGGCAAACAAGCTGCTACCACATCTCGGCTGGGCTATACGCCTAATGAACAAGTTCCCGCGGGTCCTCGCGTTTCACCTGCCGGTATTCCACCATACAAAGATGATGCAGAAAGCGGTGGGTATGCCCATGACTTTCGGGAAATATCTGCAAACGGGAGAGCGCGGTTTCAACCTGGAGAGGGCTGTAAACGTCCGCTTCGGGGTAAGCGCCGCAAAGGACAGCCTGCCCAAGCGGCTGACCGACGTGCCGCAGGATCCCAACGATCCCCGCACAAGGGTTCCTCTGGAGCAAATGAAGAAGATATGCTATCAAGCCCGGGGCTGGGACAAAAGCGGCATACCCACCTGCAGAACACTGAAAAAGCTAAAAATAGCCCGGTGAGGTGATAAGATATGGTAAAAGTGAAATTATTCGGGCTGCTGCGGCTGGATACCGGTCTCAAGGAGCTGGAGCTGGAGGCAAACAGCGTAAAAGAGCTTTACCCGCTGATACTCGAGGCGGCGCACTCTGCCAGGCCCGGCACTGCAGTCACCCTGAAGGATATTGATGGCTGCATAGTAATGATAAACGGCGTACAGGGCAAAAAGAGCAGCAAGCTCGCCCCCGGCGATGAAGTGATGCTCATGTCTCCCGTATGCGGCGGATAAGGAGGCATAAATGAATAGCTATACCATAACCGACGCCTGCGTAGGCTGTACGCTGTGCGCAAGGCACTGCCCGGTAAAGGCCATATCGGGGGAAGTCCGCTCAAAGCATAAGATTGACCCGGGCAGGTGCATACGCTGCGGACTATGCGGGAAGCTCTGCCCCAAGGAAGCGATACTTGACGAAAGCGGCAATAAGGTTGCCCGAACAGACAAGAAGGACTGGCTGCATCCCGCCGTGAACACGGCCGTCTGCGTTGGCTGCTCGCTTTGCGTTGAGGCTTGCCCTAAAAGCTGTCTTGAGATAGGCGGCCCCGCGTTCCACGGAGATATACACACAGTGGCGGAATTAAAGCGTCCGGAGAGCTGCATAGGCTGCGGCTTATGTGAAAAGCGCTGCCCCATAGGAGCTATAGCAATGAAAACAAATGAAGAGCCCAGCTCCTTCAGAGAATACAGGGAGGAAAAGAATATGTGGTTGTATAAAGCGTACTGTCGTATATTTCAGGCGGTGCTCAAGGCAGGCAACTATTTCATGGGCTACCGCATGCCTGACTACATCGAAGGCCGCGGCTGCATAAAGCGCATGCCTGAGCTGCTCAAAAAGGATAACGTCAACAATATACTTCTTGTCACCGGGCCCAACATAACCAAGCGCGGTCTGAACCGGGGTCTTATGGAAGCACTGGACGAGGCGGGCATAAGCTACACCGTATTCAACCACATAGGGGCAAACCCCACCAGCGATATGGTTGAAGAGGGCGTGAAGCTTTATCATGAAAAGGGCTGCCAGGCCATTATAGCCTTCGGCGGAGGCTCTCCTATGGACTGCGCCAAGGGCATAGGCGCCCGTATCGCCCGACCCAACAAGTCTATAGCCCAGCTTCAGGGCCTGCTGAAGGTATTCAAAAAAATACCTGTCTTCTACGCCGTGCCTACCACCGCAGGTTCAGGCTCCGAAACCACCGTGGCGGCGGTCATAACCGACACCGCCACCCACCACAAGGCGGCTATTATGGATACTCACCTCATACCCCGATGCGCAGTGCTGGATCCCGAGCTTACCGTAGGCCTGCCTCCTTTCACCACCGCCTGCACCGGTATGGACGCCCTGAGCCACGCTGTAGAAGCTTACACCAATCACACCTACAATACAAAGCTGGAAAACGCCCTCGCCAAGCAGGCCGTAAAGCTAATTTACGACAACCTGCTCAATGCCTATAAGGACGGCGCGAATATAGAGGCGCGTCAGAACATGCAGAAGGCCGCCTTCTTTGCGGGCCGCGCCTTCACCCGGGGCTGCGTAGGCTACGTTCACGCCGTAGGCCACACCATATCCGGCCTGTACAATATCGCCCATGGACTTGCCATGGCTGTGATACTGCCCCATGTGATGCGTCAGTATGGTCCCGCAGCTTACCCCCGCCTTGCCGAACTCGCCGACGTCTGCGGCATAGAGGGCGCCAGCAATGCCGAAAGAGCCAACAGGTTCATTTTATGGATAGAAGATATGAACAGGGAGATGGGGCTGCCGACCTGTCTCGATATGATAAAGGAGCAGGACATTCCGCAGATGATAAAGTGGGCGATGAAGGAGGGTAATCCCCTCTACCCCACCCCCGTTACCTGGACGGAGGCCGACTTCCGCAAGCTCATAGATACCCTCCGTACATCCAAATAATGGAAAAAATTTTAAATAGTACTTGCAAAACAAAAGTGGGCAGTCTATACTCATATTAGATAGTAGAACTACCCACTTTCATTTTATTTCCTGTAATTCACCCCAAACATTGGCATGAATTCCTTTACAAGTTCAATATGTATCTTTTGGCGCCATATGCGTCTCAATAAAGCACAACAAAACCAAATATAAAGGAGGAATTACCGTAATGGCACTTCAGGCGGAAGAAAAAAAGCGTTTTGAACAGATCGCCAAGGAGCTGCGCCTTACCATAATCGATGTTATGGCGTGGTCCGGCGGCGCCCATGTGGGCGGTTCTCTGAGCATTGTAGAGATACTTACCCTGCTCTACTTCAAGTATCTCAACATCGACCCAAAGAATCCCAAGTGGGAGGATCGGGACAGGTTCATACTTTCCAAGGGCCATACCGCGGCGGGCTACATACCCGTCCTTGCCAAACGCGGCTATTTTGATGAGGATCTGCTCAAATCCTTCAACCATTTCGGCAGCCCCTTCGCCATGCACCCGGACTGCAACAAAGTCATTGGCTGCGACGCCTCTGCCGGCAGTCTTGGCCACGGCCTCAGCATGGCGGTAGGTCTGGGACTCGGCGCAAAGCAGCTGAAAAAGCCCTGGAAGACGGTATGTCTCATGGGCGACGGCGAATGCTGCGAGGGCAGCGTATGGGAGGCCGCGATGAGCGCCGCCCACTTCAAGCTGGATAACATTGTAGGCATAGTTGACCGCAACAGGCTTATGATAGACGGCTGCACAGAGGACGTTATGGCCCTTGAGCCCTTTGCAGACAAGTGGCGTGCCTTCGGCTGGAACGTTATCGAAGTAAACGGCCACGACCTGGATGAGCTGGACTGCGCGCTGGATGCCGCATGGAAGGCCGAAGGCAAGCCCACCCTGATACTGGCCAATACCGTGAAGGGCAAGGGCGTTGACTTCATGGAAAACAACGTTGTATATCACTATGCCTCCGGCGACTCCGCCCTGTGCGAAAAGGCCAAGGCTTCCATAATGAGAGGATAAGGGAGGGAAAAGCAATGGCAGTAATTACAGGAACCAACTGGAACGCATACGACGCCTCCACTATGACCGCAAAGGAGATATATGGGCGCACCCTTGCCGCCCTTGCAGAAAACAACGACAGGATAGTCGGCGTCACAGCCGACCTTGAAAAGACCACCGCAATAAAGTTCTTCGCAGATAAATTCCCCGACAGGTTCTACAATGTGGGCATAGCGGAGCAGAACATGATGGGTATAGCGGCGGGCCTGGCCAAGGCGGGTTTCATACCCTTTGCATCAACCATGGCCATATTCGCCTGCATGAGGGCGGGGGAGCAGGTGCGCACGGACATAGCCTACCAGAACCTTCCGGTGAAGATAATAGCCACCCACGCCGGCATATCCTTCGGCCACGCCGGCACCACCCACCACTGCACCGAGGACTTCGCCATTATGAGGGCCATACCCAACATGACGGTGATCTGCCCCGCGGACGGCATAGAAACCAGCAAAGCTGTTCAGGCCTGCGTAGACCTCCCCGGCCCCGTATATGTGCGCATAGGCCGCGGCTTTGAGCCCCCCGCATATGCCGACGACAACTATACCTATGAGATCGGCAAGGCCATCACCATGCATGAAGGCACCGACCTGACCATAATTACCTGTGGCATAGGCGTGCTTCAGGCTGTGAACGCCGCTAAAACTCTTGCCGAGACGGACGGCCTCAGCGTCCGCGTCATCAACATGCACACAATAAAGCCCATAGACCGCGAAGCCATAATGAGCGCCGTAACAGACACCCGCCGCATACTCACCGTCGAGGAGCACAACGTGCTGGGCGGCCTGGGCGACGCCGTGGCCAGCGTAATAGCCGAATCCGGCAAGGGCTGCGTATTCAAAAAGCACGGCATGCAGGACACCTTCGCCACCATTGGCTATGCTGAAGACCTGTACTCCTACTATCAGTTCGACGCAAACGGCATAGTAGATAAGGTCCGCGAAATGATGGGTATGGAGTTTGAGCCGGACGAAAACTGGGACGACGAATAAGGAGGCGGTACTATGTCAGCATCTCCTCAGGACTTAATGACGGCAAAGCTGTTCTTCAACGCAGCGTTCCCCACAATGCAGGTGCTGCTTGACGATGATCCCAAGCTGCATAAGAAATTCCAGAACTTCAACGCCACGGTGCAGTTCGGTGCAATGAACGACGGCGAGCTGCTCTGCTGCCACCTGATATTCCAGAACGGCAACCTCACCGTAGTTCAGGGCCCGGCAGAAAAAAGCGACATTTCTCTCACTTTCTCCTCAGTAGAGAAGATGAACTCCCTTTTGAAGGGCGGTCTCTCGCTGCCCTCCATAAAGGGCAACTTAAGTCTCCTTCCCAACGTGTTGTCCATACTCATGGGTTTGAAGATAATGACCAAGCCCAACGATAAGCTGAAAAACGACACGGAAAAGCTGCTGAAGGTAAAATGCAGCCTGTACATGATAACCCGCGCCCTCAGCCAGTACAACAAGCTGGGCGATCCGGACATGCAGGAGTTCTGCCGCCGTCAGCCTGACAGGATCTACCAGTTTCAGGTGGAGCATGACGGCCAGCCGGACTACATAGCCTGCTACCTCAGGGTAAAGGCGGGACAGTCCAAATCCGGCCATGGGGTATACACCCGCCGCAGCCCCTTCGTGCTGTTCCACTTCTTCTCGCTGGACGGCGCGCTGAAGGTGCTGGGCAAGGAGTGCGAGTTTGTTGAGGGCGTGGAAAAGGGCTACGTGGAGACCATAGGCAGCCCGGAATACGCCTGCTACCTGAATGACTACATGGCAATATTACAGGGTATGCTCACCTGATGATTGGGAGGAAAGTATATGAAGACAGTATATTTCGATAAAGACATACCCCGGATACTCGCTACCAAATTCGCCGCCAAGCACGCCAAGGGCCTGCTATACGGCAGCCTCAACGCGGTAAAATACTTAAAGGATCTGCCCGAGACCCCGCTGCCCGCAGGCGACTGGGTAAGGGTGAAGAATATCGCCTGCGGCCTCTGCGGAACGGATATCAGCTTCTTCAAGGCAACCACCGGCACCAACTCCGCCTTCGAACCCATACCCGGCTCCAAGCGCACATATCTGGGCCACGAAAACGTCGGCGTCATAACCGAGGTCGGCAAAGACGTTACAGAGTTCAAGGTCGGCGACAGGGTAACCATCCGCGCCTACATGGCAGGATGCGACACAAAAGGCTTAAAGGATCGCTGTGAATACTGCAAGCGGGGCGACTATAACTTCTGCACCAACTATGGCACGGCCTCTCCATACGGCGACATAGTGACCGGAGCGGGCTGGAGCGACAGCTTCATATACCCTGCGAAGGGTTTAGCAAAGGTATATGACGAAATAACCGATGAACAGGCCGTAATGGTTGAGCCCACCTGCGTATCCGTACATTCCGTGCTGCGTTCCAGGCCCCAAAAGGGCGAAAAGATTCTGGTCATGGGCTGCGGCACAATAGGCCTCGGCGTCATACAGGCCATAAAGATAGTGGAGCCTGACTGCGAGGTCTGGGCCATGGAGCGCGTCAAGACCAAGCAGGAATTTGCCCTGAAGCTGGGGGCCGACCACATACTCAACGGCGACCCCTACAAGGCCACGGCTGAGGCTACTGGCGGCAGCGAGATATACACCGGCATGAAGGGCAACAAGTACTTCTTCGGCGGGTTTGACAGGATATACGACTGCATAGGCGGCGACTGGTCAAACCATACCGCGGTAAGGCTGCTGAAGGCCCGGGGAACCCTCGTCAAGATAGGCCACCACATGCGGGCCATAACCTTTGACGAAAGTCCCATCTGGTGGCAGGAACTGACCCTGGTGGGGGTGGACGCACACGGCATGGAGCACTGGCAGGGCCGGGATCTTTATACCTTCGACCTTGTTCAGGAGTGGATACGGGACGGCATATACAAGCTGGACGGCTTCGTCACCCATCATTTCAAGCTGGACGACTACAAGGAAGCTTTAAAACTGGCACTTGAAAATCCGCCGGACGTTGTTAAAATAGTTCTTGACTGCGAATAATCCCTGAAAGGTAACTATTTTTTCCTATGAGCGAGCAGAAGACGTCCACCGACGGTCTCATGAAGATTGGTGAGCTTGCCAAAGCTGCCAACGTAAACGTATCAACGCTGAAGTTTTATGTTAAAGAAGAGCTTATCCGCCCGGCCCTCAAGACCGGGCGGAATATGTCCTGGTATTCTCCCGATTGCGTAGCCACCATACGGGCAATACGCATGCTGCAAAGGGAACGGTTTTACCCCCTTTCTGTGATAAAGCATCTGCTGAGCTCTTCCGGAGCCGGAAGCCCACCGGAGCTCGCACTGCTGGACGCCATACACAAGGTTGATTACCGCACCACCGGCGACGCCGTGCCGCTAAGCGAAGCGGCACGGCGAACCCGGCTCACAACCGAGCAGATACGCACCCTTCTCAGCCGCGGCATAATCAGCGGCACAAAGATCGGCAGAAAGCAGCTGTTTACCGCCTATGACATAAGTATAATGGGTCTTATACGCCGGCGTATGGAAGCCGGTATCCCATTTGAGCAGTCCGCATCCGCATTTGAGATTTATTCCGAAGCGCTCTGCGGCGCGGTTCAGGAGGACATCCGTTCCTTCATAGATCAGGCCATAGTGGACCCAGCCTTTTCTGCCGAAGAAGGCGCCAAGCGCATACGTATCTCGGATGAAACGCTGGATAACTTCATCGATCTGAAACGCCGCGAGCTAAACCGCATATACGGCTCTGAGTATCTGGAGCTGCTGTATGGCTTTGGCGATGTACTGCGCGGTGTTCCCGGCCGCCTTGCAGAGTTTTTCTCCCGCGAAGGCTTGCCGGAGGCAGCGGCCATGTCCCTCGTAAAGGACGGCCTGCCCACCGGCATGGATAACCTCGATGCATGCGTAAAGCGATTCAACTCCCTCGTTTCGGCAAGAGAATCCGACATTTCCTGCTGTATAAGCAAATGCGCGGCTAACAGGGATTATTTCGCAGCCCTCGACCCCGAAGGAACGGAGCTGCCTCTGTGTGCTCACTGTCTCAAGGTAAGCTGGCTGTGTACCGCGCCCTCGGTACTGCGCTGCACAGATATTGCCGCGAAAGCCTTTGATGGGCTGCTCAGCTTTATCCTCGCCGCTTATCCCGAAAAGGGCGAGACGATGTTCGATAAGCTTCGCGCTCTGCTGACCGACCAATATTGATATCTATCGCAAAAAAATGGCGGTATGATATCGCTTCATTCCGTTCTCCTTAGTTGTTTTCGCCATTGCCTGAACCGTCTGAATGGGATATTATATATGATATGCATCGGGCACAAATCATGGCGGACGCATGCTTATTTCACCGATGATGAAAGAGCTAAATACCCTACAGGAGGCAATTACAAATGCTGGCAACAGGCATAAAGAACAAAATAGAGCTCAATGTAACTGAAAAAAACACCGCTAAAGCCGTCGGCAGCGGCACACTCGAAGTATACGCTACGCCGCAGATGGTCAATCTCATGGAGACCTGTGCATGCTTCAGCGTGGAGCCGTATATGGAGCCCGGCAAGACTACAGTAGGCATCAGTCTCAACATATCCCACGTCAGCGCCACACCCGCCGGCCTCAAGGTATGGTGCGAGAGCGAACTTACCGCCATAGACGGCCGCAAGCTCACCTTCAGCGTTTCCGCCTACGATGAGCACGGCCTCATAGGCGAGGGCACCCATGAGCGGTTCATAGTGGATATACAGAAGTTCATGGCAAAGACCCAGGGGAAGCTGAAGCAATAGATTTTGAAAACAGAACAACACAAAATGCCGGCTAAGCCGGCATTTTTTATTTTATCTGTTATTCCGTGAGCCCGTTTATGGCAACGAGGTTCTCCGGTGCCGCATTCTCTGACTGGCCGAAGTAATAGGTCAGTATGTCCA